>ERZ782914.11-NODE-11-length-106372-cov-8.347818_pt1 | contig 106372 bp, 60 predicted proteins | sample MGYA00375948_ERZ782914 | MGnify/ENA primary metagenome ERZ782914 (study PRJEB29894, sample SAMN03576417) | human skin metagenome | biome: human skin; feature: left retroauricular crease; material: organic_material | host: Homo sapiens | place: Italy: Trento...
GAACGGCGTCGGTCCGGCGGCGGGGACGCGCGCCACGCACACCGCCGACGGACGATGGTGCGCGCACACGAACGGCAGCGTCGTGTGCCGCCACTGCGCCACAAGCTGATCACACTGTTCACGTGACAGGGACTGCTCGAAGCGGAGCGCCGTATGGCACGCGTGCGAAGCGAGCATGCCGCGCAGCACGGGCGGAAGGTATCGCAGTGCACTCATCGCACCGTGCTGCGCGTGCATCGCCGTGCGCAGCCATGTGCGTATGTCGTCCGCATGCTCGGCCGTCCAGGTAGCACACTGCGTCACGACTTCGGCGACATCAGCGTGCCGTGGGACGATGGCCGGCACAGCGCGCACGTGCCATGTGTCGTCGTGGCCACGCACCGCGTCCCAGCCCCAGAACCTCAGGGTCTCGACGACGTGCGCGGGCAAAGAGACCGTGCATGGCTCGATCGCGCGGCTGTGTCCCTCGCCGCCAAGACAGGCCATGACATAGGCGGTCAGGTCGCGTTCCAATCGGATGCGCTCGTCGACGGCGTGCTGGTCCACACACAGCAGCGATGCATCGCACAGGCACAGCACGTACTTGTTGTCCACCTGCGCAATAGCACGCACGCGATCGAGCGATGCAGGCAACACGAGCGACGCTGCGGGCTCGCGCGTCATCAGCGGCACCGCACGCGGTCCTTGCGCGCGCGGCACGGGCGGCGCCTGGCACAGGCGCTCCCACAAGGCTGTCCATCCAGGCAGCACAAGGTCCGGCATCGTCTGCGCGCGGTGCACCTCCAGGCGCAGCGCAAACGACGACCGCAGTACGCTATACAGCGGCGTCCACCACGAGCCACTCCACGGCACGTCATCACGGCATGCAAAGCCATGCGGCGTGCCGTTCAGCGCCACGAAATGATAGGCACGAGCATCTCCCACCGTGCCGTCGAGCGTCGCGGTCCACGCCTCGTCTTGCCTCGTCCGAAACGTGAGCGAGGCGTATATGCTTCGCCCTGCCGGCATGGCGTCGCGGAGGCCGAGGCCCGTGATACGCACCGACGGACGCGCATGCGCCCATGCATACAGCCGCATGCGCAGTCGATGCATCGTACGCTGGCGTCGGCGTGCGAGGTACCGCCGCCGGACGGGCACACCGCCGAACACGTCATGCAAGACAACGCGCGTATCGCGATGCTTTGACGGGCCGCGATGCAGGACACGATGCTCCCTCTGTAAAAGCATACGCCTCTGCCCATGCACTTCAAGCAAGCTTAGCCACGGCAGGCACGCCATAGGCGGCGTATGGCGCAGTCCATGCGCATCAGGCCGCAACTCCCACACATCCACATCGCCCTGTCCATCATCCATACACACGACGCGCCACGCCTGCAAGTCTACATCGACATGCACGCGCCGCGCACCCGCCTCGACCGCACGAGCCACAAGCTCATGCACCACACTCTCGAGCGTCGGCAGCCGAGCACTGGCCCGGACACGGCAGGCCGTGTTGGGTGGCAATCGATGCATGTGGAGGCGTGTGGCTTGCCATGTCGCTCGTGGCATGGTGCCAAGCCGCGGTCGAGGCGCAACGGCCCCATGTGTGTGAGAAGGGCACGCTGCGTATTCACGCGCTGCATAGCTGTCCGCGCCCCGTGTGCTCACTGTACCCGCTGGCGCATGTGCACCCGACGGACGCCCGGGCGGACGAGGCCGTGCCCACGTGGCAGGAACACGTCATCGTGACGGCCGCGTACCGCTCTCAAGACGCCTGGCGTCTCGCTTATGCGCTCGAGCTGTACGTGTACACGCTGCCTCGTGAGCGTGCCGGGCTCGTGTACGTGTCAAAGCTCGACTCGACTGGATACGGCCCACCGACGCCCCCACCGGCGGTCCGCGCCCACTTGCCACCGGCGCGGTCGCTCACGTCGACCCTCACCGCCGCTGCGCTGCACTACTTCCTCGTCCACGACCACTGGACCACGCCTATCGACCACATCTCTTTGCATGTCCTCGCGCGTGCGCAAAATGCCTACCTGTTCCCCTCTTCCCACCTGCATCCCAACAAGCGTGTCCTGTCCGACGCGGCGCTCATCCGGTGGTGGCAGACGTGCCTCAGTCATGTGGCTCTCAGCGTACAGGCGCGTGCCTTCTACGTCATACCAGGCTACACGCGCCTTGACTCGCACGCTATCGTGCCTTTGCATCCTGCCAAAGACAGCGCCGCGTCTCGTGCACAGTGGCAGTATGGGCATCCATACCATGTGGCTGATGTGCCGCTCCCCTTACACCCGTGCTCATGGGAGCCCAGGCACGCAGCTACACGTTCCGAAGCCTTGGCCGCACGCGTCGTGCCGACCATGATACCCGTGTTTCCCGACGACCCCAAGGGCCGCTTTGTCAACGAACTGGCCGCTACAGCACACGAGCCAGGCGCGTCGATGAAGCCCATCCCCAGGGCCGCGTCGCTTGCGCATCGCGAAGCCATGGCTGAGCGCCAAGCTCTCGAGCGCCTCAGTGTAGATGGGTTTTGGGAGCGCATGGGTTTCCGCCAAGAGTGCTGCTCAGGCAATGCCGTCGGCATTTTTGTCTTGAGCACGACACGGCAGGGCAGCGCGGCACCGTCTCCTTCACCCAAGGCACGCCCCTGCTCACTTCCTCATCCCATGCTGGAGGATCTCCTGCTGAAGCACATGATGCAGGATGCGTGCGTGTGGCACGAGCCCTCCGAGGCGGCCACATGCACACAGCGCCTGTTCGATGCTATGGATCGCGCCATTCAGCGCAAGGGCGGGGGCGATGCGGCACCGTACGCAGACGTCACCCTCCCTGCCATCTCTACAGACGTCCTCGAGCGCGCTCCAACACACCCACCCGCTCACGCCCCTCCCTCCCCCGCCTCCGTGCGCGTCTTGCCTGTCAAAAAAAAGGCGCGTCGTTCGTAGCACCTCCACTGTACCTACCCGATATGTTCGGCCACCTTCTTTGCACGTGCCCTGAAAGAAAAGTCGGGCCTGGACCGCCCACGCACACACCAACAACACACCATGTCGGCCCCTGTGGAATTCTTTACGCTGCGCTTGCTCCCCGGTGAAATCTACCACCTGGACACGATTCGCGATCTGCAGATCACGAACGTGAGCTACTCGGAGCCAGAAAACCTCAAGGGCAAGAAGCGCTCGGTGCTTCGCGTGCACTACGCCGGCAACCCCATCGACCTCGAGGATGATGAGGACGTTGAGATTGAAGACGACGATGAGGACGAGCGCGAGGATGATGAAGATGAGGATGACGACGAAGACGAAGACGATGAAGACGACGACGAAGACGAAGAGGATGACGACGAAGAAGACGACATTGTCGACATGGAGCCTCGCGTTCCCATTTTCACGGACGACGACTCGTACGTCGTGTGCTCTCTCATTCCCGAAAAGGTGGAGCAAGTGACGCTGAATCTCCAGATCAGTGAAGAGGAGGAAGTCGGTCTGTCGGTCTCGGGTGACGAGCCTGTGGACATTATCGGCAACTACCTGCTCCCGACGTCGCTGAACGACCTTGACCCCGAGCTGCTTGGCGAGCTGGACGACGAGGACGACGAGGAGGCGCCTCGCGACCGCAAGCTGATTGAGGGTCCTCGTGACGATGATGACGAGGAGGATGATGACGAGGAGGACGATGATGAGGAGGACGATGATGAGGAGGACGATGACCAAGACGATGACGAGGAGGAGGACGAAGACGAAGACGACGAGGATGAAGATGGTGACATTGTGATCGAGGACGACGACGAAGACGACGGCGAGGAGGACGATGACGAGGTGCTTGTCGAGGAGGACGATGACAATGACGACGACGAAGAGGACATTGTCATTGTGCCTTCGAAGAAGCGCTCCGTGTCGGACTTGGACGAGGACGAACCCAAGCTGAGCCGCAGCCAGCGCAAGCGCCTGAACAAGAAGCTCAAAGCTGAGGCGTCGGGACAGAAGCAGGACAAGGTACGAGACGTCATGGCATCCATGCTGACTGACGTTCTGTTCAACTTTTAGACCAAGCTTCCATCGGGTCTGATCGTGGAGGATAAGAAAGCAGGTTCGGGCCCTGCGGCTAAGCCGGGTAACCGTGTGAGCATGCGTTATGTCGGCAAGCTGCAGAATGGCTCTACATTTGACTCAAACACGAAGGGCAGGCCCTTTTCTTTCCGTCTCGGCAAGGGCGAAGTGATCAAAGGTGCGTTGTCTTTTTGCTCACCGTGCGCAGGTTGGGACGAAGGCGTCAAAGGCATGCAGGTCGGCGGCGAGCGTCGCCTGACCTGCCCTCCTCATCTGGCGTACGGCAAGGCCAAACTCCCTGGTCTGCCGCCAAACTCGACGCTCATCTTTGATGTCAAGCTCCTCGAGATCAAGTAATGCATAGGCTCGTAATTCAAGTCACGTGGGTATCCCAAACTCTACGACGACCGTGTCGTGCCCTAGTGACGTTGCACTACCATGCCGCCCAAAGCTGCAGTCCGCAAGAATGCGACGCAACGCAAGCGCGCTGTAGACGAAGAGGATGCACCGCGTGTCAAACGTGTGCGAACATCGACTCTGAATAGGCCGCCAGCTCCCATTCGGGCCTTGCATGCTGCTGACCTGTCATCTCACACGGCTGGCACGGCGTCGATGCAGGCTGTCTATGCGACGCGCACCGAGACGGAGGCGTCCAGCGGCAGCGTCGTGCCACGAAAGCTATTCGTGTGGGGCACAGGCGAAGCTGGTCAATTATCCCTCGGTGGCCCCGACGATGATAATATCAACAAGCTCACCAAGCCCAAGCCTTTTGGCAACAAAGACATATCCGTGCAAACGGATGCTGGCGAATTGGGCACGGGCGGTGCGGAGATGATCGTCGCCGGTGGTATGCATACTCTGCTGATCGACGCTCACGGTCGCATCCTGTCATGTGGCAGCGATGATCACGGCACGTTGGGGCGCAAGTACCGCGAAGGATCCAACGAGTCGGAAGATGACGTGTACTATGTGCTGCGGCCGGTCGACGGCATCTCGCCCACGGGCAAGGATGCGGCCCCTGGTGATGACGGTAAAGTGCATCGCTTCCGAGCGACGCGTGCTGCTGCATCGGACGGCTGCAGTCTGGCTCTGGACGCGGAGGGCCGTCTCGTTGCTTGGGGCCACTTCAAGGACGGCGAAGGCAAAGTGTGCTTCGCCGATACGGACGCTGATGGTGCACCTCGCGAGCAGTGGTCACCACTGCCCATTCCTGCGCTAGAAGACGTACGGTTCGCGCAGTTGGCCTGCGGCGAAAACCACGTGCTCGCTCTCACGCTCGATGGTCGCGTATACTCCTGGGGCTTGAACAGCATGTCTCAGCTCGGCCGCTTCGCGAGTCCTTATCACGTCCGTGCCCGCTTCACGAAGCGTGACCCACCAGCGAGTATGCTGCTCACGCCAGAACTGATTCCCGAGCTGCGGAATATCGTGCATGTGGCATGCGGCATGAACTCGAGCTTTGCGGTGGATGCAGAAGGACGCGTCTTTGCTTGGGGTCTGAACACCCGCGGCCAGACAGGCACGGGCCTCAAGAAGGAAAAGGTGACGCGCCCCACGCGTGTGAAGGCCTTGGACCCAACGCGCCTGGACGGTGCGCACGTCGTCCAGGTAGACGGAGGCGAGTTCCACACGGCATTCCTTTTGTCCAACGGTCACGTATGGATGTGTGGCGACAGCGACGAGGGCAAGCTGGGTCTGCCTCACGAGGTACTGGCATCCCAGGGCGGGGAAGGTCCTGTCCTCATGCGCACGCCCGTGCATGTGCCGATACAATCAGATTCACAGGAGCCTACTTCGATCGTCGGCATTGCGGCTGGCATGCGCTTCACCTTTGCCTTGGCTGCGAGTGGCGTGCTCTACTCGTGGGGAACGACATCGGACGAGGCGATGGGTCAACCGGCCGAATCGTGGGGTGACGACCAAAGCAAGACAACGCCCACTCCTGTTCCCATGCCCGGTGAACGGGGTGCTTGGACCATTGTCAGTGTGGCCACAGCCGGTCAGCATTCGTTGGCCTTGGCCGTCCGTGCACCCTAGGCGCGATGTAGTGGAGCAGGATACCTCCACCTTATCGCGCCCGATGAGAGGCGATCGGTAGGACCTAGTTGCATCAGGCCCGATGTCTGTCGCCTGGGCCCCCCTCCTATGCCATCCAGCCCTCCGTGCTATGCCGGCTGTGCACAGGCTGCTGTGGATAGGTACTGTACCGCATGTTTGATGTACTACGATAGCAATGCAAGTATGATAGGACTAAGACTGTGCGCACGAAACAGCCCTTGGAGCGCGTTGATCGAGAAGCACGGCAGCCACGTGCTGAGGTCATACACGCGACTGGGATGAGATCGGGCCCACCGCGCATTCATGGACGGAAAATGTGGTTTTCCGCGCGCGGCTTATGCAGGGCCAAATGTGAGCGCTTTTATGAAAAGGAAAGCGCCCCAAACACGAGCGGGTTTTCCAAGGTCGGCACGTTCGCTTCAGCCCACCATCCCTGCATTGCCTCGTTGCCTTTTCTACTATGGCACCTACCAAAGCCAAATCCGCCGTGGCCAAGGCCCCGGCCAAGAAGTTGACCAGCTCCAGGAAGCCGTCAAGCATGACGTATGAGGACATGATCATCGAGGCTATCATCTCGTACGGAGAAGAGGGTCGCTCAGGTCTCGGCCGCCCAACACTCAAAAAAGTAATCCTGGCCAAGCATCCTGACACAGGCAAGCTTCCGTTGTCGTCGTTCAGCACACACTTGAATAGTGCCATTGTGCGCGGCAAAGACAAGGGCGTGTTTCTCCTTCCGAAGGGCGTGAGCGGAAAGGTCAAGCTGGCTGCCAAGGCCAAGCACGCAGCAGCCACGTCGGCAGCGCCAAAGAAGATCACTGCCGCTAAGAAGGCCGCTCCCTCGAGCAGCTCCACGAAAAAAGCCAAGTCGTCGACGAGTAAGGCTGCCTCGGCCAAGAAGACCGCCATCAAAAAGGCACCAGCCAAGACGACGACCAAGAAGACACCAGTTAAGAAAGCATCAGCCAAGACAACCACCGCCAAGAAGACACCAGCGAAAAAGGCACCAGCGAAGAAGGCACCAGCGAAAAAGGCTGCCACTACGAAGAAGACCACGACCAAGTCTTCTGCCTCAAAGAAATAATTCCGCTCTTGCGCTTTTAGCTCTTATGTACTATGTCATGGCGCCACGCGCGTATCGTCTTGTCGGCCGCCCCTGTACCTGTGCATCTCTGCCTGACCGCGCTCCACCCGCGCGCGGCAGCACATGCACGTGATCTCTCACGTGAGGCAGAAGAAGGCCCAGTGCTCCTCGCAGGCGTGACGGTGAGTCGACGTCGGACGCACTGGGATCAGTGCATGCTGATAAGGTGCTGTGCACGAAGCTTTCAGAGTTCTCTTGCACGCCCGCGTACTCTACATAGATTGATCCCGCTGATTCCTGCCGCTTACTTGCATATGAGCCAGCCCACCGAACAACAGCCAGCCGCATCAGCTCCCCCCGCGGGCGGCGACCCACCATCTGAGGGACCGTCCAAGTCGGCACTGAAGAAGGCAGCTAAGTTGGCTGAAAAGCAGGCCAAGTCGTCTGCCAAGAATGCTCTCAAGGCGGAAAAGGGCCCCGTTCCTGCGTCTGGCTCGGGTGCTAAGAAGGAGAAGGCTAAAAAAGAGACCAAAGACGAGCCGGCGTGGGTCGATACGACGGTGCCTGGCGAAAAGAAGGACCTGTCTTCGCCTATGGAGAATGGATACAATCCGCTGCATGTTGAGTCATCGTGGTATGCATGGTGGGAGAAGCGTGGCTTTTTCACTCCTCGTGACGATGAGCCGTGCGATCCCGCCAAGACGTTTGTGATTCCATTGCCGCCACCGAATGTGACGGGTCTTTTGCATATTGGACACGCGCTTACCATTTCTATTCAGGACGCGCTGATCCGCTTTTACCGCATGAAGGGCTACCGCACGCTCTACGTCCCCGGCTTTGACCATGCTGGTATTTCGACGCAAACGGTGGTGGAAAAGCGCCTGGCCAAGACGGAGGGCAAGTCTCGCTACGACTATGGTCGTGAGGCGTTCTTGGAAAAGGTCTTTGAGTGGAAGGACCAATACCAGTCGCGCATCTCGAATCAGATGCGCCGCCTCGGTGCGAGTTTCGACTTTTCGCGCGAGGCCTTTACCATGGACGAGTGTCGGAGCGCTGCTGTCACGGAAAACTTTTGCAAGCTGTTTGAAGACGGCATTCTGTACCGTGAGAACCGCCTGGTCAATTGGTGTGTGTATCTGAACACAACGCTCTCGAATCTCGAGGTGGTGCAGAAAACGCTTCCCGGTCGCACCCTCATGAACGTGCCTGGCTATCCACCAAATGAGCGCATCGAATTCGGTGTGATTGTGTCGTTTGTGTACCCCGTGGTGGGCTCAGACGAAAAGATTGTCGTGGCCACGACGCGTCCTGAGACGATTCTCGGTGATACGGCCGTGGCTGTGCACCCTGATGATGAGCGGTACAAGCACTTGCACGGCAAGATGCTGCAGCATCCGTTCATTCCCGAGCGCCAGGTGCCTCTGGTGACAGACTCCATTGCCGTTGACATGGCGTTCGGCACGGGTGCCGTCAAGATCACGCCAGCACACGACCCGAACGACTATGATGTGGGCAAGCGCCACAACCTGCCGTTCATCAATATCCTGAACGATGACGGCACGCTGAACGCGAACGCTGGCGAATTCCAGGGTATGAAGCGTTTCAGCGCGCGCCGCGCCGTCGTCGAAGCACTCAAGGCCAAGGGCTTGTATGTCGAGACCAAGGACAACCCCATGGTCGTGCCTGTGTGTGAGCGCTCTGGTGATGTGATCGAACCGGTCATGAAGCCTCAGTGGTGGGTCAACTGCCAGCCGCTGGCCAAGGCCGCTGTCGAAAAGGTGCAGAGCGACAACATGGTGATTGAGCCACCGCAAAGCAAGCGCGAGTTCTTCAGGTGGATGGAAAACATCCAGGACTGGTGCGTGAGTCGGCAGCTGTGGTGGGGCCACCGTGTCCCGGCGTACTTTGTCGACATGGAGGGCGTTGAGCAGGACCCTGCCGACGGCCAGTGGTGGGTCGTTGGCCGCACGCAGGCCCAGGCTGAGGAACGTGCGACGGAGATGGCTCAGGGCCGGGCATTTACACTCAAGCAGGATGAGGATGTGCTGGATACATGGTTCTCGTCCGGTCTGTGGCCCTTCTCGACGCTCGGCTGGCCGCAGAAGGACGCCAAGGACATGCAGCAGTACTACCCGACATCCATGCTGGAGACAGGTTGGGACATTCTGTTCTTCTGGGTGGCTCGTATGATCATGCTCGGTGTGCACCACACTGGTCAATTGCCGTTCAAGGAGGTGTTTTGCCATGCCATGGTCCGCGATGCGCACGGCCGTAAGATGAGCAAGTCGCTGGGCAACGTGATCGATCCGATCGACGTGATCGAGGGCATTTCGCTCGAGGGACTTCATCAGCGCCTGCGTGAAGGCAACTTGGACGAGAAAGAAATCAACAAAGCCGCACAGGGCCAAAAGAAGGACTATCCCCGCGGCATTCCGCAGTGTGGCACCGATGCGCTGCGCTTCACGCTATGTGCCTACACAGCTGCCGGCCGCGATATCAACCTGGATATCATGCGTGTGGAAGGCTACCGCAAGTTCTGTAACAAGCTGTGGAATGCTACGCGGTTTGCGCTCCTCAAGCTGCAGGATGGCTACCAGCCTCTGTGCCTCGCGGATCAGGACAAGTTTGTGCCGCAAAGCCTCGTGGAGAAGTGGATCCTGCACCGCTTGAACCAGACCGCGCAGCAGCTCAACCAGGACATGCTCCAGCGCTCGTTCATGAGCGCCACGAGCTGCGTGTACAACTTTTGGCTGTACGACCTGTGCGATGTGTACATTGAGGCCATCAAGCCGATCACAGATGCGGGTGCTGATCCAAGTGCGCGTCTGTCGGCGCAGCACACGCTGTACGCATGCCTGGATGCTGGTCTCAAGCTCTTGCATCCCTTCATGCCCTTTGTCACCGAGGAGCTGTGGCATCGCCTGCCGCAACGTCCGCAAGAGACTGCCGAAACGATCGCTCATGCCCGCTTCCCTGAGTGGCAAGCGGTGCATGACTTTGGTAAGGAGGCCGCGCACTTTGACGACGTGTTCGCGACTGTGCGCGCTGTGCGTGGACTTGCCGCTGACTACGGTCTCACCTCGCAGATCCAGGCATTTGTCGAGGTGCCGAGCAACGAGTATCGTGCTGTGCTCGAGTCCCAGTGCAGCGTGATGCACACGCTCATCAAAGGCTGCGAAAAGATTGTGTGTGTTCCCGCGGCTTCTGACGTACCGCCTGGCTGCGTCGTGGCAAGTGTCTCTTCGAGCATCCAGGTACACCTGCTCGTCAGTGGCCTGGTTGACTTTGATCAGGAGCTGAGTAAGCTGGCCAAGAAGCTTACGCTGAACGAGACGCAGCTGCAGCGCACTACAGCTCTGACGCAAAAACCTGACTGGTCCAAGACGCCTGAAGACGTGCGTGCCCACACGCAAAAGCGGTTGGATGATTTGGAGGCCGAAAAGGCGGCGCTGCTCCAGGCCCAAGCCAACTTTGACAAGCTTCGTAGCTCAGCCTAGCGACTCCACTTTTTTTTTTCTCTCCCTTCCACATGCGCAATTTATCGACACTCGCGTGGCGAGTGTACGATGCGCCAACGAAGCCGTGGCACGGCGTCGTGGCAGACACTGAGGGAGATGACTCTGTGTATGTCATGCGGTTAGAGAGGCGCGACGGTGTATCGCAGCTTACGTTGGCACATATCACGCCGACAGGCACAGAAGAACTCGCCGTTTTGGAGGTGGCGTCCGCCCCGCCTCATGTGCCTGACGTCGCAGATTTCCGCCTGCTTGCCGATGGAGGATCGAGCGTGAATCATATGCCGGCTATCTGTGTGATTGGAAGCGGTGGTGATATCGTGTTGATGCCTGTGGACGAAGAAGCCAGTGCACCTGCCGAGGTGGTGGGCTCTGTGGACCAGGGCATCTTGGCGGCGGCATGGAGTCCTGAAGAAGACGTGCTCGTGCTCATTACAGGCGGTGAAAAGCGGCTTATTGTGATGACGCGTGAATTCGAGGTCATGAGCGAGACCATGTTGTCTACCGAAGCGTTCGGTGATGATCAGCCTGTGAACGTCGGCTGGGGCTCCAAGTCGACGCAATTTCACGGATCAGAGGGCAAGCAAGCCGCTATGGCTGCTGCGAATGCACCTGAGGAAAGTGATCCCCGTGGCCCGCTTGTGCCGGAGGACGATGGCCTTCCCCGCATTTCATGGCGTGGCGACGGTGCTTTTTTCGTCACGTCCAGTGCCGAGGCGTCCAATGATGCGGTGCACCGCATTCTCCGCACTTACACACGCACAGGCACGCTGAGTGCTACGTCCGATCGAAGCGTGCGTGGCATCTCGCACGTCCTGGCGTGTCGTCCTACCGGCAACTTGATCGCGACGACGCAGCGCATGGGCGGACCATGGGCACCAGGTCGGCACGGGCGGCACGACGTGGTCTTTTTCGAGCGCAACGGACTTCGTCATGGGGAGTTCTCGTTGCGCGAGGAACATGGCAGTGTGCCCGATGTACCTGGTGTGTCGGCAGAGCCACTGCCCCCTTGGTCATGCGAGCACCAGATCCGCCTCGTATCGTGGAATGCGGATGGCTCCGTCTTGGCAGTGGTCTTGCAGCGCGCTGGCCAGTATGTGCTGCAGCTGTGGACGAGTGGTAACTACCATTGGTACTTGAAGCACGAATCTATGTACGAGCATCTGCATGCGATGACTTGGCACCCGGAGCAGCCCCTTACGTGGTACGTGTCACATGCGCGCGTCGAAAAAAGAACCATGTGCCTGGAGACCGCCTGCTCCCGTGGCATGCCGCCGCATGATGCCGCGTGCGCCTCGGTCGTGGACGGCCACATGCTGTACCTGACGCCGTTCCGCCTGCAAAATGTACCGCCACCTATGTGTGCCGTGGCGATCGTCGACACGCCGCAGCACACAGTCCCGCATGTACCGCCAACGACGCCTGTGCATGTGGCATGGACCACACAGTCCGTGGAGGACCAAACGACCGACATCGTCGCGATCCTGTACCCTGATGCGAGTGTTCACGTATGGAGCGTCGAGTACGGCTCTCTTGGCGCCGCACATCCACGCCCACGCCCGCCGCTGAAGCCTCAGCGTGTAGCGACATATACACGCCCTGATGCGTCACATGCGTATCAAGTGGCTGTCACGGTGTGCGACCACGTCCCTTGTGTGGCTGTGCTGTGCATGGAGGGCGAAAATACGGCCCTGTGGACGCAATGCGGCTCCGAGACCTCGTATCAGCTGCTCGACGGCCAGGGCCCGTGGCGCTTAGTGTCTGTGCCCAACTCGACCTCGTTCGCCTTGCACGATCACCGCGGTGATGTCACCCTATTTTCACCGACGCTCAAGCCGACGCCACTTGATCCACTGCTGTCCTTCTGCCCTACGTTGCACATACTCCCCGCCGAACATGAGGGAACGTGGCAGGCGATCGGTCTCACATCTGATGGTCGCCTCCTCGCACCCCATCGTGTGCTGGCGAAAGATGCCACCTCGTTCACATGCACGGACCATCTGCTGATTTGGACAACGCACGCGCACGAGGCCATGTTTGTGCCGCTCACATGCCTCACAACCACGCCGCAGGTCTCGCAGCTGAGCCGCCGTGTTGAGCGGGGTAGTCGTATTGTGACAGCTGTGCCCAGTGCCATGTCGCTCGTTTTGCAAATGCCGCGTGGCAATTTGGAGACAACGTACCCGCGGCCTATGGTGCTCGATGTGATTCGCGACAGGCTGGATCGCCTGGCGTTTGGAGAGGCTCTGCGTGTGAGTCGCGCGCACCGTGTCGACCTCAATTTGCTGCACGACCACTGCCCTATGGCCTTTTTGGAGCGTGTGCCAGAGATTTTGGCGCAAATTCACCATGTCGACCACATCAACTTGCTCTTGTCCAATTTGCGAAACGAAGACGTAACGCAGTCGCTGTACCGCCCGTGGGATGCGAGCACTCGTACACCTATGGCGCATCTCGATACCAAGGTGAATCAGATTTGTGATCGGTTCCTCGAGGCTATGCAGGCGGCAGATGAGCGCTACTATCTGTCGTCCATTCTCACAGCGCACGTACGCAAAGTGCCTGCGGACTACGAAAGTGGACTGCGCGTACTGCTCAAATACATGCACACGGACATGGCTCTCGCAGAAGAGGCGTGTAAGTACATCATTTTCCTCGTCAATGCCGATCAGCTGTACCATGTCGCCTTGGGCATGTACGATTTTGAGCTGGCCCTGCTGATCGCCCAACAGTCTCCGCGTGATCCGCGAGAGTACGTGCCGTTCCTGCGCGAGATGCGTGCGAAGGAGCCGCTGGCGTACCAACGCTTTTGTATGGACGATTACTTAGGTCGCCATGCCAAGGCACTCGCCTGGCTCGCCCAAGCTGGAAGCGAGCACACCGAAGCGGCTATGACGTACATGGTCCAGCACAAGCTCTTTCGCGAAGGTCTTGTGGCATGGGCCAAGGATCCTGCATTGCTGGCTGAGGCATATGGCCGCTTCGCCGACTACCTCAGCTCACATCAACGCCCAGCCGAAGCTGCGACTGCGTACGAGCTGGCCGGTCGTATAGACGAGGCCTTGAACGCACACAAAGAAGCAGACCAGTGGCAGCGGGCCTTGACGCTGGCACTTGAACAGCGCATGTCGGCGCAGGCTCTACTGCACTTGACGCGGGAGCTTGCTGATCAGCTCGAGGAGCAGCACAAGTTCGAGCAGGCCGCACGTGTCCTCCTTCGTATACCCGACTTGGAGCGGGCCATTGACCTGCTGTGCCGTGCGAACGCTTTTGTCGATGCGCAGTATGAATGTGCGGTGCATGCACGCTGGGATCTGGTGGAAACGCATGTGGCACCTGCGACTCTTGAGGCACACAGCTCGTTGATCGACGAGGCAGACGAAATCGAAGAGCAGCTGTCCAAACAGGTCGCCCGCCTCTTTGAACTAGACGCGAAGCGCACACACGATCCAGCCGCCTTCTATGTCGAAGACGATCTACCCGGCATGGACAATATCGATGTCATGAGCGACATGTCGCAAGTGACACAGTTCACTCGGTACACTACCGCTACGAGTGTGGCGCCGTCCATGTCGACCCTCTCACTTGGATCCAAGTCGCGGCAGCGCGCCAAGGCCAAGAAGGAGGAAAAGAAAAAGAATGCTGGCAAGAAAGGCAGCATCTACGAAGAGGGATACCTCCACGAATCCCTGCAAAAACTCCTTCATACACGTCTTGGCACTTTGCAGCAAGACACCAAGCGGCTGCTGCCCCTGCTAGTCACGCTCGGTGAAAAGCATCGCAACGCAGCGCAGCGACTCCAAGACCGCTTACTTGCGCTTGAAGCGCATGCGCACAAGGCCGTCGCTGACCTCACAGAGCGACACGCGCGCCAGGTCCAAGAGCGTGCCGAAATGGCGCAGACACTCGCGACGCAAGTCACACAGCTCGCACATGCGCCTGGTGCGCAGGCGGAAGCAGCTAGTGCCGTGCTCGCAACGGTGTGGCGCTGGCGGCACATGCAGGAACCGCCCAAGGCCGTGCCGAGGGTATCGAACGAGACTTGGAAACTGCATTTCCTCGAACGTGCCTAATTACAGTTTGGCAAACGTGGGCTTCGTCTTGGACATAGTAGCTGACATAGACTGGACGAGGTCGTCTGTCTGAAGAAAAGCGCCATTCAGGTATTGCATATAACGCAATCCCTCGTCGACCGAGTGGTCACGGGCGTGTACCATGGCGAGCTTAGTCCCCACCACCGCCACAGGCGAGAGAGACGCCATTTGCTTGGCCGTCTCGACCGCCCTGAGCAGGGCCTCTTCTTGCGTGGCAAACACCTGACTCAGGAAGCCCATGGCACGAGCCTCGTCGGCACCGAAATCACGAGCCGTCAAAGCCACCTCGCGAGCCCAAGACTCGTTGCCCACCACCTTGGGAAAGCGCTGAAGTGTGCCGATATCAGCGGCCAAGCCAATACGTGCCTCGCGAATCGAGAAGCGCGCATCCTCTGACGCATAGCGCACGTCTACGGCGCTCAAAATGTCGACGCCAAGACCGATCGTATAACTGTGCGATACGCCGATCACAGGACGCTCACACTGCTCGATAGACGAGATGGCGTTCTGGAAACGTTCAATGAGCTCACGAATCGCCATGGATCGACGCGCAGGGTCGCCACCAGATTGTATCACGTCCATGATGGCAGGATCATGCAGATCTAGCCCGGCCGTAAAGCATCGGCCCTCGCCATACAAGACGACGGCACGAACGTCACCGTCCACACGAATGCGCGAAAAGATCGCGTGCATCTCCGTCCAAGTAGCAGTGTCAAAGGCATTCACAGGCGAGCGTCGAATTCCAACACCGAGGACATGCTCCGCAAGCCATGATACATTGAAGTACTTGGGTTCAAGGCCCTGATACGACATGATGCCAATGTGGGGTTCAGCCCCGGTCTGGACTTGACCTATGGGTGGGCTTCGCCCTGGCATGACTAAAGTACGAGGCGGGGAATCGTGGAGAAGTCGCTGCATCCATCCACTTTCCACATCATGAAATGGCTACGCGGTTCGAATGAATCAGAGAGTCAGGGACCTATGGCGGGATACACGTTTCAGTCGCGAATGGGATCTCTGTCTCTTCATGAGGCCGATCGCATTCGTTTCATAGGCTTTCCCGATGACATCACGAATTCGGCACGCGCTACCATTGCACACAGCTGGCCTCGTGGCATATCTTGGGAGAGATTTTATGCTGGATCCTACGAGTTCAAGCTGCATGGGCGTCCATGGGACGGCAAGGCTGAATCTGGTATCTTTGCTAGGCGCCTCGTACGCAATCTTCTTGCCTCACTGTACAGTGCAGGGTGGGTGATGATCTTTTCGACGGATGTGAGCAAAAAGGCAAGGGACAAGGACACTTTCATCTTCCGGCACCAGTCGCCACCGCCACCACCTGCTGAATGGATCAGCATTGCGTTCTCCAACTACAACAAAATCCGCCTCATCGACGCCCCGCCCGACCTCGCATGGGCCCTTGATCGTTCGATTTCTGTGGCGCGGGCACCTCGCCCCATGTACGAGTACTCACCAGGTGTGGCAGAACTGCTGCTCAACTCGTTTTACTGGCTCGCACAGGGCTCCACTACCATGCATGCCCGGCAGCTGCTTCTTCAGCTTGTGCTGACGCTCGAGGAACACGGGTTTACCGTGTATGCATCCGTGGACCAAAAGAACACGTACCAAGATGATCGGTCCGAAACAGATACTTGGCATTTGTGCCGTCCTACCGGATGGCGACCCGGTATGCCCGTCTTCCATCGCTAGCGAAAGGCATAAACTTTGCAGTCTATGTGCGCATTCTGACATAGTGGGATCTATCCCTTGACGCAATAGTTGCTGCGTGCGCGAAGAGCGGGGCCGTATCTGTACAGCAGGAAGGGTGCGGGTATACCGACGACTGCGACGATCAGCGCTAACACTGAGAGCGTCCAGCCGACATCGAGGCGATCGAGCATGGCATTGGAAAACAAGAGAAAGAGGAAGGCAAAGAGAGAGCGCATGGATGCCACGGCGCTGATGGCCGACGAGGCATAAATGGTCATAAGGTCAGCCAGGTACATTTGAGTGAGAAGCATGCTTCCGATGACACCACCCCCGATCACCACAAGACCGATATCAGGCGCGATCCAGTGTGTCTCGTATTGAGCTGCCCAGCCAAATAGCAGCATCCCTGCCGGCAGCACAAACACAGTAATCATCATAAGAGGCAGTTTGAATTCAGGTCGTCGGCAGCCATGCTTGGCACTGAGTCTTTTGTACGAGTAATCAATAAACCATCCGCCCAGTTGACCAATGCATATGAGACCAATGGCCAGGGCCAGGTTGTGCAGTGCAGCAATGCCAATACGTTCTTGGTATTTCTCGGTGTACACACGCGGCAAGGAGGCAATGCATAGATAAAAACACGCATAGATAATGGACATGTACAGCGACGGTAAGAATACCAGCGGCTCCGTGAAGAGAAAGATGACGGGACGAAGCAAGATACGTTTGACTTTTTGCCACACCGTCTCTGACTTTTTCTCAAACACAGTACGGTATCGCTTGTCGCCTGTTTCCTTGCGCAGCTTGCGTGCCTTGAGATACAGAATAAAAGGGGCATAAGTTTCACGAGCAAAGACTATGCCGCACATGAACACAAGGCCAGCCAGAATCGTGCCGATCCAAAACACCCAGCGCCACCGGTCCTCGCCCCACCCCTGGATGATCCAGCCACTAATCAGGGGGCCGATCGTCGGACCCAACACAGGCGCAGCTGTATACAAAGCCATCGCCGTTCCACGCTCGTGGAGTTCAAACAAGTCCGAGACCGCACCGCCCCCCATGGGAAGTATGGCACTGCCAAAAAATCCGGTGATGAATCGTAATACAAGCATTTCACGGAGCTTATTCGTGACGGCACAGCCAATATTGAAGACAATGAAGAACACCGTGCCAGTGAATACAACAATGCGTCGTCCATACGCCTCACTAATAGGTGCGGAGCACAACGGACCAGCCACAAACGCCAGCATGAACAGACCGACAAACATGTTCTGTACCAGTTTGCTGTGGACATCCATCTTCTCGCCAATGACTTTAGCCGCAGGCGACACCATCGATGATGCGTATGGTCCCAACAAAGAAAAGAACGCATACATCGCGAGCGTAGCCACACGCTGCGGATACGACCATGTACGTGGATTATCATGTACCGAGTTGGTCGACTCGAACGTGACGAGAAAAGGGTCTGGGGCACCTTCTTTCTCTGGTGGATCTGGATCCGGGCATGTAGTGCTTCCGCGGCGCTTGCTGCAGGGTGTCGCTGGCGTCTCAATGTCGCCGAAATGGCTATCTCGGATATCCTCAGCTTCTTGGACATTCTCAGGCAAGCTATTGCGTGTACGGGCGAGTCGGTATTCGAATTGCGCACCCTCTTTGGCATCACGCACCTCGTAATCTTCTAGCATGTCATGGATGCCCGTATAGGCACGTTTGATGAAATTACTGTCGTGATCATGGTGCCGATGCATAGATGTGGCATTCGCCACGAGAGAGAATGGCGACGTGCCTTGAACCGCTGTGTGCGCATTCATTGCCTCCGCTAGCGGAGGAGCTGGATGCGACGGCCGCCGAAAGTAGTATACAAACATTTTTGGGTCAGCGGTGCTTCGACTCCGTTCATGCTGGGTCTTTTTGCGCGCACCATTCTCATGCGGAGGCTCATTCTCACTGGAGCTATCATCGACCGCACACTCCGGGAATTCTGTCACATATTCACCTTCTACGCCACGCCCTAATGTGAAATGCCGCGGATTTTCCCATTCATGCATGGGCACCAGATCCCCCTTAGACAAGATGGAGCATGTGGCTGCTTTCACACGTATCTGTGCCTTTTTAAGTGGAGGCCTTGGGTCACGCACAAGCGCTATGCACGTGATGCATCGGCGATAGATGAGCGTCCGGACGGCGTTGCAGTACTCCCGGTCGAGGGGATCCTATTCACTCCGCAAGTGTTTCGCACCGCTGACGCGACAGACGATGCGGCCCATCGTGCGCATGACCGGAGGCATTCATCGTCTCGTGGCTAATGCGAGGGTGGCACAGTACTCGCTTGCGCTACCCGTGTGGGTGCCGCATAGCAAGGTGCATGTGCGCTTCGCTAGTCATGAAGCATCGGAACGCCGCAAAACACTTAGCAGGCTCGCGCTCGCACCACCACGATACCCACCAAAAGAGGCCCCAGAGCCAATTATGTTCGATGAGCCAGCAGTGCCGTTTCCACACCGTGCGGCCAATCAGCAAGCCGCCTTTTATCGCAGCTCACGCGTTGCCTCGTACGTGCTTGCCGCGGCCATTGTGCTTGGTGGTACGGCATACTTTGGCAGTCATGCCCTTTCAGCGGATGATGGATTGCCCAAAGACAGATCGCCTCCGTCCACACTCGAATCGCTGTACATGGAACTCAAGAAAGGCCTGTCAGACTCGAATGCTTCACAAACCGCCCAATTTATGGTGCTCGCGCTGAAGCGCTCCACCATCATTATCAAGGCTGTGGCTCTTTGCGTTCTAGATTATCGCCGCACACTTAACGCAAAGTATGCATCCAAGGAGGAGGAGAATGAGAGCTTGCGCGAGTGCCATTTGCGGTCGGCGCAGCGTCTGCTCGAGGCACTACAGGCCAATGGTGGTCTCTACATCAAGCTGGGACAGCACCTTTCATCCGTCATTCTGCTCCCGCCTGAGTGGACAACGACTATGCGCCCCTTGCAAGACCAGAACGAGCCAACACCATTGCCTGAGCTTGAAATCATGTTCCACAACGAGACAGGCAAGACATTTGAGGAGGCATTTTCGTGGATGGATGAAAAGCCGCTCGGTGTGGCATCTCTCGCTCAAGTGCATCGTGCCTGTGACCGCGAGACGGGTCAAGTACTTGCTGTCAAGATGCTGCACCCGAACGTGGAGCGCTTCTCGGATATTGATATGCGAATGGTAACCATTCTTGTCCGGTGGGTGAAGCGCATGTTCCCCCAGTTTTCCTTTGAATGGCTCGCGGACGAGATGAACAAGAATCTGCCACTGGAGCTGGATTTCCGTCATGAAGCAGGCAACTCTCTGCGGGCGCAGAAAGACTTTGCTCAGTACAAGTCGACGTGTGTGTACTTTCCTAAGGTGCCTTGGGTACACAAGCGCGTCATGGCCATGGAATTCGTGAATGGCCACCGCCCCGATGACCTTGTGTACCTGGCGGAGCACAAAATCGACCGGAATCGCGTCTCGCAGGAGCTCTCGCGCATTTTTGCCCAGATGCTATACATGCACGGATTTTTCCATGCAGACCCACACGGCGGCAATGTCTTGATTCGCCCGCGCCAGCCGGGCTCGCGCTCCAGCGAGAATTTTGAAATTGTATTGCTCGACCATGGCTTGTACTTTGCCATCGACGAGGAGCTGCGCGCCAACTATGCGCGCTTTTGGCTCTCACTTCTCTCTCGCACCACGCCCAAAGTGACACAAAAGCGACGTAAATATGCCAAGCTGATTGGTAATATTGGCGATGACCTGTACCCGGTGCTGGAGAGTGCCATTACGGGTCGCTCGGGTCTCGAGGGCAGCGATAACAACAATCCATCAGGCGTGAAAGGCCGGCCACGTAAGTCGTCTCTCCTGGATCTTGACACGAACACAAGCATCTCGGATGAAGAGAAAGATCATATCCGCAAGACGGTTTTGGAGAAGGAAGGCTTGTTGCTGGACGTAATGGAGCTGCTCCGCCGTGTGCCGCGAGTCATGCTCATGGTGCTCAAGATCAATGACCTCACCCGAGGCCTTGATGCGCATCTGCATACGACGCACGGCTCGACCCGCCCTTTTATTATCACAGCACGGTACTGTGCGCTAGCTGCACGCAGAAACGATAAGGAAAAGCTTGCTCAATGTCGTCGCGAGCATGGCATGTCTCTGCGTTGGCTTCGCGACAATATCGTCTCGTGGTGGAACTATGTATACTTCAACCACGGCCTCATGCTGCTCGAGCGCCTGTCGGATATCAAGGCCCGAATCGCTAAGTATGCATTGTATGCGCGCGCTATGTTCTCTGATGGCTTCGATACACGGGCAGCACGCCTCGCAGCCACGGGTGTCTCGGCGCAAGAGCACGAAGAACAGCGTGATCGTGAAGCCAGTGAGAAAGCAAAGCGCGCTCTCCGATCTGATGCATCAAGTAGCACCGCATAATGAAGATAGACTATACATGAGCACATTATGCATCTGCTGATAACAAACTTTCGACCAGTGCTTGGCGAATATTCTTGAGAAAGGCGTACAGATCACCCGACTTGCTCAGCTCCTGCACAAGCGCCTTGACTGTAGCGGCAGACAGCAGCGAGTCGTATGTAGGAACTTTGTACTGCGCCTTGGATACATCCAGTGAAATAGAAGCTGTACGTGTAGGATGCGTGCTGGACAGGAGCGAGAAGGAGAAAGTAACGACCCCGTTCTTGACACTTGGAGTAAGAGAGCATCCTGTCAGATACTCGAGCTGCGCGAGCTCTGGGGCATTCCGTCGAACTTGCTCACGCAGCCGCTGCACCTGAATCTGCTTGTGCTCTTTTCGTGATTCCATTTGTGCCCGAATTTCTGACACTTCGTTCCGGATACTGGCTGTGCGCTGGACCAAAGCCTCGCGCTGTGCCGCCAGGTTTTGGACACTCGTGCGGAGTTTGCCATCGGCATCACGCTCAGATGCCACCTGCTCCCATAGTTCTTTCTGCTCGTGCTTCGTATTTTCGCGCTCGCGTTCAAGGGCCTTGATGTGCTCCTGCAGGTCGGCTCGATGCGCGTCAGCGCTGAGACGTGCCTCGTCACACGCTGCCACCGTCGTCTGCACATACTGATCAAAGCGGCGTGTGAATGATTGAATCGAAGCTTCTAGCTTGGAGAAATCTAGTACATTCGAGGGGACTGACACGGATGCGTCCAGCGCACTATCAGCGGCCTCCTCGGCCTGCATCGTCCGTCGGCGCACGCAGCGCGTGGACGGTTCGCGGCGTGTGCCTTGTTGCTCTGTCACGTGAATGACGCGTGGGCACGTGTGTAGACGCCGTTGGGAGGGCCAAGTGACACAAAACACATCGCCTACACCCACGGCAAGGGACACTTGACTCTGTCCGCCCTTTGTTGCAGGGCTAGCTGCAGGGCCGTATGCACCACGTATTCTCTGAATACACAAAAGAAAATTCGCCGCAAAGTGCGCGCGTAGCGCACACTGGTGTGCCAGCAGCTGCTACCTACACGAAGCCCGCGGTGCCACATGTGGGCGTAGACGTCGCGCCTCCTGCCACCGCCTCACCACAGCAGCCGCTCCAGCGCTATCTTCAGACTCATACATCGTCTCATTCCCCATCTAGGCCAATGCGCCCCGATGTCACTGGCGTTCCTCCTGTTCCAGCCATGACTCGCGCGCCGGTTCGCAGCTTGCATCCAGCGGATACCTTGCAGGCTTGGGAAAAGGATATTGTACAACTGCCCGAGGTGCAGCGCAAGGCTACATTGGCTCAAATGTACTTTTTAAATCACTATTTCGATTCATTGCGTTACCTGTCAGATCGCCGTGCTCGTCTTGCTCAATTCGAGCAGTCGATGAAGAAGCGCGGGTGCTCACCCACACCGTCTGTGTCTTGCACTGCAGACCAGCTCTCCGAATCGCTCCAGAAAATATCTATCGGGAAACCAGCTCAGCAACGAATTTTGCCCAGCTCGTCTGAGTACCAGAAGGAGCGGGCGAAACTGATGGCCTATGAGCGTGAGCTGCTGCACAAACGTCGGACCAAGCTTCGTTTGCAGCAGTTCCATATTGTGACGCAAGTTGGTCAAGGTGGTTATGGTGAAGTATTCCTTGCTCGCAAACGTGACACGGGTGAGCTTTGTGCTCTCAAGCGGCTGCGTAAGCGTGTTTTAATCAAGATGGATGAAGTGCGACATGTGCTAACGGAGCGCGACATTTTGACAGCATCCAAGTCGCCTTGGCTCGTGCACTTGCTGTACGCATTCCAGGATGCAACACATGTATACTTAGCTATGGAATACGTGCCAGGTGGTGATTTTCGTACGTTACTTAACAACAGTGGCGTCTTGCGCGAGGAGCATGCGCGTTTCTACATATCTGAGATGCTTGTGTCTGTCAACGAGCTGCACAAGCTGGGCTACATCCACCGCGACCTGAAACCCGAAAACTTTTTGATTGATGCCACCGGTCATATCAAGCTGACAGACTTTGGTCTTGCCGCCGGTGCGATAAACCCGGGACGCATTGATTCGATGAAGCGGCGTCTGGACCAAGTGAAGGACACAGATGTGATATACCGCACACCCGCTGAGCGCAGTTCTCTTTACAAGAACATGCGCGCACAGAATGTCCGCTACGCCGACTCCGTGGTAGGTTCACCAGATTACATGGCACCTGAAGTGTTGCGCGGGCGTGAGTACGGCGTGAGTGTGGACTACTGGAGTCTAGGTTGTATTTTGTACGAATTCCTTTGTGGCTTCCCGCCGTTCAGCGGTGCTCATCCCGACGAGACCTGGACGAATCTGAAGAATTGGTCCAAAGCGCTACAACGACCAGTGTATGAGAAACCCGAGGATCTGCAGTTCAACTTATCCGATGTGGCATGGGACATGATTTTGCGCCTAATCAACACACCAGAGCGACGCTATCATTCGCTCTCTGAAGTCCAGGCCCACCCATTTTTCCGCTACGTTGATTTGATGCGGATGCGTCAAGTCAAGGCACCGTTTATTCCCCACCTCGAACATGAGCTGGATACGGGATACTTCGACAACTTCGATGATCCAGCAGATATGGCTAAATACAAAGAGGTGCAGGAAAAGCAGCGACACGTCGAGGCGATGGAGGCCAAGAATGGCATGTCCAATGGCGGTCGAGCCATGTGGGTTGGGTTTACCTTTGGAAAGAACTGGGGCCAAAAGGTCCAGGGTGGTCATACTACGGTTGAACCAGATCCCGAGATGAGCGGCAAGCTCTCGACCATGTTCTAGCTCGGTAGTTTAATACACTAATAGGATTGCACTATGGTGGCTAGGTACCCGTTTCCCAAGGCATTACTGAATGCCCAGGAAGGACTTGAGCGGCTCGTAGCCCAGGCCCAAGTTGTACAAGCCAGCACCAAGGATCACAGCAAGCGTGCCAAAGAAGCCAATGGCACGCATCGGTTTGGAGAACTTGGTGTGGGGGCGAGTCAAAGCGAAGCTGTGAGCTACACGAGCCACGAAGAGCGTCGAGTAAGCCGCATGGACCCAGGCAGTTGGTGCACCGTTGAGCTCAGCAAGGAACAAGAGAGTGATCGTGAAGGGCGTGTACTCTGCGAAGTTGCCATGAACACGCGACGCACGGTACGCAGCATCATCCTTCTCCGAAAGAGCAGTGTGGTCCTTGCCGGCTACGTGGCGACGGATAGCCGTTTTCGTAGAAAGGTACGAGTAAAATCCCGCAAAAATAGCCGAGTGGACAAGAGAGGCAGGCGAGAGCACAAAGAGAGGCATGGTAAAGAGTTGTTGGTTCGGTGGCAAGAAACTGTCAGCTGTGGGGCCGCCACTCCGCGGCAAGCACGCCAGTTGCTGGCCCATACCGGGGTCGTGCGAAGATTAGTCATGCTTAGAGCGTTGGCTTACATAGCCGCAGCTAAGATGGCGTATGCGTGTGAATCGACACGGTCGCCATCAGACATGACAGAGTAAGTGGCACAGTAGTAGCGCAGGGGGATTAACCAACAGGGAACGAAATCCGTCATCTGGATTGCCTGATATTGGCGGCTCATCGGATGGCCTTGCGCAAATGCTCTCACAGCTCCAAAACTATGGGCCCAATCCATTCACTTTACTTCTGCCAAGCGCCAGCGGTTTAACCTTGACACGTAACCGCAGCGGCTTTGGACCTTGGAACGCACAAGAACAGGGCGAAGCTCAAGAAGAGAAGCAAGAGGACTCTGAGAAAAAGCGTGAAATGGAAGCTAAATTGTCGCGCGTATATGAAAGTTTCGACCTGGAGATGCTATGGAAGCGTTTGAGCGAAGCACTTTCTCGGTTACAATCTGATCCTGCATCTGCTCAAGTGCTTCTTCCTAGCATCGAAAGCTTGATGGTTGTGTCACAACACGTCATGGGCACGCGGTCTCCCGAAGATGAGCCTCTGGAGTGCGTGACGTCAGAACCAGGTACCCGACGTGCCCAGATGGAGAGTGACTTTTTGTCGTTTACCGAAAAGCATCGCAAAATTCTTAATCTCATGGTACGCCAAAATCCCGCGCTCATGTCCGGCTCCTTTTCTCTCCTTGTTCGTAACCCCAAAGTACTGGACTTTGACAACAAGCGCAACTACTTCTCTCAACAACTACACAAAGGTCGTCGCGAGCATTATACCCCTCTCTCTTTGACTGTTCGGCGACAACATGTGTTTTATGACAGTTTTCAGTACTTTAACCGCAAGTCAGGTCCAGAAATCAAGCATGGCAAACTAAATGTGCGATTTCATAACGAAGATGGCGTGGACGCAGGAGGTGTGACGCGCGAATGGTTTCAAGTACTCTCTCGAGAGATGTTCAATCCTGACTATGCCTTGTTCCAGCCTTGTGCAGCCGACTGCACGACGTACCAGCCGAATAAGATGAGTTCTGTCAACGACATGCATTTGGCCTTTTTCAAGTTTATTGGGCGTGTGATCGGCAAGGCCATTTACGATGGCCGGCTTTTGGATGCGTACTTTACCCGCAGCTTTTACAAGCACATCCTGGGACGCAAAGTCGATTACAGGGATTTGGAGGCTGTGGATCCTGAATACTATAACAGTATCCAGTGGATGTTGAACAACGACATTACAGATGTGCTGGACCTGACTTTTGCGGTTGAGGAGGATGTGTTTGGTGAGACACGCATCATTGAACTCAAGCCCGGGGGCTCGTCGATCCCAGTGACCGAATCAAACAAGCACGAGTACGTGCGTCTTGTGACGGAGCAGAGTTTGACCAATTCGATCCGCTCGCAAATCGATGCGTTCCTTGCAGGCTTCCACGAAATCATTCCACCGTCTCTCATCAAGCTCTTTAGTGAGAGGGAGCTAGAGCTTTTGATTTCTGGTTTGCCTGACATTGACGTGGACGAATGGAAGAACAATACAGACCTTCGTGGCTACAAGTCGAGTGATCCTATGATTCAGTGGTGGTGGCGCGCTGTGCGTTCGTTCGACCAAACCGAGAAGGCCAAGCTGCTGCAGTTTATCACGGGCACATCTAAAGTGCCGCTCGAAGGATTCGCCCATCTGCAAGGGGTAAATGGCACACAGCGCTTCAATATCCACCGTGCCTACGGTGAGGACCGCTTACCAGCGGCGCACACCTGCTTTAACCAGCTCGACTTGCCCGCGTACGAATCGTACGAGAAGCTGCGTAGTCAACTGCTTCTGGCCATGAAGGAAGGCGCGGAAGGATTTGGTCTAGCATGAGATGAGCGCTATCAAAAGGTGATCCATCCGCCAGGATCCATGGTGGATTCGATGCGACGCGTCACAACGTTGGCAAGTCCGTGTGTGAGCCACTGCTTCCGGAGCTCATCGTAGCGCTGGGGATGCAAGCGCTGTGGACGTGACTTGAGAAGATATCTGTCGACTTCGCCGTGGGAGTTCAAGTAGGGCGATGACGAGAACGTGCCATTGTCTTGGTACAAGATGACGACCATGTTGCTGCTAACGCGGAAGTGCAGACCGACTGGGCCACCGCAGTGTTCCATGTGCTGATGACACTCGCCATGCGACTCATCCTCTGGGTCGCTGCAGCAGTACGACTGCTCGCACAAAACTTCTCCACAGAACAAACATAGCGAAAAGGTCGGAGGGAGTGTACCGCATCGTCGACACTTGCACTCATGCGTCTGCTGGAGCAAGAACGTCAGGTCATTCGGCAACGGCAGTAGCTCGTAGATGTGTGGATGCTCGAGCAGCAGATTGCAGACGTTGCTGGAAGGCGTTGGCTGGATCGGCAGCGGCCGGAACAAGGGCACCAATTCAGTGTAAGCGTGCTTGGTCCAGCCCTCCACCAACATGGTAAGGAGCTCATTGGTTTGTGCGCGGCCAGGCAACGCCTCGGCAGGCGAAGGGATGTGTAGAGACGCAAGGAGCGACTCGTATTCTGTAGCGGCATCCACACCTGTGACGGCATGTTCGCCTAAAACGACACGCAGCAGCATGGCGGCACGGCGAAGGAACGGCAGCGTATACATGCACAGTGCCTTAGCGAGCTCTGCATCGCTAAGGTGGTCAAAGCCTAACGTCATGTTGCCGCGGACGTAGCCAACGAGACTCACGATACTCGTAACGAGCCACCGAGCGTGAGGGAAGATGCGCAATGCGGCGTCCAGATCCTGTTCATTCGATTTGCACGCACTTTTGGCCGAGGTCATCATGGGTTGTGCGAGGCCAAAGACACACTGCACCAGGTGGGCATAATACAGCAGCGCCGTGATTTGACGTAGCTCGTCTGGCACCAGCACAGCTGCTTCGACGAGTACGCCAAGCAGATTGCGGAGGAGGAGAGGACGACGCACGGATGGCTCGCTCGCCCAGTGCGGCAAGAGGCGCTTGTACAATGCATGGCGCAGAGAACTGACACCGCTACCCTCTTCATGACCCGCCGTGCTCAGTTTGGCCATCGCGCCCAATGACTCGAGTAACATTTGGACCAGGCATACTTGCGTCGGCGACAGACTGTGTGCGACACTTTGAGGTGTTCCACGTTGTGAAATCTCGAGCTGAGCGAGTGTGTAGGCCACGAGTGAATCGGGCACGTACAATGCGGCATGGGAAGGGCCGAGGGCGTCGCGCACCGTGGCGGAGCGATCTTGCATGCGAGGCTCGACGGTTTCGGACGCAAGGAGCTGCACGACATTTACGTAGCGCTGAAGCATATGGCACTCGTCCGCAGCATAAAAATCGACGCCGAGGTCTGGATTGTGTGGCTGGAGCGAGCCCATCACGAGCCACGGCAAGAAGCACCCCGAGCCGTGGGTCATATCCTGATAGTCAGAGTAGACGGTCGTATCGGCCGGCGTGTCCTTGAGAATGGCAATGTTCGCGGTGCGCACCCACTCAGACAAGGGGGTCTCAGATGGTGTGATGCTGCCGAATCGTGCGCCATCAGCATGAAAGTCGGCGCTCGAGCTCAGGCCACTGACCCCAGGCTGCGGGAGAAGCATGTTGCCGAGCGACTTGCACAGAGGGCACACATACTCAAAGCGCGAGAGGTCTTCAGGGTGATTCCGCGCCACTTGCATCGCATGACGCTGCTCTGTGCTTTGCAAGTATGTGTGGAAACAGGCGACATGCATGCTGTGGCCACACGACACGGCCACTAGGCCCGTCTCGTGCGCCTCGGCAGGGTATCCGAGCTGCAGCGGTCCACGCTGCTGATCCATGCGCTCGTAGCGACCGCGCATGCGCTGGTCATGGACGCCTTCGGCAAGTCGATCGAGATTGAGAGGCGTCGCAAGCACGTCGCTCAGCGCAGCCGCGTCGCGGGGGACCGACGTGCGAACAAGTCGACTGGTCTGGACATGCACGAGCGTGCCAAAGGTCCTCGTGTGATCCAGAGGTTCCTGGCACAAGATGCACGTACCGAAACTGTTCTCCTCATCGACTTCGTCGTCTGAGCCAAGCTCTTCCTCGAGGTTGGCAAGAAGACTCTGTTGCTGAGCGGAAAACTTTTGCAGGATCACTTCCTGACGCGCGCGAGCCGCTTTACGGCGCGCATCTCGATCGGTCGAGGCGGCTTCGGTGGGCATTTTCACGTGGTTCATGAGTTCAGCAGCTTCAGGCGCCCAAACCGCAGCTTTTTCGAGAATATACGTGATTTTTGGTTTGTACGCGGCGGTCTGTGCCTTGTCGGAGATGCCGAGCAGCAGTGAGAGTAGTGACGCGTCATTGTGGTCATCGACGTGACGTCCCGGAGATCGGAGCGCATCAACGAATGCTTCGCCCCTCTCTTCCAGACCCTGCGCCACGAGGTGTAGAACGACATTCATAAGCGTGTCCGGTGGCTCAGGCTTGGACGAGGCATAGTGCAGAGCATGGAACAGCATGTCCACCAGCACGCCGCACGTAAACACATCGGCCAATGTGCGGAAAGGCGTGTTAGCCAACACATGCAGTTGACTTGATGGGTATAGTGGCAGCGTGCAGCCCTGCTTCCTCTTTTCAGCCAGCATCTCTTCAGCTTGCTCGCGCTGATTGCGGGAGTAATGGTGGAAGAACGGTTGCACGTCGGCGAGGAAGGCAGAGCGAAGCTCATACAGTCCGTGATCTGCACTTCCATCGGGCTTGCGAAAGAGCGCCACATGAGCCAGCTCGCGATCAAAGCAGCCGTGGTCCGTTAAGCGTTCAGGAATTTGCTTGGTCAGGTCCGAATACGTGCACGGGCCAAGAGCCAGGTAGTGGATGAGCTCGTGGCGGACCTGTGCCTCGATGGGCCAGCGCGCTGGGACGCTGATCTCGTTCAAGAGCACGGTCAAGAGAAGGAACAGTTCTTCGGCCATAAAGACCAGCTGGTGCGGATCATACACGGGGTGATCCTCGGACTCCTCGGACAAAAAGCGGAGTAATTGGAAGCGATCCATGAGCGTGAGGAGGAAGCGCTCGGGCGAGATGAGGGCCAGACCACACTGCTGGAGGAACAGATCCTGGTCGTACATGATGTCACGCATCCACATCGAGTCGCGGTAGTGGTATGCTTGCGACCGAATGGCAAATCCGTTACGGACCCAAACATTGCAGCGAATTTGAGCCAGCTTGACGGCCACGCGCACGGGGTGCTCCACGAGTCTGAGCATGTCGTCTTCACTGAGAGCATCGCGCAATGGATGTGCCTCCGTCAGCATGTGCATGTGTTTCATCGCCTCGGCGAGGAGCCAGTGCATGGGGTGGTGGAAACTGACAGGCTGCGATGCCACGTCGTATGCGTGGACAAGCTCCTGGCACTCACCAAACGTCACGATATGCATGTCATGGACTGGGTGCACCTGGGGATTCAGCGCACTCAGACGCGCCATGTGCCGGAGCATCGTAGTGCCGATAAAGGCCAAGATTTCACACAGACGTGCCTCCGAGGCCGATGCAAGCGCCTCGCCCAACAGCTTGGCAATACGGCCAAGGTGCGAATTGATATGGAACACTTGAATCCACATTTCGCTCTCGAACTCGACATGTGCATGCACCGCTCGTTTTTCGGGAGCGATGCCATGGAACATGGCAAAAAATTCGAGCCACATGCCCATGTACGTCTCGGCATGCTTCACAATGTCAAGCTGCACAGCCTGGGGACTCAGGAGGTATCGGATATCGTAGAAGACATGATAGCACTTCTGCTGGCGCAGCAAGGCGGTATCTGGATTGGCCTGGCCGTGCGATGGAGGCGGCGATGGTAGTACGAGCGACGTAATGCGCGAGTCATGGTCGTTCGCAAAGAGCGCCTGGAGAATGTACAGCTGCACGACAAGCATGCGGCGCTCTATCACGAGCTGAGAGGCAATACTCGGTACACTAAAGAGCTGTACAGCCATGTGGTACACGGAGTGCTCCGGCTCACGGTCGTGCAAGATGAACGTCTCGATCAGGCGCGGATACACGACGGAAAACTGCAGGGCGATTTGGCGCTTCGCCTCACGACACGCCAGCAAGTCGAGAATAAGGTGGCGCATTTGAAGTCGAGCGCCTTTCCACATTTTGGTATCGAGAAGCAGCAGCGTATCGAGCATGCAAAGATGCGACGGGTCAAAAAGATCGCGGCGCATCGTTGCGGGGGCCTCGGTCCACTCGGCCACACGCCATGGGCGCATGAATGTGGATGTGATGAGTGCCTTGATCGCGCGGCCGTTGGGCGACGGGCCCGATGTGTTGTACAAGGACGCGCTGGCCAATTCAGCGATGAACGACAATACACATCCAGCGACTTCTTCGACGAAATAGTCAAATGCATGCTGTACTGTAACGAGCAGGTAGATCACACCGATACGCCGTGCCATGATAACGAGTCGACGCACGTCCTCCGACATAGACACGACTTGTCGGCCCTGCCGATCGACCATTTCAGCAAAGTGCCGCGCATCTTTGGGCGTCAGGGACGAGCAGACCTCAAGAATTTTGTCAGACACCTCATTGAAACTGTGTTTCTCGTCATTCCAGAGCAAGGCGACAAACAAAGGTGGTGACTCCTGCCCGTCATCACCGTCCAGCCGCGCCTTGCCTTTTGCTGGGAAGGCGGATTCGTACGTGGGCTGCCGCTTGATACTGTCCACAACATCCGGCCCTATCACAATCTGAGTTTGCTTAGGTGCGTGGAGCAGTGTCTCGAGTAGGAATGCCATGAGCATCGCGCAAAACTCGCTGAGCGCATGGCGAACACTGTCGGGCACGGCGGCCATGATGTCGTCGAGCGTCTGCTCCGATGAGGCATGGTTCGACGCTGTGGAAGCTTCCTGATCCCTTTCATTCCATGGATGCAGACTGTGAAATTCACATCCCAGGTCGCTATTCCATGCCTCATCGTCACCACAATCACAGCAAGCGTCGCCGTCGTCGGCCACCGAGAACACCACGTCGTGATTCTCGAGCGCGTGGATCGAATGCCGATAGCACATAGCACACTGTACACATGTGTCATCATAGGAGCAGTCATGGCACCGGAAGATGGGCTCACCCTTGCGGAATACGTGACCGCAGGCCATACCACGGCGGTTTTTTGAATATTCCGGCTGCAGAGGCTCCGAGGCACTGTCCTGCATGTTTGCCAGTGCATCTGCACGTTGCTGCGCCTGGCTAATATGCCAGTCATACTTGTCTAGCAGCGCGTACGCCTCGGGCACACTCGGCACGACAGACACTGGGAACAAGTACGACACTGGCACGACCGACAGTAGTTCGTGGCACAGGCGCTCACGTACCTCCCGAGCACGTTCCGGGGTCATGCGGTATGTATCCGCATTCCCACGCGTCGGCATCGTAGCAATGCGCGGTAGAAGCTCAACTACCGCGCTTGCCTCGCTCATGACGTCCCAAACCACAGGAAGAAGTGGAGCAGCGCCGCAAGGCGTCGGTGGTCGGGCGACTTTGGACGTGTGAAGTGTCACGTGGGGGACGGCGAGACCTCGAGGGGGTGTGGAGATGCTGGTGGTGGTGGACGACGACAACGACGAGCATGGAGTTTGATCCGCCGCGTGTCAGCTCGCGTGACGAGCGGGACGACGTGGGTACATGGCGCGCGAATGCTACGGCATGTGCTCTGTCAGATATTCGGTCACATATGATTGATCGGAATTGCATGGACCTGTTTATGATGGAGGCGGCGCTCACACTGCAGACCAGCGCCGCACGCAAGGCACGGCAGGCCAATGATGTCGTGGCGCTCTTGGAGGTGCAGGACCCTGGCTCACATATCCCGCCCCGACTGTCGGCATCAGATGAGGCGGATATGGCCGCTGGACGCATGGAGTCGCTGGGCCGGCATGTGGGTGCCAATTTGACCGAGATACTCTTGCGTGACAAGTCGCGCTTGCCTGACACTTTGGATCGCGTCAAATTTGTGTGCAAGGAACTTTGGAGTGTGGTGTGGAACAAGCAAATCGATAATTTGCGCACGAACCACCGCGGCGTGTTTGTGCTTCAAGACCAAGCCTTTCGTGCACTCATGGCCGTCGGACAGCCCGATGCAGCCCATGTCTACGTCTCGATGCAACTGTCCTTCGCGTCAGGACTCCTGCTCGGCGCCCTTGAGCGTCTCGGTATACCATGCTCAGTCCAGGCAGACGCGGAATACCCCCCTGTCTGTTCGTTCCACGTGCGATTAATGTCCATATAGCTACGGGAACCTAGTCCATATCGCTTTCACTCTCGCTTTCACTCTCGTCCTCGTTCGACGATGATTCCGATGCCACAAGATCATCGTGCTTGGTGGCCGTGTCAGCTCCAGCAGTATGGGCGTCCGATGTGCCAGATGCAGCAGCGGGCGCCGATGCGGCGCCGGACGACACATCGTTGAACTGCTGCAACTGCTGCTGTAGGCGCGCAATACGCGCAGCTTCTTCGTCCTCGTCCAAGTTCTTCTTCTTCAAGCCACCCGTGCCACGCTTACGTCCATCGATAGGCGCACTGGCAGGCACAGGTTTGCCATTAGGACCGATCTCAGCGGAAGAGGCGCTCTTCTTCTTTGGACGAACGACATACTTGTACAGCTTGTACAGCGTCTGGGGCGACAGCTCATCGATATCAAGCTCAATTTCTTCATCTTCTGCGCCCTGCGCATCCGGTGGCTTGTCCTCATTGATGATGCGGATCGCACCCTCCAGGCGCTCGTCAGATAGCTCTGTGATTTTGGCAGCCAGCTCCTCCTTCTGGTCAAACGTCACAGTGCGCACATCGTCCTCATCGGATCCGGCGCCTGCGCCACGTTTCCGGGACGTCGGCGAGGAGCCACTCGTGCGTGGCTTCTTGGCTGCAGGACTCTTGCGCTTCTTATCACCCGTCTTGCTCTTCTTGTCGAGAGACGAGGCGCTGCGCTTCTTGTTCTTGCGCTTCGACATGCCCGTCACGCTCATGGCACCAGCCAACGCAGCCTGGACCGAGTTGAGTGCAACGCGCGTGCTCGTAATCAAAAGAGGGTTTTTGTTCTTGCCGCTCTCCAGCGTTTCAAGCGTGCTTTCCAGCTCACCGATCTGTTTTTGCAGTTGCTGCACAAGCACTGCATTCGCATCGTCGTCATCCTCATCGTCGTCGTCGTCGTCCTCATCATCGTCTTCATCCTCATCATCGTCATCAGCAGGGAAGGGAGGTGGGACAGGCTTCTTTTGCATCTTGGCTTCGTATACATCCTTCAGGGTTGCGCCCATAATGTATACGTCCGAGTCGGGGGGGTTGAAGGTAAAGCAATTGCGGAACATGAGTTGCATATCCGCATCAAAGGCCGCCAAGTCAGGGTGGCCACCACTCTTGAGCTTGCGCTGTATCGGAATCAGGGCGATGGGCTTTTTAATGATCGAATAGTACGCCGGCGCCCAATCAAAATCCTTGGCTGGCAGGTCATAAAACACCCAAGCGACGTCCTGGTGTGCCGGTTTGAGCAAGTCGTCAATGACGCGATAGCAAAACTTGAGTTCGTCACTAATAACCTTGGCCCAGTACGACTGTTCACGCTGTGAAATATTTTCCATACTCCTTCCCAAGCGGGCCGCGACCGCGCGCTTCGATGCAGGATTCATATACTCTTCTGTCCATGGCAAATCACGCGATGGCGGTGGATGGATCTCGCGCTTGGGTCGGCCACCCGTGGCAGAGCGGCGGATCGTAGGAAGAGCCGAAGAGTTGCGACGTGCTCGGGCCTCAGGAGAATTTTGCTCTTCTGCCACGGCCACCGCCGTCGCAAGACCTTTACGCTGTTTCTCAAAGACAGATCGAAGCACCTCTGCGTTCTTAGAAAAGATATGTTCAGCGCCATTGAAGCGCACGCAGTTATTAAATACGCGAAATACATCGCGCTCAAACTGATCCACTGTCGTGTAATAGTCCTTCTCAGGATCAACACGCTTTGAGTCAATCGCATGCTTCAATTTGTCTGTCATGCGTGTTTGAGAACTGTTCGTAGAGGTGGCCAATTTAATGCGGTGTGATGTTAGGGCCAACTTAAGATCGATGGTTCCGAGATCCATCGGCTCTTTGATGATCTGGGTATAATGAGGAATCCGCAATGCAATGGGATCCACAGGCTGGAGGAACGCACCAGCCTCACGTCGCGACTTGAGCGACCGAATAGTGTTTTGGGCATACTTTACATGCGGCATGGCAATATCTTGATGAGTGAGACCGTCATCCTCTTGCTGGGCACCAGACTCTGTGTGGTTCACATTGGCATCTTGCGGCGCAGTAGTCGGCGCTGCAGCAGGAGTGGGATTGGATTCTTGAGGAGCACTTGTAGACTGCTGAGGAGCCTGTGACTCATTTTTCTCTGGTTCCGCATCCTTGGGTTGCTCCGACTGAGAGGACTCAGCAGGCTGTTCGCTCGTAGGCGCCTCTACTTTTGCGTCAGTGGCTTGCTCCGACTGAGAAGGCTGAGCAGGCTGTTCGCTCGTAGGCACCTCTACGTTTGCGTCAGTGGGTTGCTCTTCTTTAGACGGAGCGGCTTCAGTAGGCTGCACCGGAGCAGCTGCTGGTGCTGACGCAGCGGATGTCTCTGACTGAGGCTGTGCATCCTTGGCCTCGGCATTCGTTGCAGGAGCCGGGGCATGGCTCTCGGTTACAGGGGCCGTGTTCGTGAAGTCACGTTCTTGTGGAGCTGCCGTGTCCGTAGCTGTATTCGTAGGCTGTGTAGCATCGCGGTTTTGGTCGTGATTCTGTGTGCTTTGCGACACTTCCATGTTGAATTAGTCACACAGGTTAAGATGTGTCTGCCAAAGCGAATGGGGCGAGACAGACTGCAGGCGGACGCGTTTGAGCAGCGTTCTTCGCAAGACGCGTGGGGCAGGGATTTCACGCGCGTGTCGCGAAACCCCTCCAATATATAGTTGCTTGAGCTTCTGCGGCAAAATAAATACGGGCCAATCAAAAGGTGGCTTTGTATGCATGAACCAATTCGTCGTGAAAATCACCAGGTTCAGTGCACGTGATAACACTTTGGGCACGCCATCAATTCAGGGGCCACGGCACACGATCTCCACGGTCGGCCTGCCAACGATGACCAAGAAAAAAAGGGCCTCCGAGTTGGATGCTTGGTGTTGGTACTGCGATCGTGAGTTTGAAGATGAAAAGGTGTTGATTCAGCACCAAAAGGCACGGCATTTCAAGTGTCCATTTTGCCCAAGGCGATTGAATACAGCAGGCGGATTGGCCGTGCATCTCGGCCAAGTGCACAAGGCTGAGCCTGACAGGTATGTGAGCATGGCGACTTATTGGCAGACTCGAAAATACCCTTCCTGGACGGGACTCATTTGAGATTGAGATTTACGGCATGGTCGGCGTGCCAGACAGTGACCTGATTTCTTGGCAGGTGCGCCGAAGTGAGCGCATGGCCCAACATACATCGAGAGCATCACATGGTATGCCATCACAATCTAAGCGTCCCCGCATAGAAAAAGGTCCCATTCCGGCGGATCATTTACGCGCGCAACTGGAGGCACACAAGGCGCTCATGAGTGGCGCGACTACCACGTCTGCACCTCCTCATATTACGCAGCCGGCCATATCAGCGACGCCCCCTCCGCCGCCACCTCCGCCTTCCATGCCTTCTGTGTCAGCCCAGGGGATCCAAGCGCCCGAGGCGCCTCCTACGCACAAGCCAACTGCGCAGCGTGGCGAAAAAGTACGTCTCGTATACACGGACACCATTCGTTGTCCTGAAGAGAACATGGCATCTCTGCCAAAGTATGCGTACGTTGAGCCAGTATTGTGATGTGCACAGCGAGACCCTTGGTCTGCGTCTAAGCCGAACACATCACAGACCCGTGTGTACGAAGGCGCCCAGACCGGTCAGTCTTGCTTATATACCTATATTGATGTTTATGCGATTAGCAGCAGTCTGAGGAAATAGAGCGCGCGCCTTGCATGCGCATGACCCAGCTACGGTCGGCGGCGTACACGGCCAGCGTCATGCCGAGGGGGTGAGAGTGTGTCGGCCGATGTCACGTGCAGTCCACCTGTTGGGCGCGACAAATTCTGGGGTAGACAGCGCCACGGCTGTCGTAGCAGCAGGTGCACAGCTTTGGCGCCGTCCATTGTGGTGGTGGTGGTGGTGTTGCATGGAGTCTGCATCAGCCTCACTACGAAACTCGCTGCGTGGTCGGAGAAGAGGTTATGAATCTGTACTAGGCTCTTCTTCGCGGGCCCCATCGCTCTTAGATGAGGGCACACACGATGACTGGAACGATGACGACGAGTTTGAGGATGCGGTTCAAACGCGCAGTTCCTACGACGAGACAGACCCGTATGCAGAAAGCGATGGATACTCAGTAGCAGATCCTTATGATATGAACGAATCTGCTTATGCTCGAGGAGACAGCTGGCATGACTATGACGATGAGTGGGAGAGCGATTTCCATCGAGAGGAAGACTCTGAGCTACTTTCTCACAGCGACGGGTCGGACCCGGCTGGTGTGGCCGGTATAGGCACCCGACGCTCTGGGCGCACCGCGCCGGATAGCCGAAGCCGTGGCGTGTATGTGGAGCATCCGCACACGGCGTTTGAGGATGTGGCGGTGGCCGAGGAGCCGGATCAAGAGCCTCTGCCGTTCCATCCTGATGAGTTGGACCCAGAAACGACTAAGGTGGAAGATTTCCCGGCATTTTTCCATCATAAAGTGGGTGAGTATGGTGAATTCAATTGGTTTTCTCGCGCCTATCTGGAAATTCGTCAGCTGTTCATGCTTCTGCTGACGACCATCGGCCTGTCTATGGTGATGGGACTGGCGATTCTTCGGTACATGAATCCGTTCCGCAAAAACTATCCCAAGGCGCGCGTGGACTTTGAGTATGAGAGGCGCATCACGGGTGAGCGGTACAGTGAACGCGTGCAGTACTACGCCGAGTTTTGGGGCTACCAGTGCGAAGAGTATGACATCATCACGCGTGGTGGCTGGATCCTCAAGGCGCATCGTATTTCAGACCCGCGTCGCCCAGGTGGTCGCGGCTACCCTGTCGTGCTGCAGCACGGTATTCTGTGCACGTCGCTCTTCTTCTTCACGTCCGAGGAGCGGTCTCTCGGCTTTTGGTTGGTGGACCAGGGCTTTGATGTGTGGAGTACCAACATCCGCTCCAACTTTGGGGCGGGTCATACCACCTACAAGCGCTGGGACCCGCGATTTTGGGCGTGGAGCCTGATCGAACTGGGTGACGACCTGGTGGACGTGGTCGATTTTGTTTTGCGTGAGACGGGATACCGACAGCTGGCCTTCGTGGGGCACTCCCAAGGCACTGGCAGTATGTTTTTGGCGCTTGAAAAGTACAAGGAGCTGGGCACGAAGCTATCGTCTTTCACGGCGCTCGGGCCGGCTGTATACCCAGGCAAGTCACTGAACCGCCTTCCGTTTCGCGTCATGCGCATGGTGCCGTCCCGCTGGGCATGGTCCCTGGTGTTTGGCGTGCGAGAGTTTATGCCGCCTCTTGGTATCGTGCGGCAAATCTTGCCTAAATTCTTGTTTGGACACATGGCCTACATTGTGTTTGGCTATTTGTTCGACTTTCACGACCACAACTGGGTCGACCGCCACAAGCCCAAGGTGTTTTGCGCGACAGGTGTGCTTACGTCGAGTGAGCTGCTCTACTACTGGCTGCACTGCTTCGTGGCGCGTGGCTGCGTATTCGATCCGCGCCTGCGTCGGCCTTGGTTCCCGCCGACGTTCCCTCCGCTGACGATCGCGTACGGCACCATTGATCATCTCGTCGTCGGTAAGCCGCTCATTGACCGTCTGCTGGCCTATGAAAGCAATGTGCAGATCGTACATATTCTCGAGCTGCAGGGCTACGAGCACATGGACATGGTGCTGGGCTGCGACGCGTTCAAGGTCGTGTACCCGAAGATCAAGGACACCATCGTGCGTACGATCGACCCCGAGGACGTGCCCTTTGTTGAGGTCCCGCGGACGGGTCGTTACATCTAAGATTTTGGTTCTATATCCACAGCTGTAATGTACAAATGGTAGTGTACACATCACCACGGCCGCTGAGTCGCCGCCGTGGCCAGGGCCATGTCGCCCGATGGTGCTGCATAGGTGCCGAGATGCATGCGATCGAGAGCCGATACCATCTCCTCGTGGCCCACGGGCTCCGAGCGCCTCGCTGGACGCGAAGTCGGCGCACGGTAGACGCCTTGTTGGCGCGACTCGCGACGCGACTTGGGCTCGTCATTCGTGCCGCGCTGGAGCTTGCTCTGGATGCGCTTGCCGTACGGCGTGTGTCGGATCGATGGCAGGATCGGGCGAATGCACTCGATCAGCTGCGCACGCTGAGCGGGTTCGGCATAGTCGAGGCACGTCTGCACGACGTAATTGGCGAACGAGTCGCGAAGGAGCAGCTCGAGACGATGCGCATCGAGCAGCTCAGCCACGAGCTTGTGGCGCATGGACGGCTCCGCCACACGCAGGCACTTTTCCATGACGTTCGAGCTGAATTTTTGCGTCGACAGCTGGTATACATGGCCCAGGAACTCGCGCGTGATCGCGGCTGTGAACGCCGGTTCGTTCAAATCGAGCACGTACTGCACAACATAGTTGCCGAACGGATCTTGCACAAGCGTCAGCGAGTACATGGTGATCTCGCGCACAAGCTGCAGGCGCTGAGCGTGCGATGCATGGTCAATGCACCGCTGCAGGACACAGCACCCATGGCGGTGTGTCGCCACATCGACGCAGTGCGCAGCCACAGAATCATAGATAAACTGGTTGTCCTGTGCGTCGAGGCGATGAAGACACTTTTGGATGACATGGTTGCCGTTCAAGTCCTTGATGAGCTCCACGACGTGCTCGGCAAACGCCCGAATAATCACGAGCGTCTGTGTGCGCGTCGACAAGAAGTCGATCGTCTTTTGCACCGCACGTGTGCCGTGCATGTTCAGCGAGATGCTCACGAGGTCGTCACCGATCGATTCCACAATCAGGTCGCGCTGCGCATTGGTACAGTGCTCCAGCAGCTTTTGGCACAGGTAGTTGCCAAAAGGATCCGTCATCAGCTCCGCAAAGTACGGGAATGTCTCCGCAAAGATTAAATCGCATTGCGCCGGTATACGCTCATCCAACTTGCGCTGCAAGAAGCGGCACCCAAACTGGTCGCGGCACAGCTGCGCAATGTCTCCACGCAGCTCGTCGAGCTGCATCGAGGCGAGGTCCACATCCGAACGGCGCATCGACCTCGGCACCTCATCGACTGCCCGGGTCCGCTTGCGCTCCGCACGTCGTCCATTCATGCGACTGGCATCTGGCTCTGGCACGCGGCACCCCATGGTGCCCAGGGACGGTAGCGACGAAACCAGCGGTGACGTGCCGTGCATCGGTCGCGCGTCCATCGACAAATCAGGCACGGCAGGCGCAAATGAGGCCGCCATGGACGCTGTGGGCGTGTCATGCGGAAGAAGAAGAGAGGCAGCCGCAGCCGCCGTGGCGGCCGGTGGCGCAGAGGTGACCGAGAGACTGTCGCGACTCGGAGTCTGAAGTCGCTCAGCATGAAGCCACGGTGACAGTGCCATGCTATCATGCGTGGGCCGCTTGGTCATGTGCGACAGAGAAGCAAGGTCGAGAGCGCTCGAAAATGTCGAGAGCTGGGGCGCGATTGGCGACGGCTGTCCGGGATGGAGACTCAAGCCCTGCGTTTCTTGCGGTTTCAGCAGAAGAGGAAAATCGTCGTCTGCAGCAGCAAGGTTGTACCTGCGCATGAACGAGTCGTCGGTCGCCTCCAGCTCGTCATCAAAGAGAAAGTGCTCGTGAAAGGCCGGCACGATTCGCTCGGCGGACGGCATGACCGCTGACGCGCCCCGGGGAGTCGCCGACACCGACGCAGACTTCGGATCGGTTGAGCTCATACTATCTCCGCTTCTCGGTGGGTGGGGTATCATGTGCAAGCTTGATCGCAGGCCACCAGGGTGCCCCGAATGTCTTGCGTGGTTGCCAGTGAGTTTGACGTGCACAAACCGCGAGCGAGGCAAGAAGAAAAACCAGGTGCCACGTGCTGGATATTCCCTGCGATATTAGTCAGCTACCATGGCCAATCGTCTATGTAGCTCCTTTGCTCTTGCGTGGCTTGGTCGGTCGGATGAGCGCATCGCGTTGATCGTCCTTGGGCGGGTCATCGACATCGTCTGGTTCATCGTCCACGTACGCTTCTTCATTGTCAGGTATGCTCTCGGATGCCAGCGCACGCGCTTTTGGCGCGGCACCCGTGGCGCCCGGCTGAAAGGCGACAGGGTGCGTGGCTGCATTGTAGGCGCGGGTCCATGCAGACTTGGCCGAGGCTGGGAGCTTTTTGAGTTGGTCCTCGCGGCCGTGCGTGAGTTCGAGTTCAACTAGCGTATCGCGATCTTGTGGCATGAGGTAGTATTCATCCATAGCCTGCATCGCGTCCCGGATGCCTTCTTGTCCACGGTCCAGCAGGGGGTCGACCACCTGGCCCAGGAGGCCCGAGACGTACGACTGACGCACGTCGTCTTTCGATCCCGTCGTGCGAAGACGCAGGTGCGTTTGCAGTTCGACCAGCTGGCGCTGCAGCCGCATGCGCTTCGAGTTTTGGCCTAAGAATGAGGGGAAAGCAGGGAAGGACGAGTGTCCACCATACGTCAACGAACAAGGGCGGATCGTGCTGGCAATGCCGTGGTGTGGTAAGAGCGACCAGTGCTGCTGCGCTCCGCGCATAAGAGATTCGATCAAATCGCTGTCAGAGATCGAGTTAGATGCTTGGGCAATCGCATGTAAATGCTTCCACTCACGCAGCGGCGCCGCCGATTCTTTCTGTACAGGCGCAGGCTGGCTCTTGATATAGTTTTCGGCAACCATCAGGGGCACGATCGAGTGGTCCTGGAAGTAGTAGTCAAGCTTGTCGTTGAGACTTTGCTTGTTGAGGGGTCCGAACCGCTGAGGACTCATGAGCTCGCTGTACAACGAGAAGGGCGTATGCATGGTGGGCTTCTGGTGCATCGCACCAAAGGCCTTTCCCTGATCGAAGGACATGGTTTTCTGGGACAGCTTCCATGTCGAGAGCATATTCGTAACAAGACGCAGATCACCTTGCGCTGCGAGGATGAGCTGGTCCATGACTTCGGCAGGAACGCGCAATCCCTCGCGGAAAGCAATCGAAAGCATGCGCGAACGAATCGCCTGGACCGTCGGCTTTGAAAAAGTCATGTTGAAGGTAGTGGTGTACAGAGGCTGCATCTTGGGATTGCGTCGGTCGTTGCAGATGCAAATGATGGGGACTTGGCTCTTGCGAATCAAGGCATTGATGGCTCCCACGCCCCCTCGATCACCACCCGACATGCCATCTACCTCGTCGAGCACAATCGCAAGTCGCCCCTTCGTCGGTTGACCCCGCATCCAGCTGCCAATCGAGCGATTATGGATGGTATCAGACAGCTCAGATTCCAAAAGTTTCTTACTGCGAGTGTCACTCGCATTAAGCTCAAGGACTTCGTAGCCTTCGAGCGCGCATACCAAGTGCACGGCGGTAGTCTTGCCGATGCCTGGTGCACCAGAGATGAGCATACCTCGGAACGTATTGGTGGCATTAGGACCTGGCTTCTTAAAATTCGCTTTGAGAGACTTGGGCCAGTCACGGAGCCAAGCCTGCAGCTTTTCAATCTGCGCCTTATTGCCGACCAAGTCACGCAATTGGCGCGGCGCATACTTGGACGTCCAAAGCTGACCGGGCGTTGTATTCGGGGTGTCGAGCGCTTTTGCCGCAGCCTGTACCTTTTTTTCCTCTTCTTCAAGCTTCTTCGCGACCGTAGGATCAAGTTTTTGCGTGCCGCGCTCGGCAATCAGGCCCAAAAAGCCGTCTTCATCGAGTGTCTTGATTTTGTTTTTTTGAATCATCTCGAGCTTTTTCGCGCCTGCACCCTCGCCCAGGATCACATAGGACGTCTTAGATGAAGGAGCCGTTGTAACCTTCGCACCGTACCGCTTTGCCAAATCCACGGCATCGTCTCGCGATATACTTGATAGCTCACCAGTGAAAACGAGCGTGAGACCCGCTAGGCAATGTGGCTTGCCCTCGGGGATGGCCTTGCTGCCAGGCGCTACAGGACCTGCAGCCCGGCGCTGTGCCATCTGCCTCCATACAGGCTCAGACTTGATGCGCTTGGCATCGCCACCGTCAGAGGCACCGGCGCGTTTCTTGTCCATGGTCAGGGACGCGACGCGTGCCGCTGGCGGAGACCCTTGGATCTGGCTTATGTCATCGAATGACACCATGGCCCCTTGGCTCTGGGCCACGACGACGAGCCAATGTCGGCTCCGTACGCATCGGCGATCGTCGTGTCCATTACCCCAAAGGAGCCGTCATGCTTTGCGGGTGAGGAACTTCAATGCACGATCACGTTTACGAATACCAACGCGCCACCACGAAGTGATCCACGTCGTCGCTCGGTGCGATCGGCCTCTGGGGCACAGCGACGGGGTCTCGTGGCCGTGGGCACAGATGCGCCGTCGCCGATTCAGACTTCTGCGAGTCCTGTGGCACTTCGAAAGCCAAAGACGTTCCCGTACTCGCATCCCCATGCGCGCCAAAAATCTGTCGTCGCGTACCAAGTCGAGGACCTCAGCCGGGCCTTTGGACTTCTACAGTCAGAGGAAGAAGAGGAGCCTATGTTCCAGCCATCTCCGCACCCCGACATGTTTGTATCACACAATGAGGCCATGGACGCAGCCATGCGAGACTCGGTCATGACATGGGCAGGCGACTCTGTCAGCCCTCTCTTTCCTTCTCGGGACACGCTGCCGGTAGGATACGAAAAGCTGCTGTGGACGTTTGCGCAGTTCGGCGGCACGATGGAATTAGAGCACTCGCTCATTCGTCCGACTGATTTTGATCGGCTGCGTATGCGACTTGCGCGTGGTGAGCTCCCTCGCAGCGTCCCATCGTCTCCCGCATCGTCGAACGGTACGCCACGCACGCTGGGCGGCGGTGAGTTTGGGTATGATGCCGAATATGAAGCAGATGGACTTGAGTTTGACAAGGGCCTGTCTCTTGCGAATCTGCGCGAACGACATGCTCCAGCCATGGCCACGATTGCTGCTTTGTTATTTGGCCGCTCCACGACGCCGCGATCGCGTCACGTCCGAACAGGATCCACGCTCTCAGACATCCAGACGCGCGCTTTAATGAGCCGCACGCTGCCAACCTACTCGACGCCGCCATCGATGCTGGGCATCGATATGGTGCTGGCACCTGGCGAGCAGCGCTCTTTCACCTTTTCACTAAAGTTGCCGGCCGACCTGCCACCTTCATTTCATGGGCATTCGGTGCACTTTGACTACTACCTGACTGTGGGCACAAGTCGGCTGGATGCGCGGACGGGCACGCAGCCATCGCGGCTCTTGCATGTACCGATTCGTGTGTACAATCACGTTGCGCCAGGGGTAGGCGCTCTGGCCCGGTTTGATTTGCTCAATCCCATCGTCACGCCGCACGCGGACGACGGCGCTGTCGTGGCCGAAGCAAGCCGCGCGCCGCACGGAGATGCCGAGGCAGAACGCGAGCGTACAGCGCAGTGGATCGAGCAGCTGCTGCGGGACCATCAACCATCGATGGAACGCACAGATCCCTTGCCGGCACCGACATGCATGGACGCCGTGCTGGACTTGACGCTACGAGCAGGCAAAGTGTCGTATGATATTGCCAAAAATGGCCACGTGGCAGCTGTACTAACGCTCGCACGAGCCAAGTACCGCCTGGGCGACAGCGTCCAAGCCCTGGTGCGAATGAATGCGCCTGATGCGATGGTCCGTATTGTGCGAATCGCAGCGAGTCTCGAGTCGCACGAAGAAATTGACGCTAGCATGGCGCTACTTCCAACAGGTCGTATCCAAAAGGCCACGACGCAGGTGTATGCCACGCATCATGAAAATACACTGGACACAAGGCAGACGAGCTTTGCACTTGTCATTCCGAGCGGTGCCACACCAGAATTTGTGACCAGTGGTATCCGTCACGGCTGGTCTTTGCGTCTTTCACTTCTAACGCAGGCGTCCCATCAGGGGGCAGTGGCGGTGCAGCCGCCGCCGCACATCGAGGCACGTAGCGAGGGGTATGCTGCGTACCACCACTCGTACCACGGTGCACCAGCCTTGTGTGGACATAAGGGCCCCATTTCCACGCGCCTCGAGATTGTCGAGTGCTCTGTGCCCGTCACTGTCCTTCCCAATCGCTCGAAACGCAGGACGGGACCGGTAGAGTTGTATGCTTAGATTACAGTTCATCCCATGGTCGTCGTCGTCGTTCACTCGATGACGGAAGGTCGTGAGGAGGCGTAGGTGAGCTCATCTCCGTTGCCTCGGAGCTTGTAGGCTCGGCATGGAGGGTGCTGTCACTAGACGACGAAGGGACACTGTCGATCGTGGCAGCATCGTCAGGGTTGCCCGAAAAGTCGAGGGCCGTGCTTGTCGATATGGTTGCAGGCGTCTCGGAAGCGATGGGTTCAGGTATAGTGCTCGTCGGATCAGAGTCGGTGCGCTTTTGACCTGCTGCGGTCGACTCGGATACCTCTTTGTCGGTAGGAACCGATTCGGAGCCGGTGCTTGTCGCGGCAGACGAGGGATCTTCGTGAACCAAGAAAGTGGTGCTCTTCGCGGTGAGACGTTCCTTTGTCGATATCGGCTCAGAGAGGGCGCTCGTCGATGCAGAAACAGCATCCTCTTCCCGAGCCAAGAAAGTAGCACTCTTTTCAGGAACAAGGTCACCTGTGGGCATCGGCTGGGGAGACGAGCCCGTCGATGTTGATGAGGTATCCTCTGACGGAACCAAAGAAGCAGGGCTCTCTGTGGCGAGAATGTCTTCTGAAGAGACAGACGCAGATATGGCGCTTATCGATGCAGAAACCGCGTCCGCTGAAGAAACTGACAAAGTGGCACTCTCGTCGGTGAAGCGCTTGTCCGCAGAGGCCTGGAACGCATCGCTTTGTGATTCCGTCAAGACCTTTCCAGGGGCGGCCGATGCAGTGACAGCCTTTTCTGTCGGAGACAAGAATGCCGGACTTGTTTCCGCCAATATGTCGTCTGCGTGGGCCGAGCCAGGCAAGTCGGCAGGGAGGGGAGACGCGCTACTCTCACTGAAAGAGCCGGGACTCTCGCTCCGCCTGGGCGGTGTGGGAGAAGCAGTCAGTTCCACAACGTCGACCCAGGGTTTGTCAGCGGACTTGGGCGCATGCTTCCTGTGTCGTCGGGGGACAGCCTCTTCTGAAGACGCAAACCGAATGGCTTCCTCGATCGGATCACGCTCGCGAGAAACGCGCTGAGGCTCTCGATGCTGGAGTGCTGAAAAGAGACCTAACGCACTGGATCCGATCGAGCTGGATGCATGCCATGTCAGACTCAGGGCGTGAATACCGCGACTAAAGATGCGGGCATACAAAATATACAAGACACACGCGAGAAAAAAGGTGATGGATGCTCCAAGGATCCCGAGATCGACTAGCTCTGCACGTTCCATTTGACGAATCATGGATACAGAGTCACGCAATAAATCATTGAACGAAGCATACTTGTTCGACACCTGTGCGATCGTTTCCGATGACTCGGTCAGCAGCTGCGTAGAGTATCCTGACTTTTCCAGCTCGGACGACATGAGCTTGACGGTGCGCTGCAGCGCCCCTGTCACCTGCTCGGATGTAGCACTCGCACGATCCATCGGCGCCGCACGGACGCCGCTGTTCTGCCGTGCTGCATGGCTCAGCAACGCGGACCGTGCCGAAGCTTCCTGTCGCGACGCGGTCGCACGGTGCGCAGCAAGCAAGGCACGCCGCGATGCCTGGCGCACACGCATCAGCTCGTGCCTATTCGTGTCCACCAGAGTCTTGAGAGCAGCTCGCTCCGCTGCTGACTCGGCATCATCTATATCGTCCGCCATCTGCTGTACCAGGGACGCGATACGCTGCAGAGTCTCGTGCAATTCGGTCTCATACTCCGACACATCTTTGCATTCACTAAGACGCGGGATTTGCACATGGTACACATCATGAAGTCGGCGCGACACGGCATCGCGCAGCCGCAGCGCGTCTGCCGGCAAGGCGGTCTGTGCCTGGTCCATGAGGAGAAAGTGGTGGGTGGCCTTAGTCAGCCTTGTCCCATCACCCCGAGACCTGTCACCCCATCATGTCCGACGTCCGTGGGCCTGTCACGCTGGATGTGGTCCTACGGGCCCTGGATCAGATTCCATTCTCGTGGCCTTTTGTAGGGATCCTGCCGCTTCTGGCGCTCGTATATGAGAGACGCGGCGCCGAGTCGTGGTCGGGACTCGTGTTTCCCTGGCCCACCGTGTCGGAATGGCACGACGTGCTCATGGTGCGTCACCCATTCGTGGTGGGCTGCATCATTTTCATTCTTCTCAAATACACGAGTATGCACATGTCGCGCCTTGCTCTGAATCTCGGGGAGCCCAAGCCAGACAAGCCCGACTGGAAGGAAGATGTCATTGTGATTACGGGGGGCTCTATGGGTATTGGCAAGGAGCTAGTTCAGATTCTGTCGCGCGAGCACAAGGCTCGGATTGCCGTGCTTGATGTGCTTGAGCCGACCTACGCCACTGCTTCTCACGGTGCTCCGGATATCTTGTACATACGCACGGACGTGACGAGCGAGCAGGCGGTGGCACAGGCTCAGGCTCAGATGATCGAGCGGTTTGGCCGCTCGCCCTCGTATGTCGTGAGCTGCGCTGGCGTCGCACCGGCTGGGTCCTTGCTAACGTCGCCTGTCAAGATGTTCACGCGCGCGTTCGACATTAATGCAGCCGCGAACGTTGTCCTGGCTCAAGCGTTTTTGCCAGCCATGATCAGCAACAACCATGGCCATTTCATGACGGTTGCCAGCTCAGCCTCCTACTTTTCGCTGCCAAATCTGTGTGCCTACTCGATGAGCAAGACCGCGGCTCTGGCGTTCCTCGAGTCGCTCCGCGCCGAGCTTCGTGCCGTATACAAAGCGTGCCGCGTTCGCACATCGGTCGTCACACCGACCAAAGTCCGCACGGTCCTTGCTGAGGGCTTGAACGAAGGTGATGACGACTTCTTGATGCCGGTGCTGGAGCCGATTCAGGTCGCCCGCGCCATGGCCGATACGCTGAATAGCGGGCTAAGCCGCAATATTTCGCTGCCTCTGGGCTCGGCATTGCTGCCTTACCTGCGCGCCCTGCCTGAATGGTACCGCGGCGCACTGCGTGCCATGGGCAACACGGACGCGCTGGTCACGCCCGACTCTATCTCACGTGGCCAGCAAGCTCTTCGGGGCCATCAGAGCAATCTGGACCACATGAAAAAGTTAGGTGTACATAGCTGAATTGGGCCCGTTTTTCTCCACACGACGATGCACCCGGCGGCCTGGCGGGCCTTTCATGCCACGCACTTTGAGGATCCCACACGTCGCGCCTGGTTCGCGGAACACATAGCGCAGCAACCACCTTTATATACCCCGCCTCCTATCACACTGCAAGAACGAGAGGATGCATGGACGAGCTTGGCCCACGGTGAAGACGAGGCAGCATGGCAAAGACGCCACCATGTGCAGTACCTCACACCTGGAGCTGCGCGCATCTTTGATACCAGTCGACGTTTTCGCGAAGCACGCTCACGAGATCATACTGATCAAGACATCCAGCGGCTTCGGCAGCGCGCTCTGGATGACCTCGTGGCACGGAAATCCTAGGTACGTACCCCTGCACCAGGTCCCAAGATGCGTGTCATCCTTACCCGCGACTCCTGAGCGCATGCACTCGCGTGCATCAGTGCTTGTTACTGGGTGCATGTCCAAGCTGCATGTTTCATACCCTGAGGACCTGGGCCTCGAGATTGGCATGGTGCGCTAACGCGGCATCAGGTACATCACGTGACAGAAGCGCCGGGCCCCGCCGTTCGGGTCGTCGTATCGCTCGTCGCCGTTTTTTCTCTCCTTGTAGTTCTTTGTACCATGCTCGCCCTCCGTAACATGATCCCCCGCGCTGCTGCACTGCGTGCAGCTGTTAAGCCCTCAATGCGCCGCTACAACTCGTCGCTCACGCCCAACCCTGAAGCTGCGAAGGAATTCATCGAGCAGCGCCAGCACGCCTTTGAGCACGCCGGCAAGTCGGCTGAGCTGTGGCGCAAGATTAGTCTGTATGTGCTGATCCCGGGCGCTGTTGTCCTGGGTGCCTACATGTACAAGATTGAGTCGGAGCACCATGCACACCACGAGCACATTCTCGAGGAGAACGATGGCCAGCTGCCCGAGCGCCCCGACTACGAATACGTGAACATGAAGAGCAGGAACTTCCCATGGGGTCAACAATCGCTCTTCTTTAACCCCAAGGTCAACTACCCGGCCCCCGAGATGTAGGCTGGTCGATTTGTCTAGTCACCGCTGAATAGCCTTGATTCAATATACGTTTCACATGGGAATCTATAGTGTGTATCACTTGGCATCAGATGTGCCATCGTCGCTCTCTTCAAATAGAATCTCTTCGATCCGCCGCGACAAGGCGGCGATTTCACGTTCCGGAGACACGTCCTGTCCAGACGTGTCTGCTGCCGTGCTCGTGTCGGCCTGCTCGTGCTCGCTCTCAAACGTGCCGATCCGGGACTGCAGCTGGCGTACCAAGTCAAGCAGATGTGGACTGTCGCGAATGTGCTGCTCAAGTTCATGGTTGCCACTCTCAAGGAGCTGAATCAGAGTCCACACCGCAATGTGCTGGAATGTCGTGTCCTCTGACTCGAGGAAACGCACCAGATAGCCATGTAAACCGCCTGCGGGCTTGTCCCACACCGCGTTGAACGGCGCATAGTCATCGGCCTTGCTGCTTAGGTTACCGAGCGCTGCCGCGGAATTGCCCTGCACCTCAATCGACGGCGAATCCGTCAGGGGCAACAGGACCTCGCAAATACCCATATCCAATAGCTGTGGCTTGAGGTCCTCCGAGAGAGCCAACACAGCCGTGCAGGCCGTCATTTCGCTTTGCACACTAAGCGGAGCATGTAGAACCAGCTCCTTGATACGCTCTACCGCGCCTGCGTCAATGATGGCAGCCTTGTTCCGCTCGCTACTGGCAGCCAGGTTCCGCAAAGTACTGATAGCGTGACATTGCAGCTCCTCGTTTTCTTCATGACTCAAGAGCTCAATGAGAGGATACAAGAAGCCGGCATCAATGATCGGACTCTCATTTATGGGGTGAATCGACACATTCCGCACACAAGCTGCGGCCGAGAGAATCAGTGGAAGGAACGATGAGCGCAGCAGACGCAAGAGTGGCGGAAGGCCGTTGGAACGCACAATCTCAATTTGGTACTTCTCATCACTGGCCAAGTTGCGGAGTGCCAATGCAGCCTGGCATTGCACCTTGAGACTGCCGCTCTCCATCAGCCCAATTAGGTTCTGTACAAGGCGTGGCTCGCTTTGGGCAAGTTTCTTGCGGTTCACACTGTCGACGGCGATATTGCTGAGTGCTGTCGTGCAATAGTATTGCACGTCTGTGTCAGCACTACTGAGTAGCGAAACCAGCACGGAAATGGCACCTGCATTCACAAGTTGCTGACGGTTTTCGTCACTGTGCGTCATATTCAGGAGTGCACCAGCCGCGTTGCGTTGCACACGAATATCCTTCGAGCGTGCCAGACGCGTCAGAGGGACGAGCGCGCCTGACTTGGCAATCTTGGACTTGTTATCGTCATGAGTAGCGAGGTTCGTGATGCAACCGACGGCGTTGCACTGCACCTCAACGTTCGGGCTGAGCATCTGGCGAATAAGCGGCTCAAGACCACCGAGCTTCACAATCAAAAGCTTGTTCTCTGCATTCACGGCAAGGTTACCGAGCGCCGCACTCGACGCACGCTGCACTTCCACATCATGCGATTGGAGCAGGAACAGCACTGGCTCAAGTGTCTCGCGACCAACCTCACAGACCTCTTTCTCTGTGATTTCTGCAAAGGCAAGAGCTGCACTACGTTGCAGATCGACATTATCGCTAAACGACAGCGTCGAAAGGGCTCGTAATGGTTCGCCAGCAAAAAAGTTGGTCTCGGAGCGATTCTCCAGGTACTGCAGCAGATCAGCTACTGCGTCGCGCTCATTATCTAACAACAGAGGCTCATAATGAGGACCTCGCGATCCCACACAACAACTGTAGCAGATTCCCATACTCTGTACGCACTGAGCCCAAGCTCACGGGCCTGCCAACGTCGTGCCCTGCGGACAAAAAAGACGAGGAGCCAGTGGCGGGCCTTGCTGTGACAATCTCGGCCGAGGCACTAGGGGAATGTGGAGAAATCCCACACGCTCGTTTGGCTGTGGCGTAGGAGGGTATATAGGTCTACAAAAACGAGCCAGATCGGCCGTTGGAAAAGCGTGTAGAGAGCTGAGCAGCATCTGCGATGGACTTCGCACGTGCTCGTTCATCCATAAGCCGTGAGCCGGCGCCCAGCACCTTGTCTTTATCGAAGAGGAGCGGGGCATGATCTCCATAGAGTTGACGATCTTCTGCTTCTCGCTCCGCACGTGTCTTGTGACGACGCGGTGAGTGGGAGCGGTGGCGGTGATGGTGGTGCCTTTCTCTGCGCGAATCCTCGCGCCGACGATCTTTGTGCTGCTCGACGAGGCTCTTCGCACGGTGGCCCAGGCGTTCACGTATCGCTGCGTCTCTGGCGTGCCGAGCCGTGTTGGTAGGCGGCTGCTCGTCAGCCGCGGTTTCGCCGCATAGGATACGATGACGGCGCTGCTCGGGTGTCTCTGTCCATAGCCGCTGAGCTTCCGCTGCATTTTCGCCCGCCACATGCTGGGCGCGGCCGCGTGACTGCTGGAATCCACGCGCGCTCAGTCTGGTCGGACCAGTGGGACCCGATGGCAGTGTCAGCATCCACTCTGGACGGCGAGGGGACGATGTGTCCTGCCTGGCTTCTCGCGCTACTGCCTCTTTCTGCCGAGCCTCGCGCTCTGCTAGAGCGTGTGCGCCATTATGGGTCGAGGGCGTGGGTTCTGAAGCGGGCATGGGCCCGATGAAGTCGTCATCGTCACTTTCCATAGTGAGGGAAAATAATCAGGATTTTCTCGCACGTCCTTTTTTTTTGAGCCATGGATGAGCCAGACAAGCCGAAGGATAAAGTGCCAATTCCCGGCACGGATGGATGGCTCCGTGTCACAACCACACATGGACATGTATTCTATGCCCAGAAAAAGACCAAGCGGTCTGAATGGACGATGCCGGAAGAGATTCGCCCGGCTGTTTTGGCATGGGAAGCGTCTCTTGAGCCTGCTCCCAAGAAAATGCGTACAGAGGCGCCTGGAGACGAAGCGACCACGCCTGAGCCTTCGCCCGTGGAAGCAGACGAATTTGCCCACATTTCTTTCGAGGAGGGCAAAGTCCTTTTTATGGACATGCTCACGTCACTGAATGGCACACCTCGCGAGGTGAATCCCATCGCTCCATGGGATCGTGAACTGCCCAAGTTTGTGCACGAGCGTGCGTATCGCGCCTTACCTACGTTGGAAGATCGACAGGATGTCTTTAATGAATGGTGCAAGTACCGTCTCCGTGAAAAGCGCGCCAAGAAACCCTCAGCCTCTCAGGACGCCTTCCGTGCACTTCTTCGAGCCCAGGTGGCATCGACGCGCACGACATTTGCGGTCTTTCGGGACGCATTTCAGCGTGATCCGGCGTACGAAGCCATGGTGCGAGACCATGCCGAGTCGGGAGCTGCGTCGCTCTTTGAAGCATGGCTTTCTGAACTCAAGCAGCGCAAACTCCAGCAGGCCGAAGCAGCCGAGCAAGACTTTCTTGCGCTGCTCACGGAAAAGATTTCGTCCAAAGATGAGTGGGCCGTGGCGAAAAAGACGCCCGGTCTAGCTACCGATCCTCGCTATGATGCGGTGGGAAGTGCCACACGCCGTTCTGAGCTCTACCAAGCGTGGTGCCGACGTCCCTCGCAGCGTCTTTCCAAAGAAGAGCGACAGGCACAGGCGCTCGAACATCGCGAAGCGCAAGTCCGTCGTGAACATGCCAAACATGCGCGGCATGCACACTCGGCGCGCTCTGATGCGCTTGAAGAACAATACGAGACGGATCTCCGGCAGCGGCTGGTCGATACGGTCCGCGATCCATGGATGGCTTGGGAGGATGCCAAGCACTTGGTCGATGGACGCCGCGCTCTGTTTGATGAGCATATGGAGCATTTGCGAGGAAAGCGGCGTGATCTGCTGGCCAAGCTGTTTGCGAAGCATGCACAGGATGCGTTACAGACCGGTAGCGATGTCATTTTGCCGCTGGTGCGTGCGGATCCAGCCTACATCGAGTCGGCCCTACCGCGGTTCGTGGGCGACACGCATCAGGGGCAGCAGCACACGACGCTGGAAGCCGAGTTCGATACATGGGACCAGTGGCGCCATGCTCAGGCCCGGCGCGAGTTTCAGGACATGCTACGTGAGAATGCCTTTGTCGATTTTTGGGGACGTTTGCAAAAGCGAGACAAGGGCGAGGCAGACACCGTCGAGGCGGACGACGAGGACGACGAGGGGACCATGGTGTCATTACTGGATATGGCATCACAGCTAGATATACAGGCGATGGAGTCGGTGCTCAAGATGGATAAGCGGTACAAGGTATTTGCGCATGTGCCAGAACAGCGCACCGCGTGGGTTCGTGCGTATTTGCAGTCGCTCAGCGTGCCGAAAAGGGCGGTGCGCTTACGAAATGAATAGACTCCAATCCAGTTCAAAGCCTAATGCGGTCCCGGGCACACCAATAAAATGTGTCAGAGACGTGCGTGGCTGTGGGTATACGGCGCCCGTCTCACAGTAGGGGCGCCGGGCCAGCGGCGTAAAAAAGTGTGTCCAGTTCAGCGTGGCAAAGCACGACGAGCATCCAGCGTGTGGCTCGATCACATGAGGCGCGCCTTTGGATGCCGGCGACACTAGCCAGTCAACGAAGCGCGATAGCCCAAAACCGATGCGCGTATGCATCCAAGACGCCGGCACACTCAGCGATGCCGGTTCGTACGGCGTCGTAAAGTAGCAGGAGCTCAGCACGAGTCCGAGCAAAATCGCGCCGCAGTACACACATGGACGCGTATACAATGTATAGGAAAGCAGAAACAAGAGCACAAACGCCGGCGGCGCTGCTGGAAACGGCAGCAAAAAGATCGGAATCCACCACCGCATACAGTACATGGTGGGCGAAGAAAAACAAGTGGAGGCAAGACTATGTGGGTCTAGGGACAGGCAGGCGGCCTGGGGTGCGTTGAAGCAGACACGGCGATGCCGTGGGGTATGAACGCTAGAGCGCCGAGGAGTTATGGGACACGTTGAGGCGCTCCATAAATTCACGAATGGCACGGTCGATTTGGGGGTACTCGATCAGAAAACCGTCGTGACCCTCGGACGACTCGATGTGGACGAGTTCCGAGGTTGGCACGGCGTCATGAATCGCCTTTTGCTCGGCAGGCGTGTACAGCATGTCAGACGTCACCGATAAGACGAGCATACGTGGCGAGTTGGGCGCCTTGCCCAGGTGACGGAGCACGCCGTTCAGCGTGGTCGATTCGCTCGACGTGTCCTGCGACCACGATGCACGGTCGCGCGTCACATCATGCGAGTCAAGCTTGTCTGACAGATGGATGTAGCACAGGGCATCAAAGCGCGTCAAAAACTTGGCGCCGTGGTGGTGCAGGTACGACTGCACGGCATACTGTTCCTGAGCCTGTGGCTCACGGATCTTGGCCACGTCTTCCTCAATGTCACCCTCGCCGCCTTCTTCCATCAACGTCGACGCTTGCGAGTCCTTCGGCGCACTCGTCATGTTTGACTTGCCACGCAGCCGACTGAATCGGCGCTCGAAGCTGTGGGGCTGGCGATACGTCATGAGCGCACACATACGCGCCGCGGCCAAGCCACCACTCGGAGGATCGCGCAGGAAGTAACGGCCGTGTTGGTATCGCGTGTCGGCCTCGATCGCCTGCCGTTGGATTTCACACCATGCAATGCACCATGCCGAGTGCCGCGCCGATGCCGCCAGCACCACGATCGAGCGCACGTAAGGCTTTTGCTCGGGTGCCATGGTGACGAGTGCGTCTGGGGATGACGGAAAGCGCACAGGGAAGCACAGCGGCCACTCGAGCGACGTGGCGCCGCCCATCGAGCCGCCCATGACACACGCCAGTTGCTCGACACCCAGAAAGTCGAGGACGTGCTTTTGCAGACGCACGTCGTCGCGTATCGTCGTCTTTGGCAGGTCAGGACCCCACCATAGCTGCTCCGTCTGCTCGTCGGGGGCATGCACATGCGGACTGCACTTCCACGTCCCGCCAGAGACGTCCTCACCGCCCTTGCGCGTGAGGGGACTCAGCGTTCCGTATGGAGATCCAATGGCATTACAGCACACGATGAAGTACTTGGACGTATCCAGGACGTGACCGGGCCCAAACAAGGGGGTCCACCACTCCTCGACGTTCGCATTGCCCGAGATCGGATGGCACGCGAGGATCGCATTGTCTTTGTCGGGATTCAGCGTGCCCCATGTCTGGAATGCCACCGGCACATTGTGCAGCACATCCCCTGCATCAATTTGAAACGTCGGCACGCACAGATACCGCTGCTTTTGTCCGACGGCGAGCGGCGACGTGGGCCCGGGGATCTCGAAGCAGCCAGCCATGCCGTCGGAGGACAAGGCGGCTTCGGTCCCTTTGGCCCCACACGGCGGTCCTGGGCACGTGAGCCTCCACACTACGTAAGATCTTCTTGCTCGGCCAGCAGCGCGAGGAACGCTGGGCCCTGCGGCGAGGCGCGCGTTTGCGTGAGCAGGTCGGACCAGGCTGCATGGGACGAGGCCATAGGCGATAGGCGCGCAAGCACACGTAGGGAAGCATGTGTGATCTCTGATGCTTTTTCCACCTCTTGTTTCGTGGCATTATCGCGCAGTTTGCGCGTAAGTACCGCGTGGAGTTTCGGGGCGATGGCGTCGAGGTAGGCTGCGACATCAGCACACTCGAGGTCGGCCAGTCGCAGGATCATGAGGCAGCCGAGGAGTTTGATGCTGTCGTCGTCACTTAGAGCGCGGAGCACACAGTCCAGCACGTCGCGTGTTCGTACCTGATCCAGGCACGTATCCACGAGCGTAAACAGCGTTTCGTGCGCATTCTTGCGCAGGTCCAGCCCGTCATCTTGGATCACGGTGAATGGGCCCATCCTCACGCTGCGCTTGAGCTCCTCTCGCACCACAGTCGTTTCGTACAGGAGCGGGAGGACAAGGTCAGCGTGCTGCATGACGAGAGCGGCCCGGCTGTTCAACGCCGCATGCAGGGCCAGCACAGAGGCGTGGCGCACCGACAGGCATGGATCACTGAGACGCTCCATAAAGGCCGAAAAGTGCGGCTGGATATCCAGAGCTTGCTGACGGTCCAACGAGAGAAGCGTGCGGAGGGCGCCCAGGGCCATAGCCCGATGCTGTTCGTGCTGTGAATGAACGAGCTGCGCCAGCTCTGACAGGAGGCTCGTATCAGCATACACGATCCGCGCGATGCATTCCGTGCAAGCATCTGGCTCGGCGCCCAGGAGCTTCGGGCGGATCAGGGACGACCACACGCTGGGTGCCAATTCGCGTGTCTGTGTCTCGGATGCCATGGCAAATGCCTCCCGTAGTATAGGCAACACGCCGGGCTCGTCCTCGGCCAGGCGCTCGGCCACCGGCGCCAAGAACTGCTGGTCCCCCAGCAGCATGCCGCCCAACGCAAACGTGCTACCGGTGCCTTGGCCGTGCATGCTCCCCATGCGCTCGTACACCGTCTTTGCGTGTGGCCAGCCTGCCAACAGGGAGCGCTGGCCGAGTACGCCGATCGTGTAATGCGCGAGAGTTTGTGGCACAGCATCTGGCATATTCATGAGCGCCTCTACACGCGCTAGCACCACATCAATCGAGGCGCTCGCGGTGGCGGCGGCCACGAGGCATTGTGCAAACACCAGCGGCATGTGCACGGAGCGCTGCGCACAATGCGCTTCCCAGGCCTGCTCGAGCGCTTCGACGAGCCGGGGCGCCAGAGCATCTTCTGCCGACGCCAAGGACGTGAGCAGCGCAAAGAAGGCTTCGAGCGCGGGTGGCGGCACATCCGCGAGCGCCGGCAGCATGGCTGGCAGCACCCACTCGGCCACGTGGTGTGCGACGGGCGGATGGTATTGCACCGCCTGCTGAGCCAGCGCGAGCGTCGGTGGCAACGTAGGAGCGTCGATCGGCGGCATGGGGCGCTGCAGCAGCTCGAGCACGGTGGGCTGTGCATCGCTCGGCAGCATGACAGCGACGCTATGCAAGGCGTGCAGCGCTGCGGCCCCGATATCCCGGTGATGCGCGAGGGAGGCCAACAGGGGCAGACTCTGGCGGCCCAGCTCATGTACGGGCATGCACGTCTGCAGCGATCGGCATGTCATCACATCCTGTACCACCTGCACGCACCGCGCGCGCGTCACGGGGTCCTGGAGACGCGTGGAGATCACCTGCAGGAGCCGAGGCAGCGATGCCAGACGAGGACCGACCGAGCACAAAGCTGCGTCGAGTGCCACGAGCGATGCATCCAGTGCGGCCGCATGGTCCCATGGGCGACACAAGACTTCACACAGGCGCTCGGCGCAGGCGGCCGGGGCCTGTGGGGCCACGTGTACAAAAAAGGGAGGGCCGACCGCCAAGGCTTCGAGCGCCGTCCGGTGGTAAGGCTGACAGCTCACTTGAGCTAGCGTGCTCGAGACGCGATCGACGTCCGTGAGCACGACTGAGGGCGCTGACAAACACATTTGCTTGAGCAGCTCGAGACCGGCCATGCACCGTCCCTGGCTGTAATGTGATGCCGCTGCATCGTCTTCGATGCCGCTGAGCGCCATGCGCAGCGCTGTATCAGACTGAGGCAGATCCGCGCCCAGCGACGCGACAAGCGTGGTCAGGGCCTGCAGCGCGGCGACTTGGGCTGTGGCGCTGCGCCACGAGCTCAGCGCACTTACCATCTGCGTATGTGGTCCGAGCGCACGAGGCGCGACGCGAAGCACCTGCATCAACGCAGCGAGAGCTTCCAAGCGTACGGTCTCTTCTCGCTCGTTCAGGCGGTCTGTGAGCGATGCAGCGATGCGCGGTGCGTGCGATGCATCCATGGTGCCGTGCTCGTACACTGTGCCCAGGACGCGGCATGCCGCGCGTCGGATACGCCACGACATGTCATCGTCGTCCGATACGTCGTCCAGCTCGAGCTCGTCGTCGTCCATGTTGATATCGTCGTCTTCGTCCATGTCCATGGCATTTGGATCGTAGGTGAGGGCCGCTAGGGCCGCCTCTGTAGCGGCAGATACGCACGAAGCGTCCATGGAGCCGATACACACAAGTGCCTGCAGGGTGGCGAGGCACGTCTCGCCGACGTCGTCGTCCGTGCCGAGCGCGTGCCGGAGGACGGATAGGACACGGGGGACGTACGTCGGCACATGCGGGGAGAGGCGCTGTGGCGTCTCGCGTGCGAGCACACCCAGCAGCTGCACGGACGTGTGGGCCGACAACGACTGTCCCGCCAAGCCACGTTCCAGGACGGCGTCGTAGGTGTGCGCCGAGCACAGCTGGCACAGGACGCCCAGGCCCTGCATCGCACGGCGGACAAACGATGAGTGATCTGCGGCCAACTTGGAGAGCAGTGTCTCTGCGACCACCTGCTCCAGAGGTGCCTGTGCAGCGACCAGCGGACCCGCCTGCAGCAGCACGTCATGGAGCGCACTGAGAGCTGTGGCCTGGAGGCCATAGTCGCGCACCTCGAGCTGACTCGCGAGGAGGGGCGTGACGTAGTGCACGATTCCCTCCTTCCAGCGCGCCGCCTTGTCGCCAGCCTGGGACAGGTCTTGCAGCAACGTCCGCAGCGCCGAGGCACAAATATCGCGCTCTTCCTCCAGGGACGAGCGCATGCCGGCACACACCACCTCCATCATCCTTGTCACATGGTCATCACGCAGGCGCGTCGCAAACACGCCGAGGGCCGTCACAGCCAGGTTCTTGACCTCCGAATGGGTGTCCTGGAGCAGCTCCAACACGCGCTCCACCGCCTCGTGCTCTTGCCGACTGCCACGCAGCTCTGACGTGTGCTGCCTCACCACCTCCAACAGATCGTGCAGCGCCATGTACCGCACATCCGAATCCGTCGATCGCATATCATCCAACAACACTTCGAGCCTCGGTGTCGACCCGCTGCGGGACACCGCCATGGTGACAGGAGCCACGTTTGACCCTCCACTTATACGGCCTGTTCTACGGTGCGGCGGTGCCGCTTTTCGGCGCGCTGGGCGCTCGCCTCGTCGGCGTCCGTGTCCGAGTCGTCGTCGGAGGCGTCCTGTCCGACGGTCGACATGTGCGCCCAGACATCTTCATCGTCGTTGTGAGGAATGGGTGGGGTCCACTGGGGATCCACGACGAGGGACACGGCATGGTCCGTGCCGGTGAAGTACTGTTCGAGCATCGTGCTGCGCTGCGTGCCAAAGAGGCGGATGAGGTGGTCGAGCGATGCACTCAGAACCCACGTGCGGCCCTGCTGCGAGTCGTGCAGCGTGAGCACATCTGAGACGGTGCCGGTCATGTCCTTGTACTGGAACTGTACGTGGCCGGTGCGGCCGTCTAGCATGTACAGGTGGCGCGAGGTATCGCTCACCAGGAGCGTATGGGGCATCGCGTGCAGCACACGAATCGAGCCCTGGCCCTTGGGCACGACGGGCCATTCCTGCACATGCCGCGGCTTTTTCGACGGCTCGTACACTCGCAGCATGCCGTCTTTGGTGCCGACCACGACACGCATCGATGCCAAAGCATCCTGCGCGCCGTCCGGTGGGGTATGGCGCGCGAATCCAATGCACCGGATCATCGGCGGACGCGCCAGGGACAGGTGGTCGTTCGGCAGGTTCTTGGCGCGCCATACTTCGCCGGGCGCCAGCTCGCGATGCTTGCTGGATGTGGGCGCGGCACGTTTCTTGCTCGTCGGCGGCGTAGATGGCGTCTCCAGCGCCTCCGTCGGCTGCCGGTAGTGTGCCCACCATCGCTCCACGCTCCATATGGATAAGAGGACCTGCTCGCCACCCGATGCCACATGCGTCACCGGCTGCGAGGCATCAGGCGGATAAAATGCCACATGGTGCAGGGGGCTCGGTATCGTCCACGTACAGGTGGCGTCGCTCACCCGGTCCTTCTCAAAAGCATTCTCGTGCAAGCACGCAGCGAGGTCCACATGCCGGAACGAGCCGCCCGACGTGCACGCAAAGAGGCCATTCACACTCAGCCGCAGACCGACCCATCGCTCCAAACCGACTCGCATGCGGTCTTCGTGGATCGTGCACAGGAGCTTGCCGCTCTCTGCATCCTGATCCACATGAATCACGTCGAGCGTGCCGTTCTTACGCGCCACCACCAGCACACAGGCAGGCTCCGGCAGCGAAAATAGGCCACAGGCCAGCGCCTGGCACGCCATCGCCGAGCCCACGCGGCATCCAGGGACCGTCAATGTTTCGTATCGCTTCGATTGCGTATAAAGCACCTTGACACGTCCTGCCGAGTCGCCGACAAACACACGCACCTCAGGCACCGGTGCAGCGGACATGGGATCGCGACTGCCGCTGCCGCTGCCGCCGTCGACCATGGTTCAAGACGTGGAGTAAGATTTTTTTTTTTCTTGCCTGAAAAAAAGGCGCACACCACGACGCCATGGTGCGCACCCTGCGTGGTGCACGCCTGCTTCTCTAGGTGCGTGGGCAATGCACGACACGCACAGGTCGTCTTCAGCACGCAAGCAGTGCGGCCGAGTGTGCCCACGAAAAAGATCCGCCGCAGGCCGCCTCTCTCGATAACGCCCCCATGCACGCCCGCGGCTCTTCGATACGGCACGCCCACGTCACAAGCGCCGCATTCACACCCTCGAGTCGATCTGACACCACAAAGCAGCACGCCCCTCCCACACGAGGGAGCGAGGGGGGGGGGCCAATGTGTGCCACGTGACCTATATGTGCCGGTGGCCTACCGCCCACAGCTTCTCTCCTTGAACGCACGATGGGCGTGCCAAAATATTTCCGATGGCTCTCAGAGCGGTACCCGCTCATCATGCAGTTGGTGGAAGAGAACCGTATACCAGAATTTGATAATTTGTACCTGGACATGAACGGCATCATCCATAACTGCTCGCATCCGAATGACGGCGAAGCGACGTTTCGTATTGCCGAAGAAGAGATCTTCCTAGGCATCTTCGCATACATTGAGCATCTCTTCTCCAAAATTCGCCCACGAAAGGTGTTTTTTCTGGCGATTGACGGTGTAGCACCCCGTGCCAAGATGAACCAGCAGCGATCGCGTCGCTTCCGCACCGCCCAGGAAGCCAAGGAAGGCCTGCAGAAGGCCATCAGTCGCGGTGAGGACATCCCCGCATCACCGCCGTTTGATTCCAACTGTATTACCCCGGGAACCGTGTTTATGCGCAAGCTCTCGATACAGCTCGAATACTTTATCGCGAAAAAGGTGAATGAGGACTCCGACTGGCGCGATGTGCAAGTCATTTTGTCGGGCCACGAAACGCCTGGTGAGGGCGAGCACAAAATCATGGAATTCATCCGCACCATCAAGGCACAGCCTGGCTACAACCCCAACACGCGCCACTGTCTGTATGGTCTGGATGCAGACCTGATCATGCTGGGCCTGCTAAGCCACGACCCCCACTTTGCGCTGCTGCGAGAAGAGGTCGTCTTTGGCCCACGTCGCGCGAAAAAGTCCATCGGACTCGAGTCCCAGACCTTTTATTTGCTGCACCTCTCCCTCCTTCGCGAGTACTTGGAGCTCGAGTTTTCGCATTTGCGCAAGACATTGCCCTTCTCATTTGATCTCGAGAAAATCATCGACGACTACATCCTGCTGCACCTCTTTGTCGGCAATGACTTTTTGCCGCACTTGCCTGGCTTGCATATCAATGAGGGTGCGATTGAGCTCCTGTTCCGCGTATACGAGCGCGTATTGCCGCGCGCCGGTGGCTACATCAATCAGCAGGGCCGACTACAACCTAGGCGATTAGAGCTTCTGATCAAAGAGCTGGCCAGTGTAGACCATTCCAACTTTGTCGACGCGCATCTGCCCAAGGTCAAGGCAGCCATGGACAAGTCGCGACGGGCTCAGGAGTCCATGCAGCTCGAAAAACGTATCGAATTGACGCCACGGCAGGCCGAGGCGGTGCGCCGCGTCGTGGATCTCATCACGTCGTTCTTGGACAACCCAGGGGGCGCTAGCCACCACATCAAGTTCCCCGCTATCCCTGCCGCGGATGAAACAGATATACTCCAAATCATGGCCACCAAGCTTCAATTGGAGTTTGAGACCATGGCCTACGATCCAGAAGACGACACGTTGCACTCGCTCTTTGGCTTCCCATCTGGCAGGGCCCAAGCCTTACGCCTAAACCAAAGCCATAATGGCGCGATGCGCGAACAAACGAAGAAGTGGATGCTCTCAAAGATCGCGGCGTTTATCGAGGCCCTAGCATCGCACGATCCACAGGAAGATGCGTTGGACATGGAAGGCTCGTCCGATGGGCCGACGAGGCAAGTCGAGCGCATGTACCGTGACGAAAAGGCTGTGTACTACCACAGCAAGATGAGCATCGACAGCAAGGACCCAGAGCAGCTGCATGATATCGTGTACAACTACATCGAAGGCATGCAATGGGTTCTGCACTACTACTACGACGGCATCGCGTCTTGGGGCTGGTACTATCACTACCACTACGCACCACACATTTCCGACCTCACACACATTGGCGACTTTACGTTCTCGTTCGACCAGGGCCGACCTTTCTTGCCCTTTGAGCAGTTGATGGGTGTGCTGCCGCCACTCAGCAAGCAGTTAATTCCGGCAGCCTTCCAGCCACTTATGACGGATCCCACGTCGCCCATCCTAGACTTTTACCCAGCGACCTACGAAAGTGACTTGAACGGCAAGAAGAACAGCTGGGAGGCCGTCGTCAAAATCCCGTTCATTGATCAAGACCGCCTTACGCAAGCACTCGATCGTCGACAGGGCGGGCTGACGAACGAGGAACGGGAGCGCAATAGTCACGGTCATCCGCATCGATTTTGGTACGATGCATCCTACCGTCATACGATGCCATCGAGCCTACCTGGCTTTTTGCCCGATTTGCTCGATACCCACACGAGGATCGAAACGTACACGCTACCGTCCATGTCTGGCCGAAGGTTTATCAAGACACTGCCCAAAGGCGTGAGCCTCGGTCTCAATGCCATGCCTGGTTTCCCCAGCCTCAAGACGCTGCCTTTCACCCACAAGCTGGAAAAGACGGGCGTCGAGGTCCACAGTCAGCCGTCCCGAGACCTGTCTATGATCCTTCACATGAACAACCCCGGCATGACGCAGGATGTCGCAGCGTATGCAAAGGACTTGATTGGTCAAACGACATTTATTCATTGGCCGTACCTGTTTGAAGGTCTCGTGGTGGGCGTCAGTGACTCGCACCACGAGTACCGTGCGCACTGGAAAGACATGGATGTCGTCACGCAATGCACCGAGTCCCCGTATGGCTCGCAGTTGTTCGACAGACAGCAGAGAGCCCTCAAGGAGCAGTACTTGAAGCGCCATGGCATGGCCCTCGACCGCATAGATGTGCTTCTCCACGTGCGTCCGTTCAAAGGCCTGAGCCATGGCTACGATGGATCTATTATCAAGCAGTACGAGCCCTCGGTACAGAGCGAGGTGGTGCATCCTCTGCAGCTGCTGGTGAGCCAGGTGCGTCATCCCGACGCGCGCTTCATGGAACGCCCACCGATGACCGTGTCGGAAGAGTACCCGGACGGCACGAAGGTCTTTTTCCTCGGCGTACCTGGTTTTGGGTGCCCAGCGCGGGTGATTGGCACGGCCGGCGACCAAATTACCGTCGAGATGGCGTTTTTCCACGACATGGCCAAGGAACATGCTATCCTCCGCAAGATTGTGCAGCAGCGTGCGCAGATCAAGTACTTTACGACGCAGGAAGTCACGGCTCAGCTGCGCATATCCTCGTTGGTGCTCGCGAAGCTGGCGAGTGGCGTGGCGGTTTATCACGGCAACCAGCGCATGAACATTGGCCTGAATCTCAAGTTCGAGGCCAAGGGCCGCAAGGTGCTGGGCTATTCGCGTCGCACTTCCCAAGGCTGGGAGTACAGCGAGCGTGCCGTGCATTTGATGCAGGACGTGCTTACCAAGTTCCCCGAGCTGCGCCGTGGACTGTCGAAGCGCATCGCATCAGGTGAATTTTATTCATCCGAGGACATTTTCGAGCAGAACACGGCGCAGCGGATCAAGGATTTGCGCACGTGGATCCACGAGAACGGTCTGCGTGACATGGATATCGTGCCGCTCTACGTAGACCGCCTGGAGCGGTCTGTCATTTCTCTGCTGGAATCAGCTACGTCCATCATGGCGCAGAAGCGAGCGCAACATGGCCTGGCCGTCAAGCGCCAGATCCTTCGCGGCCTGCCGCGCGGTGCCCTTCTCAAGCCAGAGCAGGCTCGCTACCGCGTGCCGGAGCAGACGTTCGACATGGGAGATCGCGTGATCAACGTGTTCGACTTTGGCCCGCTTCCGCTGGCGGCCAAAGGCACGGTCATTGGCCTCGGCGCCAACAAATGCATCGATGTGGTGTTTGACGCGCCGTTCCTGGCTGGCACTACGCTGGGTGACGCCTGCTCGAATCATCGCGGCGCTACCGTCAGCACGTCATCCGTGCTCAACCTGAGCACGCCGCAGATCGCCACGCGCTGGGGCGAGGAGTCGGTCAAAGAAGCCCACTTGTCGCCGTTGCAGCGTACGCTCAAGGTACGCGAACAGCCCGCCACCCAAGATATCAAGGGCACGCTGTTTTACCAGCCAGCCGCGCCCAAGGCACAGAAAGAGCGCCCACGATCCGCTGCCACGCATCAACAGGGACCTGTTGATGCCACGACACAGCATCTCAAAGCTCTTTCGCTGCAGCCGCTCGCCCACCAGCGTCCGCCGCCGAACGCGTGGAAGCCGAGAGGTGCTCCTTCGTCTGGCCCGCCGAAGAAGCAGTCAGGACCCGACAAGACAGGCCCTCTGAAACAGTCTGGGCCCCCCAAGACAGGCCCGCCGAAGAAGCAGCCAGGACCCGACAAGACAGGCCCGCCGAAGAAGCAGCCAGGACCCCCAAAGACAGGGCCCTCGAAGCAGTCTGGACCCAAAAAGACCGGCCCACCGAGACAAGGATCCAAAAAGGCAGGGCCTTCGAAGCACGGACCCAAGCAGCCGAGCCCGCCCAAGAACTAGGTTCTGATACGCGCCCTGCAAAGCCAAAGAGCATCACGTTGTAGGCTTGGTACTATGTGACAGGCGCCCACAGCGCTCCTTACTTCCGTCCTGTAGGAAATAGGCGGGCTGAAATCGGTTCTTGGACATGTCATGCAGCTGGGGATTGGGGGTGGTGTGGTACCGATCGCCCAGCGATGTGTAGCCTTGGTCATACAGGACGCAGTAGGGTACCCCTGCCTCTTGTCCAGCAACACAAGCAGGTACGTGCTCCTCTCTGCTTCGCAACAATGGGCATCGCAGAAAGGCCCAAACGTCGCGGTAATCCCACTCGAGAATCGGGTGCACACGCATGATCTGGGGCCATGTCGGATCGCATGGCACACGAACGCGGGCCTTGGAGCCGTGCGGATCATCGTGCCGCACGCCAATAAACATCGCATGCACGCCTTTCCCATCGGTGCTCTTCATATACGAATCTAAAGCCTGCCTCATCGGCCCGTGTTCTGTCCGCAACTGCATGTGATACCTCGTCGCCGCGTAGCCAATGAAGGCTTCGACCTCAGGAAACGGATCAGCACACGCCACATATAACGTGCGAATCGGCACCAAATCAAACGTCCCCTGCTTTTTTTGGAGGCGGCGCAGTGATGCAGCAAGAATATGCGCCAACACTGTACAGTCCTTGCCGCCATTGAAACTGAACGCACAGCCATCGACACCGTAGTCATGCCATGCCGACTCACACGCCCACAGAGCCCGCTCCACCTTGCTTGCCAGATCCGGACACGTCTTACGCACCTCAGGATTCTCGACGAGCTCGTACGTCGCGTCAATGGAGCGCACCCAGGCGCGCAGGCGCTCGTCTGCCATGGCTGTTCCCAAAAACACGAGGGACCAGAACTTCGATGCTCCTCGAACCCCTCGGCCGATGTGGAGGTGTGATGACGACGCGCCGTTCCGCCAGGTACGATCATCATGGCAGGCCCTGTGCGTGTTCGTGTCCGCACGGCGCACCCGCTCCCACCTGCGCAGTTCTGGGTCGTCATTGATCGTGCAGACGATATAGATGTTGTGCGTGAACGCATAGCTCGCATACTGCAAACGCGCTACGACGCTCAAGTGACTGCGACCGCTTTGTGCCTCTCTGTCCTTGACTTTGAAGTGTGGGACTGTGTGGGCGACGTTCTTCAAGATGACGGTCTTGTCACCGTTTCGATGATAAAACGTCGCAAAGTACACGAAACTCCTAGTGAAAATACCGATATGGTCGTGCATCCTGACGCCGAGCGCAAGATCATGGCCGAAGCTCACAAAATTTCGCTCTTAATGCGCTCTGAATGCGGGGTACAACCGAGAAAGACGCTGGGTGTGAAGCGCAAGAAGCCAGAAGCATCGCGTTTTGTGCATGATATTTCGCAGGACCTTGAGCAAGCTGAACTTGATGAAGAGCCGGATGAGTTGGATTACGAGGATGAGGTCGACTATGACGATGTGATGGACGAGAATGAAGTCATCGACGAAGTTGACTATGATGATGTTGTGGATGATCACGATGAGCTAGAGGAAGTGGTGCGAGCCAAGGACGAAGACGAGAATCAGGTGAACGAAGAGGAGGAAAACGAAGGAGAGAGAGAGGAAAGTGAAGATGAGGAAAGTGAGGAGAGTGAAGACGAGGAAAGTGAGGAGAGCGAAGAAGAAGGGAGTGGGGATGAAGAGAGTGAGGAAAGTAAAGAAGAGGACGACGGGGAGAGTGAAGTAGAGGATAACGAGGACGAGAGCGAGGAGAGTGGCGAAGAGAATGAAGAGAGTGAAGAAGAGAGCGAGGAGAGTCAAGGGGAAGAAGAGAGAAATGAAGAGGATGACGGAGGCGACGATGAGCAAGGTGACTCAGAACCGAGTGTATACTCTTCGTCTTTTCCCAGTGTTTGGGTGCCTCCTGGTCAAGGAAAGGACCGTACGCGGCACAAAAACCAAAAGCGCCGCGAGCGTCGGAAAGCTGCGCGGAATACTCAGTTCGCTCTCGACCATCAGGGCAGTATGTCGTGCCCACGACCCGCGACAAATGTGCGCGTCGACGCTGCTCCGCATCTTCCTCCTGGCGGCGGATCTCTCGATATAACGTCGTCTACGCCGGAAACATCACCGCTGGAAAGTATCGCGCAACGCATGTTGGAGCGCACGACCGTCGGGCATCGTAAACGTCGGAAGCGTAACCAAGAACTCGCTCTTCCATCGATTCATACACCAGCGTTTGTTAGTGCGTCAGATGTTCTCAAGGCTCATCAGCCAGAAGACCCGCCCAAGCTCATGCCGATACCCTCAAAACTGGCGCCAGAAGAGCTACCAGCCAATGTATCTGTTACCAGTACAGACTGCGAACAATGGTATTATGAACAGCCGTACTATGAAAATGAGGAAGACGACGACGCCTCTATGCAGGCTTACTACGACATGCAACGCCAAGTGCGCGCCTCTCTGGAGCAAGAAAAGCAGCAAGAAGACGTGCAGGATTCTATGCTGGACGAAGAGCACGATCCGCTACGCGACTCTCTTCCACGATCTTTTGGGCGTAGCAGCGACCACCGTCACGACGAGGGTGCTCCTCGTCATCCCATCCTCGACCGGATCCAGGCGATCCGTGCGTCCATTTACGGCGCCTGAGTTGGGTAGATGCGCGTCGTAGTCCTACCACGTGACCCCACTTTTTTTGTGCCGCCGTGGACAGCCATGGCTGTCTGTTGGCAGCCACGATGGCGAATCCACGGCAACGACGCAAGGCGCGTTCAGGCAAATGGTCCGGTGCGACCAAGAGCGCGAAGCGATCGCAGCAGCGCCGGCTGAAGCGTGCGCCCACTGTCATGGGCCCTGAAGTGCTGCGTGAAAATTGGGATCCCAAGTTGACCGTGCGCCAAAAGTACGTGACAGCATCACTTACATCACAGTTATGCCAAACTAGGACTGGTGCCGACGCTGGCATCTCAATCGGGCGGTCTTGATCGCAATGACCCGTATGCCCAAGTGGCACCTGCTGAGCCATCTTCCTCCACCGATCGACCACGCAAAGGCATGGCGCGCATGATTCGTGACGAGAGCGGCCAGATCGTGGATTTGATCGAGTACAGCGAAGAGGACCATGTCGAGACGACACCGTGGGGCAAGCAGCTCAATGCTGACGAGGAAGAGCCTGTCGATCAGGCCGCGTCACTTTTGCCGCCACGCCTGAACGAGGGCCGCGATACAGACACTGTGCAGGGTATGTCCTTTCCTACTCACTCCAGCGCTGGAAAAAATCGCCGCTGAGCACCAGCCGGTCGAGCGCTTTGCGTCGGCGGGTGAACATGCCTGGCTTGTCGATCTCGTGAAAGCGCATGGCTCGGACGTCGACTCCATGGCGCAAGACCTACGACGAAACGTGTGGCAAAAGACACCAGGCGAGATTCGCAGAGCGTACGTGGCAGAGCCACTGACACGACAGTCTCAAAAAAGCCGGTCTGGCGACATAGTTCCGTGTATGAATAGATGGTCTCCACTTGCCGTGGGCCGCCACGCGTCGTGGATGGGCAATACTGTGAGCGGCACGAGCCACCGGCTTGCCGGCGCTGCCGAGCTGCTACAGGATCCATCACTGCAGTATGAAGGCAGTCTTGGATCCTCGCGCTTCCTGCGCGCCACGCGCGTGAGGCATGAGCACGGCTTGCTGGTCGTCAAAACGTTTCTCAAGCCCGACGCGGACATGCGTCTACGAGGCCTCCTGCGACGCCTCCAGCTAGAGCGTGACGCGCTGGAGAATGTGCCCAATGTTCTGGCGATGCAAGAAGTGATCGAGACAGAGGTAGCCGGCTACCTCATCCGCCCGTGGCTTGCCTACAGCCTGTACGACCGCGTGAGTACGCGGCCCTTTCTGACGGATATGGAAAAATTGTGGATCACGTACCAGCTCGTGTATGCCCTACATGCCACGCATGAACGCAAAGTAGCGCATGGCGATCTGAAATGCGAGAATGTGCTGGTGACCTCGTCGCTGTGCGTCTACGTCACTGATTTTGCATCGCTGTTCAAGCCGACGTACTTGCCCCTCGACGACCCGACCGATTTTTCGCTGTTCTTCGATTCGTCAGCCCGAAGAGTGTGCCACATTGCCCCTGAACGCTTTTATGAGTCGGTGACGGAGGTGCCGTCGAGTGCGTCCGTCAAGAGGACTTCGGGCACCGAGGTGGAAAATGTGTCGGATGTGCTGACGTTGGAGCCGTACCACGAGATGCTCGGGCTCGGGCGTCCTCATGGACGCATCACGGAGGCCATGGATGTGTTCTCACTTGGCTGTGTCCTTGCCGAGCTGTGGCGCGATGGATCGCCGCTGTTTTCCCTGAGTCAAATGTATCGCTACCGCACAGGCGACTATGACATTCGACCCAAGCTCGACGAGATACCGCACACGGGTGCCAGAGACATGATCGCGCGCATGCTCGAGCTGCGCCCGCTGGAGCGTCCGACCTTGGAGCAGCTGTTGGCGGACACACACGTGTTCCCCGACTCGTTCTCAGCGTGCCTGCATCTGTACTTGGTGGACTTGCAGCGCCCGTCGAGTGTGCTGCATGAAAAAAGGCCGCCTCTCCCGTCTCTCGAGCCTGACGAACGCATGGAAAAGCTGTACCAGGACTGGCCGACCCTCTTGGGCTTCATAGGCGACGTGGAGCCCGTGGGCGGCGACGATGTGTGCCTGAATGTGTCGATACCTGGCGTGTCGATCCCATGCCATGCTCGACGACACGCTCCCGCGCGGGACTCGGAAGCGCTCTTGGTGCTCAATGTCGTACTAGCTCACATCCGGCATGCGATGCGGCCGTCCTCTGTATGCCATGCGCTCGCCCTCATCGTGCACATGTCCTGGGCCTGGCTCAGCGACGAAACGCGTCTCGATCGCGTCCTGCCGTACCTTGTGGTCCTCTTGTCCCACGCCCATCCTCATGTCCGCGCCATGGCACTGCACGGCGTCGCAGCTCTTTTCGAATGCTTGACTCACCTCACTCACGCGAATGAGCACGTCCTGCAGGAGTGCGTATGGCCGTCGTTGGCACCACTCATGCGCGATGAATCTGTACATGTTCGCTGCATGGCTGCCTCCTGCCTGGCCCGGCTCGCTCGGCAAGCCTTTCGATTGTGGCATGCCTCGCCTTCGCTCGATACCGATCTCGTCGCCCTTCGCGCGTGCCTGGGTGAGTATCTCGGTGCCTTGGCCGTCGATACCTCGTCCAGCGTACGCCGCGAGCTCCTGGCTCACGCGCCATGGGCCCTCCTTGGCACGGAGCGTATCGAGTCAGATCTACTGCCGCACGTGCTCACCTATCTCAACGAGGACGATTCGCAGCTGCGCATGTCGTTGTTCGAGGCCGTCGTGCCGATGGCCCCTCTCGTGGATGTCGACACATACCTGCACCCGCTGATGATCCAGGCTTTCGGCGACGAGGACGCGCATGTCCAGGCATGTGCTTTGCATGCGTTTGGAATGCTGATCGAGGTATGGCGCCCTGTCGTGCTGTGGGAACTTGCGTCGTACGTCGCCAGTCTTTTGTGCCATCCCAATGCGTGGGTCCGTGAGGCAAGCATAGACGCTCTGGTACGTGCCGCCGAAACAGTGCGTGATGCTGATCGCTGGCTTCGCTTGTATGCCCTTCTCCGCCCTCGCCTCGCCTGCGATGTGGCCCGCCTTTCCAGCGCGACACTTCGCGAGCACGTCGTGCCGCCTATACCCCCGTCTGCCCTGGAGGCATGCATAGCCAGTGACGTGCCGGCACCTCGCACAGACCCTGCCAAACCTGCACAAGAAGCGATCGACGAACTCGTCTACCCACCTGCGAAGCCACCGACCGTCGACCCCGACTGGGCAGCCCAGCTTCCCCCTATGCCAGCCGGCACAGCTCCTCATCTCGCGGCCCTCTGGTGGTACGTGGAAAGCCGCAGGCAGTCCGCTCCCAGGACGCGTGGCAAGGGCCCAGATGCGTCTCTCGATGGCGTGCCGCAACGAACCGTGTTCTTCACGGCACACACGACCGATCTAACTCCATCTCCGTTCTCGCTGCGGACGGCCGAGCGCCGCCTACAGACCCTCGCGCCCGTACAGCTCCGGCCCGTGCCATCCGAGGCGCCTAGCCAGGCACCTGCCGCGGTGCCTTCCTCCGATTCGCTGCGATCCGCACGGCGTTCGTCTGATACGCTGTCTACGCGCTCGTTCAAGTTGCCATTTTTGGGTATGCCCAGTGCGACCGCACAGACGTCCACGACGCTGGTGCATGCACAGGCTGAGCGAGCGCGCGCTGAGCGCCTCCCAGAGCCACCGGCGCCTCAATCGCCCATGCATACGTACGAAGGAGTGGATCCCTACATTCACGCGCACCTCCGTGCGGTGTATCATCAGCTTGCCAGCATCCCTGTTGTGCGTCCTCCCACGAAGCCACGGCGTCTTGACTCGTCGAGCAATCAGCGCCCGCAAGGTGCGTTGATCGCCAGCTTTGCCGAGCATCGGGGCGCTATTACGTCCGTGTGTGTATCACACGACCATCTCTTCTTCGTGAGTGCATCGACGGACAAGACGGTCCGAGTATGGGACACGGCGCGTCTGGAAAAGAATGTCAACTCGCGCTCGCGCCTCACGTACGCCACGCACACGGCCCCTGTGACGTGCGTGTTGGTACTGAGTGGCACTCACTGTATCATGAGCGCCTCGATGGACGGTGCGATCCACGTTTGGGGCTTGAATGTGTCCCAAGGCGCATCCTTACCGCGGTACGCCAAGCCGTACATATTGGGCAGGCACACTTGGACCGGTGACCATGTGCGATGCATGGCGCAGTGGTCGGGTGGCACGGACCCCGTCGTGGTGCTTGGCACGAGCCGTGGACGCATGGTATTTTGGGACGTACGGCACATGCGTGAGATCAACACGCTGAGCCATCCTGCGGCGCACGGCTCGATCGAGGCCCTGGCCTTGGATCCACAGCGGCATTGGGTGTGTGCGGGCACCTCGAATGGGTACGTTGCCTTATGGGATACTCGCTTCCATGTACGTCTCCAGACGTGGCGGACCAGCAACCGCGCTCGCATACGTGCGTGTGCATTGCACCCCACTCGCCAGCATGTCTTAACGGTAGCCACGTCTGCCGTCGTATCGCTAGATCTCAGCACGGGCGCCGTTCTCGAGACTTTCTACTCGCGAGAGTTTGGCGAGCATGTCCCGAACATCACGCTCGAGACATGTGCCGACGAGGCACCAAGTGACCCGTGTTGGGATGGTTCGTATGCTTTGTGTGTGGGTGCAGATGGATATATGAGCTCGCCGGCAGAGAGTCCCCGTGGATGGATCGTCACGGGCGGCAGTGACCGTGTCGTGCGGTTCTGGGACTTGGGACGGGCCGACACCTGCACAGCGTTCGGGTCCCAGATCCACGGCGAGTTTACCATGACGCATCATCGATACATACATACGTTTCAGTGCATCGAAGCACCCTCGAAGCGCTCGCCGCTGCACATCCACCAGCAAGTCAAGGACGCGATGGGCACGCTGACCTCGCATCATGATACCATCACGGCGCTTGCGGTGATCGAAGCGCCGTACCGATGTATTGTCGCAGGCGATCGCTCTGGCGTCCTGTGTGTATGGGAGTAAAGCTATACACCACCAAATACGCTAAACTTGCGCACGATACTGGGCCCGTGCTCCTCATAGTCATGTTTATTGTAGCAGAACGAGTAAAAATCAGGCAGAGAGCCTAGCAACGACCCACCGTACCAGACGGCGTAGCGCTGCATACGATGTGAGATCACGTTCACATCGAGACCCGAGCTGCGCGCCAAGTTGCCACTGGCTGCCTCGGACGCAGCAAGGCGCTCACTCACAATAGAACTCAAGTCCTTTTTGAGGCGCTGGCCAAAGTGCTGGAACATGGTGGAGCCGCCCGACAAGACAATGTTTTTGTAGAGCCCACGGCGGACATCAATCGGGCTCTGCTGGATCACGGTATCCACCACCTCGGGCAGCGGTGTGAGAAAGTCGGACGACACCATCTCTGGGTTGAAGAAGATTTCAGGCGCCAAGAAGCGCTCATAGCCCACCTCCACCGTGTAGGGACGGCCTGTGACAGTATTTTCGCCCTGGTAGCGCTCAAAGTACTTGTACGGGTCCTCGTCGTAGCGGCGGAATTCACGCACAATGTCCTGGCACACGTACGAGTAATCCTCCTTGATTTTCTCGGCCACGCGTCGGCCATCCTCTGCGGGGATGTTGGCTGACTCACCACGCTCACGCAAGAGCTGTTGCACAAAGTATGTAATGTCGCGACCAGCCAGCGGAATATGCTTAATCGCACTGCCAATGACGTAGCCTTCTGCCACGGGGATGACGTGCGTAACTCCATCACCACTGTCGATCACTGTACCGGTAAGTGTGCGATCTGTCACTTTGTTGCTCGTCCAGCTAGCAGCCAGAGCAAGCACGGCTTGCACGGCAATGTACAGCCCTTTGATATTGAACGATTCAAACATGATCTCGGCGGTAGCCTCACGATTTTCAGGCGGGTTGAGCGGTGGCTCAGTCAACATAAAGTAGTTTTCTTCCGGCTCCGCACGCAGGTACTTGAAAATACTCTGCTCCCAAAAGCGCTCCATCAAGTCCCAATTTTCCACCACTCCATGACGGATCGGCTGGTGCACCTGGTACGTTTTGGCATTCGCATACGCCTCGTCACCAATAAAAAAGTCTAGATCATCGATCCCACGCTTCGACACAAGCGACGAGTTACTCATACCACTAGGCTTTGATGGAACGGAGGGGCGTCCACCGATGCTCGATTGGCCCCCGGCACTCGACGACGCAGTAGCAATCGCTGTGGGGAACACAAAAGACGGCTCTGAATTGCCGGCAAAGCTGGTGTCAGTATGCTAACAACATACCCCATTTTTGTATATCCTGTACCATTGTCACTATCATTAGTTAGAATATACGTACAGCACAATCACGTTGGACCGCGACATCGTGGCAAGGGTGGGTCGGTATAACCGGGCAAAGGCGCACGGGGCGTTCTCAATGTCCAGGCTGCTTATCATACCGTGACTAATGTGTACCACCCTCCTTTTTCATCCACGCGCGGCTCCTTCTAGCTGTGGTCCGTCATGTCGTGGAAACTGCCTGCCACGGCGTACTTCCCGCGCACAGTGCCATCGTCGAATGCACCTGTGCGTGCGCACATCGCCACCCGCTCCAACGTGTGCGTCACGGCCGTGACGCCGAATAATGTGAATCAGGTTCGACGTATCAACGCAGCGCTCTTTCCAGCTACGGTCAATGAAGAGATGTACGACGGGGCCCTCAAAGCTGATACCAACGCTCTCTTCCAGATCGCCTTGTTCAATGACATACCTGTCGGCGCCATTTGTTGCCGCCTGGAAGATGGATCTGACGCTACGAAGTGTAAGGTGTATGTCATGACCATTGGTGTGTTGGGGCCGTATAGGCGCCTGGGCCTCGCCACGGCCTTGATCAAATACATCCTTGCTGCCGCGGCGCCAGGATCCCTTTTCGCAGGTCGTTCCGTCGAGTGTGTATACCTGCATGTGCAAACCAGCAACCAGGGAGCCCGTGCATTTTATGAACAACTCGGCTTCACCCTGACCGAGACGATTCCTGCGTACTACACACACGCCGACCCTGCGAGTGCATGGGTATTTGAGAAACGGGCCAACTAAGGTATCATGTCAATGTGAGGCATTCTGTTTACGCCGTTTCTCTTCCAAAAGATGCTGTTCCTCTAGCTCATCCTCACGACGGCCAAAGGCCGAGCTCCGCAGTTCCTCTCGAAGCACGGCATCCGCTCCGGCCTCCATATCATCGTCACTGTCAATATCACGAGCCATATACCTAGGTGTTAGTTATTCGTACATACGCTTGACGGTTGCGTCCAAAGAGCTGCCAAATCTGATCTCGAATGGATGCATGAGAGGGGCCCGGTTCGACATCGTCCTCGTCGCTATCCTCGTCTTCTTCCTCGTCTTCTTCTTCTTCTTGTTGATGCCTTAATTCCTTTCGTCGTCTCTCTTGTGCGATAAACTCTTCACGAGCATTCTGACGACGAGGTGCCAGGGTATGTACTTGGCTAGGGGCAGCCTCTGATGCGTCAGATCGAACGCGTACTTTTTGGGGCCTGAATGGTACGCCCATATCTTTGGCCATCCGCTTCATGCGCTTCTCTTCTCGTGTTAGTGCCGTTGCTGTTTCTCTCGGACGCCGAACTTGCGAGCGATGTTGCACTGCCACGGACCTGGCCTTGTCGAGGGCGGGTGCACGTTTTGACGTGCGTCCCACGGCTTTTTCTATAGCAGCTTTCTCTGCTGCGCGAGCGGCCGCTTCCCGGCGCTTTTGCGCATCTCTCTGCATCTCAATACGTTCCTGGTCTAGTGCACGATGCTTTTCCCGGCGCAGGCGCTCGCGCGCCATCCATTCTGCACGCTGATTCGCGCGCTCAGATTGTACACGTTCATCGTCGCGTTTCTTGCGCGCACGCTCCTCAAGTACCTTGTCCAGCTGTGAACGCTGCTTTTGACTCTGCTCTAAAGCAGCACGCTTCAGTTCCTCAAACTCGGGGTCAGCGACGCGCACTTACACTGCTTCCCATATGTCGTCCTCCTACCCCAGGGTGGTGCGCCGAGGAATCTGCGTGGAGGATTAGCTTAGGTCAGCCTGTCTGCAAGGCCATAGCAGCAGACGCTCGGCTGTTTCTCTCTCAACCGATCGCGACGCGTGGCTATGGCATCGACGGGCGCACAAAGCGCACCACGCACTTGGCCCCATGTGCCCGTGTCTTTATTTGTGTCTTCCGGCGCATGGCATGTGCCAGTGGAAGGCTCGGACTTGTCGACACTGCAGTCAAGTTTACACCCTTTGCATGAAGTTGCGCATGCGAATGTATTGAATACACTGGCTGTGCCCAATCCCGCTTCGATCGGCTTTCAGGTACCCAATTCTCCGGAGGATGAAAAAAACATGACAAACGTCGAAAAGTGTCGTCACTGGGCACTTGCTGACGGCTATGATGGTATTGCCATCGAACTAGCCAACGCTCGTTGGCATGAGCGTTGGGAGCATTTGTGCCTGCGTCCAGACTCTGACACTCCTGGACTTCCACGAAGTACGAGTCGAGCTAACTTTTCCTCGCTCCCAGGAGACATGGATGCGCGCATTCAACTTGAGGCGGAGACATGGCGTGCACAACCCCATTTTTTGCGTTCAGAGCTGAATATCCTCCATGCCCGCGAGACACCTCATGTCACTGCCATAATTAGTCAGTGGCTGGAGCTCGATTCCTTGGATGAAGGTGTGCGTTTCGACTCAGAACTCGCTTTGCGCCAGGAACTTGCGTATGCCTCTTACGTCGGAGTTACGCAAATAATTCTTCCCGCACCCAGTAGCGACCCTGAGCGGCGACCATTTTTGGCCGACTACGCGCGTATCGTCCGCTCATGCCTTGAAGGCATGGCAGATCAGCCTCCGCTTGTGCATGCATCGATGAAAGTTGCTGTACGCCTGCCTGTCAGTTCGACGTACATTCTCACATCAATGCTCATGCATCAAGCTACCATCAAAGGGCCTAATGGCGCAGCTGCCATGCCAGCAGCCGCATATCTTCGGACCAAAGACAATTGGGCATGGGAGACATGGGAACGCTTACAAGGCTTGTGTGGATACCACTCACAATTGCACATTGCACTCGACTTGTCCATGCCTCTTCCTCCAACCTCGTCCATGATGCGATGGATTCATGAACCTGTATCACATATTCTGCTCCCGTCCTCATCGTTTCTAGCGAATGCTAAGGGTTACCCTGTCCTCTCCAAATCAGCCCAAACGCTGGTTCGGAGTCTGATTCCTCATACACCCCACATTATTCTGAGTGACATCACAAATCCACCAATACAACACGTACGTGGTGGTCCCATTGCCTACATCCAGTATATTCGACATCTGATCAAAACCATGCAGCCACCTACGAAACTTGAGCACCTCGCTTCCACATTTGGCGATTGTCTTCAAGCACCGCTGCAACCCATGTCAGATCAACTTGCTGCTGGAACGTACGACGTGTTTGAAGCTGACACGGTAAAATATGATTTGTACGAAGAGGCGATGTTCCAGGCATTTGCTCAGCATGGGTCGCCAGGCACGCGTTTACAGGTTTGGATCGTGGGAGCTGGGCACGGTGCATTGGTGCCCCGTTGCTTGAATGCTGCTGAACGTGCATCGCGTGTCGTGCACATCACGGCTCTAGAAAAAAACCCTGGCGCCTTGATTGCACTTCAAGACCGACAGCTAAGAGAATGGGGCTCTGATCGTGTTCGCATTTTACTGGGCGATATGCGTGCCATGCCAGTGCCACCGAATGTAGCGGACCGAGCGGATGTGGTGGTAAGTGAACTTCTAGGCAGCTTTGGTGATAATGAGCTTGCTCCTGAATGCTTAGATGGAGCGATGCGGTTTCTTAAACCGAACGGCATCTCCATCCCTACCTCTTACATGCCCTACATTGCACCGGTTACTACGCCAGCTTTGCATTCTGCCATCAAAACTGGTATGTCGCAGACATCATCAGCACAAGCAGGACAGGGTATGGGCATGGCCCAAGATACGGTGCAATTTGATGCACCATCTGTTGTGCTTTTCAAACGAATGAACTTGCTCTCTGGTCTTGACAACGCTTCGCAGTACCCGCGGGTCCAAGCGTGCTGGCGGTTTGAACACATGTCCATGGCTGAGAGCGGTTTGGCTTGTGATGTTCACGGTTTGCCACTTACCAACAACCACAATGCTCGCTCATCGTTGAATACCTTTTACATTCCTCAGGCTGGAGTGTGTCATGGCTTGGCGGGATTCTTTGAAGCGCATTTATTCGGTAATGTCATGTTGAGCATCTTTCCTGATCCTATTCGAGCCAGTCGGGACATGCTGAGTTGGTTCCCTATTTTTTTTCCCTTCCGCACACCGCTGTATGTACCGGCTAACTCTGAGCTCGATGTGCACATGTGGCGTCTCACAGACAACAAGCATGTGTGGTACGAATGGAGCGCCGAAGCGTTCATGCTTCTCGACACGCTCCACGGGCAATCTAGTACCACAGTGCTGTCTCCACAAGGACATGCATTGCCCATGTTCCAAGATGAGTCAAACCACTCGGACAGCTTGCCGCCCTTCACGAATGCTCCGCATACACCTATGATGCCATTTACTGGGGTCATGAGCCCCGTTATGGATAACTCTTCAGCAGATGCCTCCTCGTCAGTGCACGCTCCCAATACAAATGGCGTTTCAGTTGCACCAAATGCAGCCGGGCGGCGTATAAAGGTGGGCCAGACAGACCTAATGAACCCTGGGGCCTGTGGGTCAAAATCCATCATTTCTACCTAAATGATCCGAAGGTGAAAACACTATCTAGTACGGCTACATCCACTATCAAAATTGGTATCCTGGAAAATCGTACTTGATACCTGCACGCGCCAGCGCAGCACGGCGCTTCTTTTGACGCTGCAAGAGCTTGCGATTCACTTCTGCACGCTCCTCGGCAGAACGCGACTTTGAACGTCGCTTGCGTTCGACACGGTCCATTGGCACCCTACGGAACTTGCGGTTGGCACCAATCCATAGGTTGGGATCCACTTCTTGAGATGGAATCATAGCCAGCTGTAACAGATGACCATCCAGTAAATAATTGTTCATGGTGTCGACCACGATCTCTGCCACGTCAGGCGACTCAAATTCCATAAAGCCATAGTGCTTGGAGCGACCTGTGTTCTTGTTCCGAGACAGACGCAGTCGCTTAATGTCGCCAAATTGAGAGAAGTATGCACGCAGCTGATCTTCAAAGAAACCATGAGGAAGTCTTCCGACGTAAACAACGCCTGTTTCTTCTTGCTCCTCGTCATTAGGCGCGAGCCGCTTCTTGCTTTTGGCCTTTTCTAGGCGCTTGCGAACGCTAGCATCGTCACGACTGCTAGGAAGCTTGACAACCTCATCAAGTGTTGGGATAGCATGCTTAGAAAGAAGGTGGTCGTCCTCTTCTTCGTCTTCTTCCTCGTCGTCCTCTTCTTCTTCGTCCTCGTCCTCGGGCTCAGGGTCACCGGGGAAACCACTAAGCATCTCATCTTCGTCATCCTCATCTGCATCCACCACAGTTGTAGCTTTTGCCTTACGTGGAACACTCAAGGAAGAGGCCGATTTGTCCGACGGAAACTGTACGACATTCGGCACCTCGTGGATGCGCACTGACTTGCTTTTTTTGGCGATGGCAGGCTTTTCGGTGTTGGTCGAAGCCCTCTGTTTTTTTACCTGCTTGAGTGGTTGCTTCACCGAATTTTTTACAGGCTTTCCCTTGGCAATGTCTGTTGACGCTTTCTTCGTCTTGGCTTTCAATCTCGTATCAGGGCGCTCAGCCATGATCAGTGAACCTGGCAACAACAAGCGATTTGGCCACGCTCCGACAAAAAATTGAATTGACCACGTGGCCACCGCGTGGCACGCCGAAGGAGGGGGTCCAGGATGTTCTACCGCTTTCGATGCTCGGCGCGGGGATCCATTACTTGAAGCGGGCGATTTGGCCATCTATTGACACTCTCACCCTATACTGAGAATCTCTACCTCAAACATGTCTAGTTCAGCCGTCCCCGAAGTTCTGTGGGCTCAGCGCAGCTCCGCCACAGAAGATGAGAAGAATATCGTCATGCTCACAATCAACGTTCCTAACATGACGGCCGACGCCACAAAATGTGATCTGACATCAACTAGCCTTAAGTTTGAGTCCACCGTCCAGGGTGATGCATCCAAAGGTATCGAGGGTCACAAGTACACGTTCAATATCGACTTTTTCGAGAACATTTTGCCAGCTGAATCGAAGCAACACCTCACCTCCAAGTGCCTGTACCTCGTGCTTCGCAAGGAGAAGAAGCAAGAAGAATACTGGCCTCGCCTGACAAAGGAAAAGGTTCGCCTGCATAACGTGAAGACGGACTTTGACAAGTGGGTCGATGAAGATGAACAGGATGAGGCCAATGAGGCTGGCGACATGCCTTTCCCCGGTGGCATGGATATGAACGCCCTCATGTCGCAGATGGGTGGGGGCGCTGGCGGCATGGACTTCGGTGGCATGGACGATGATGCTGAAGATGACGATGATGAAGACGAAGCACAGCCACCAGCTGCTGAGGCTGATGGTGCTAGTGCCAAGACTGAAGAGGCCGCCTAACGTACGCGTTAAAAAGTCACCCAGCCACGAAGATCTTGACCAGAGATACTTTTTGTAGCATGTATTAAAGAAGGGTATAAACATCTATTGTCGGCGCTGCTGGTTAATTTCATTTACAATTTCTTGCGCGCGGACAGCGTCTTCCGCTTCAAACTCATAGCGCTTTGTATCCTGCGTGTGAACACGATGTGCCACAAGCCGAAACACATGGGGCAGGCGTGGGTTCAGTTCGCATTGTATAATCGAGGTTAAAAGATAGGAAGTAGTTTTAGCATGCGACACTCGTTTCTCAGCAGGTCGAATGATGTGTAGCCATTCCCCGTCCAATGAAATGACACGTTCGTGTCGACCCATGACAATATGGTGACGTCGACTGACCGAGTAGGCTTTATAACTGGATATCATATCCATGGCTGTCTTGTACTTGGGTTCTTCCAACACTGCTTGTGCATGGCTGTCACGCGCGGGGACAAAAGCCCTCCCAAGAGACGTTCGTTCGACAAGTACCAGATTATGGCTTGTACACTCGAGCTTTGATGCCACTTCATTTGGAGATAAGATTTCAGCTGTTTTTTGACACAGCAATGCATACAAATCCATAGGTCCCAAATTGCAATCATGACACACTTGTTCAAGCACATTGCTAATAGTGGCATCAGGCGAGATTTGCACTTGGATCTGGCTATTCGCCATTGGTACAACCATGATATGTAACATCATAAATGCGCGAGGTTTTGTATTCCAAAGTTTAGGTGCGTGGGTGACATTTTCGATACTGTATGTCGATTCGAGTGTATCCGACTGCTTTGATCCACTTGTTACAGGACACAGAGCAAATTCGTGCTCGCCAAAATGACCAACAATTAATCCATAATCAATAACAGGAAAGTCATCGTCAATTATGCCATTCTCGACCATGCGCAACATCCATGAGCGAGGACTAATCAAGGCTTCTGCCTTGTCTTCCTTGGGGTGCATAGGAGCCCGTCCAAATTTCCTCACGAACGAATAAACACCATACCCAATAAGTTCTTCCATAGTTGATTCTGGTTGGACCCATACCTGAATCGGGCTGACCAAAGCTTTCGTCTGGGGATCCACTTGACCCGGATAATACAACAAGACACGAAAACCATGATCATGGTCATTTCGTCCAATTCGAATATATTTGGCAAACTCCATATCTTCTTTAGAACTGTCCGCGTGTTGAAGAGACAATTGCAACAGAGAAGGGCCCGATACAGGAGGGCTTAATGATACTCTTCTGAATACAAGATCATTGTCCAAATTAAGACCTCTGCGATGAGTCCTGTCATTTGGATGTGACGATTCTGAAAATGCAATGGACTCTGGAACATAGGTGATTTCGCGAGCATGATCATCCATTTTAACGTTCTGAGGGGTATCCTGGCTGGATTCAGCTTGGACAGCTGTGCCAAGAGGCATGGATGCGTGAGCTAAAGATGATGAATTCAGTAACGGAAAGTCTGGTTCGTTGTTCCCAAGAGTGGAATCACTTCCTAGCACAAAACTTTCTGATGCATAAGACGCTAGGTTATTGGGATCATTGTGAGTGATTGCCATGTCGCTTAAAGCCAGGTTAACACTTGAAGGAGACCCTAGATCATTTTTGTATGGGCCTTTGTGCGAAATCTCATTTCTGAAAGAGGTGAGCTTGAGTGCCGTTTCGAATGCTGAGCGGAACATGGATCGCTCGTGCTTTAAAGGTGATGCATAGATTGGAGTATCCGAGCCATGTTGTGTATCCTTCGAATCATAAAATTTTCGGTATACTTTTGGTATATCTGATTCCAACAAGTCTGCATCGGGGTCATACGATCCTGAATAGACCGCGTCATCCTGATCATCATAGGGCCATGGTTCCTTGGGCAAGTGTTTGTTAACAACATGACGAAGCGCTTTATAATTAATGGGGGGAGATGGGGAATGTGGCAATCCGTTGAGCGGTAAGGATCCTGATTGTATATCTTGTGTATCTGAATTTATCAATGGGATGCGAAAGTTATGATCCGAACAACTTGGTGAATTTAAAATATCTTGAGGATAAGTCATGATATCTGCATCTGTTAGTACTCGAGAAAAAGCCCCATCGCGATCATGTTCAAAATATCGAAGCCACAGCTCATTCAAAGTAAAGCTAAGTGTTAGTTGGATTTGACGCACCGATGATCAATTCCCAGAGACATGGGGAGGCCAGAGCGCTTGGTGGAAGTGGAGATAAATAACTCCGCGTTTCCCCCAGGTAAGCCGACGCCTAAGATAGTCCCTGCACCATCTATCGAGCCCACTCAACCTTAATGAAACCAACACCAGTGCAGACTATGTCACCATGAGCGACTCATTCTATTTGATTACAACATCGTTTATTCGCCACGCTTGGCGGCGGCGTTGGCAGACATCAAGTTGAGAGCGCTACCAGCCTTGAACCACTCAATCTGGTTCTCGTTGAACGAGTGAACAAGCGGGATACGGTCCTGCGAACCATCACGGTGCTTGCAAACGAGCGTGACGATGCTGCCAGGTGCGATTGTCGTGACACCCTCAAGGTCAATAAGATCATCAGGGCGAACAAGGTCGTAGTCGCTCGACTTTTGGAACGTCATAGGCAGAAGACCCTGCTTCTTACAGTTGGTCTCGTGGATACGAGCGAAAGACTTGGTAATGATGGCCATACCACCAAGGAAACGAGGCTCCAAAGCAGCGTGCTCACGAGACGAGCCCTCACCGTAGTTGTCGTCACCAATCACAACCCAAGGGTGACCGTTGTCACGGTAGTAGACAGCCGTGCTAGGGACAGATCCCCACTCACCAGTGTAGTAGTTCTGAACTTTGTTCGTCTCACCATTAGCACTGTTAGTGGCACCAATCAGACAGTTGTTTGAGATGTTAGGGAGATGGCCACGGTAGCGCAACCAAGGACCACCAGCTGAGATGTGATCCGTCGTGCACTTGCCCTTAACCTTAATAAGGATCGGAAGATCCTTGGGGTCCTTGTTTTCGAACTTCTTGAAGGGCTCAAGAACATGGAGACGCTCAGAGTCAGGGCGGATAATCACCTCGACACCCGAGCCGTCAGGAGGAGGAGACTGGAACATGTTCTCACCAGGGTCGTAGCCGCGAGAGGGGAGCTCATCACCAGTAGGGGCATTGAACTTGAACTCCTTACCGTCAGCACCCTTAAGCGAGTCAGTCATCGGGTTGAACGTGAGTCTTCCAGCAAATGCCATAGCCGTCACAAGGTCAGGAGAGGCCACAAAGGCATGAGTAGCAAAGTTAGCATCGTTACGGCCACTGAAGTTGCGGTTGTACGACGTGATAATAGAGTTCTTTTCACCTTTCTTCACGTCGTGACGGTTCCATTGACCAATGCAAGGACCACAAGCGTTGGCGAGCACCGTACCACCAACCTTGTCAAGAATCTCCATCTGACCATCACGCTGAATAGTGGCACGGATTTGCTCTGATCCAGGCGTCACAGTGAAGCCCGATTTGACTTTGAGACCATGATCAATGCCCTGCTTGGCAATCGAGGCAGAACGCGACATGTCTTCGTACGAAGAGTTCGTGCACGAACCGATCAGGGCAACACGAAGCTCCTCAGGCCAGTCATTCTTAATCACCGCATCCTTGAACTGCGAAAGAGGCGTGGCAAGGTCAGGCGTGAATGGACCGTTGATGTGGGGCTCAAGCTTGTCGAGGTCAATCTCGATGTGAGTGTCATATTCAGCGTCGCGGTCGGGCAGAAGGTTGCGGCTGAACTGCGTCGCGGCCTTAGCAATGTCTGCACGGCCCGTGGCCTCAAGGTACTTGGCTTGACGGGCGTTGAATGGGAAGATGGACGTTGTAGCACCAATTTCAGCACCCATGTTACAAATGGTACCCATACCGGTGGCCGAAAGCGAGGAAACACCAGGTCCCTTGTACTCAACAATTGCACCAGTACCACCCTTAACAGTGAGCTCGCCGGCAACCTTAAGGATGACGTCCTTAGGTGCGGTCCAGCCCGACAGCTTACCCTTAAGCTCAACACCAATTACCTTAGGACACTTCAGCTCCCAAGGAATGTCAGCCATCACATCAACAGCATCAGCACCGCCGACACCGCAAGCAATCATGTTGAGACCACCAGCGTTTGGAGTGTGCGAGTCCGTACCGATCATGAGACCACCAGGGAAGGCGTAGTTCTCAATGATAATCTGATGAATGATACCCGAACCAGGCTTCCAGAAGCCAATACCGTACTTGGCACTGCAGCTAGCAAGGAAATCGTAAACCTCCTTGTTCAGGTCAAGCGCGTTAGCAAGGTCCTGTGAGCCACCAACGTCAGCAGCGATGAGGTGGTCACAGTGGACCGTCGTGGGCACAGCAACCTTAGGGAGGCCGGCAGACATAAACTGAAGCAAAGCCATCTGAGCAGTAGCGTCTTGGCAGGCAACACGATCGGGACGGAGACGCAAGTATGAAACACCACGCTCAATGTCCTGCGTTTCAGGCTGGTCAAGGTGACCATAAACGATCTTTTCAGACATGGTCATGGGACGCTTCAAGCGGTCACGAACAATCTTGAGGTTGTTCTCGATCTTTTCGTAAGGAAGGTAGTAACCCTTGCCTTTTTCAATGATACTGAGTTCAACCTTGCGCTTAAGCTCCTCTTCATTCAAAGGGGGAGCATCTTCAGCAACTGTAACAACTCCACGAGTGGCAGCCGCACGGTGAGCACGGAAAGCCACCGCGCGAAGTGCGGGCGAGCGCATCGCACGGGTAGAGAGCATCATGATTGACAAGGAGATAGCTAGTCAAACTCTGGCCAAGCTTTTAAGGGCGGCCGACGTTTGGGTTGTTCGACCTGTAGCCAGAGTCTGCAGTCGCCATTTGTCTAATCATAATGCGTCGATTATAGATGATTCAGCCTATGAAAATGTGCGATTGTGGTCATCAGTACAGCATCGATTGTCATTGGGAATAGGCTATGCATGATTGGTCACAGTCGCGGGTCTCGTCGGCAAATCCGAAACACTTGGCCATCAATACATGTCACGTGAATGAGAACACCGGGCCACAAGCCAAGATACCGGAAAGTCCCAAGTCTCGGACGAAATACTCACATTTCATAGGATATGCATCACAGTAACATGTATAAGCATGACTACGCCAACATGTTGGTGGACCAGGTCCCGGACCTAGACGCCTGTGCGAGGAAGTGAATCTGACCAAGCTTCGCGAGAACATCACGTCGATATCGAGAGACAAGAAGGATGCAAATACTGGATAAAATTTTAGCTACGGCACTCGGAATTTTCATATAAGCGTGTAGATGAAAGCATTTTAGAAACTATATACTAAGCACCATCTGCCTCTTCTTCAGCCAGGAGGCGTTCAGCATCCAGGGCAGCAATACAACCACTGCCAGCGGATGTAACAGCCTGGCGATATTTCTTGTCTTGAACATCACCAGCGGCAAAGACACCATGCACGGAAGTCAGCGACGTACCGGGCTTCGTCAGCATGTAGCCGTCTTCATCCAGGTCTACCAGTCCCTTAAACACAGACGTGGCTGGGATGTGGCCGATGGCATAGAAAAGGCCGTTCACCTGAAGGTCCTTTTCTTCACCAGTCTGATTGTTTTTTATGTGAACAGCATTAAGTAGTTCTCCATCACCTTTGGCCTCTGTGGCCACAGTGTTAAAAAGCACCGTGACTTTGGGGTGAGACAAAAGACGCTTGGCCATAATTTTACTTGCACGCAGCTCATCACGACGCACAAGAACATATACGTGGCTTGCGTACTTAGTGAGATATGTAGCCTCCTCTGCAGCTGAGTCACCGCCACCCACAACAGCCAATGGTTTGTTACGGAAAATTGGGACGGCACCGTCACATACAGCGCATGCACTAATACCGTTCTGCCAATACGTCTCTTCACCTGGCAAGTGCATACGACGTGCAGAGGCACCCGTGGCAACAATGATTACCTTTGCAAGCTCGGGTTCCTCATTTTCATGGCCTTCACGCCATAGCTTGAAAGGACGACTAGAGAGGTCAACCTTGGAGATTGTTTCCGTGTGAATGACAGTTCCGAAGCGTACGGACTGAGCACGGAACTTGTCCATCATCTCCGAGCCGCCAATGCCATCTGGAAAGCCAGGATAGTTTTCCACATCTGTAGTAGTAGTGAGCTGACCACCCGCAGCAATTCCGTTTGCGAGGAAGCCTTCAAACATAACTGGTTCCAGGTTTGCACGACCCAGGTAAACAGCAGCAGTGTGACCTGCTGGGCCAGAACCAATGATTACAACATTATGGGGCTGCTTTGAACCAGCATCCTTCTTATTATCGACAGGGGGCATGGTGCTAAAGCAGGATAAAGGAGCAAGACGGTGAGAAAGCTGAGGTTGGTAGAAACGCAGAGTGAGGCGGCACTTAGAATTCAATGCAAAGTAACTGATACCCCTCTTGAAAGAGAAATACCTGCTAGCCTGAGTGTGTCAGTGAAGGATCCAAGAAACGTACGCAAAAAATTGTGGCGTGAGTAGGGCGTCAAAGACTTAGATGATCGATCGGGTTCGGTCTACGCGCGTCTCTCGTGCGGAGCAAGACTAAGCAATGTGGAGGTCTTGTCGGCCTGTGCTTGCGCCACGCGGTCGCAGACTAAGCACCAGCCTTGAAACAGTGTGTTTGTCCGAACAACAGCGCGTATGCTAATCTAATAATGCATAATAAAAACTCCACTCAACAAGCATGTCAGCAGCAATTTCATGCATGCCTGAGATTTTGCTCGGCAAACGCGCTGTAAATTGAAAAATGTAGAATGGACTGGGAATTAGAGGGAATAGGGTCAACAGGTCACGTCCATGATGAAAGCGGGGCAGCATGTTGTCCTAGCTGTACTTTTATTGCTGAGCTTCTTCATAATAGGAGCTGTAGCTGATGTCGCAAAGCCCCAACGTTTGAGCTCTCTGCATCATGCAAAAATGGCCCGCCGCTCGAAGGCTATGTCTACGAGTGAAAAGTGGGGCAAGTACTGCGAGGACGACACACAGGGACATAATGGTAACGACCAAAAGTCAGATCACTATCTTGTTGTGAAGACAAATGAGGGTCATGTCCGTGGCCTGTACAACTCTACGGCAGACACGTATTCTTGGCGAGGCGTACCATTTGGCGATGATACGAGTGGAGAGAACCGCTTCATGCCACCTAGGCCTGCAGGCAAGTGGTATGATGTGAGAGATGCGTCGAAAAAGCCCAAAATCTGCCCACAGCATGGAAGTGATGTTTCTAAGGCTGCGATCGCTCTATTTGGATTTTCGGGTTCAATTTTCGAAGAAGAAGCACAATCAGAAGACTGTCTGAATGCCAACATCTTTATTGGCAGGAAGAATTGGGAAAAGTATCGTGACTCCAACGGGAAGGCGAAGAAACTTCCAGTGTGGCTGAATCTTTACGGAGGTTCTTTTGAATGGGGATCTAACACTGTGGAAACTTATCAGTCGCACAAGTTGGTTCACGACAATGACATTATTACTGTGAGCATCAACTTCCGTAACTGGATTCTCGGTTTTCCCCAAGCTCCGCAGCTGCATACAAGTAAGAACCAGCACAACGCACACTTTAAGGGTAGCAACCCTGGTCTGTCAGATGTTGACTTGGCGATTGAATGGGTATACAACAATATTGAGAAGTTTGGTGGTGATCCCGAAAAAATAACGATCGGTGGCACAAGTACGGGAGCCTGTATTGCCGACAATTGGGCGTACGTGCATTATCAAAAGCCGACGTCCAAGTATGTCAAGGGAATCATCCTCCAGAGTGGATCCATGACGTCCCTCGGCAAGTACTTTGTGACCAAGCCTGAGGACGACTTTACGGAAAAGAAGAGTGTGTGGAACAAAGTGGCTGCTTATCTTGGCTGTGGCACCAATGGTGACGATAAGCAGATGAAGTGTATGCAAAAGAAGAAGTGGCAGGATGTGATTCAAGCGACTTTTGCTACCAACACATCGTTCATGCTGACAAGCGACAACATCACGGCTTACAATGACTACTCGGAGCGCCTGGTGCAAAGAAAATTTGCTAATACGCCTATGCTCATCGGCAATTGTAAGGACGAGGGCAATGCTTGGTTGATTCACGACGCGCAACTGACGGCCGCCGTGGGCCCTCTTATTACGGCCGAGGTGTGGGTTTGTCCGTCGAATGTTCAGGCTAAACACCGTATGGGCTATGCATCGACATGGCGTTATCGCTTCAGCCCTTCCTTTTATCTCCCGGATACGCCAGAGAAGTACCAATCGCTTTTGACGTACCACGGAAGTGACACGGCCTATTCATGGGAGACGTGGCAGGATCTGCGCTACATTCCAACAAAGCAAGCTGAGGAGGACAAGGGTCCTCTTTTGAAGGCACCTCGCGCCACAGATGACGATAAGATCCGGGCACCTGTGGCACATATGTACAGTGCTGCATTTGTCGAGTTTGTGAAGGACCCCGACAATGGCCTGTATGACTTTGAGTCTGGCTGGCCGGTGTATTCTCCGCAAAGCCCATCTATTGGGGATTTCGGCTACAAGAACAGTCCCCAATTCCGTCTTGCGTCTCCCCACGATGTTGATGGACTCTGTCCCTTTACAGATGCTGAGATTAAGGAAAACAATGAAAAGTGGCGCGAAACGGCCCAACGTATGCGCCCTTTCATGTTCTAAGGTCGCTATTCCATCACGCCTCCTTTTATTTCACGTCTGATAAATTTCATTTCATGCTTTTAGGTCTCCCTCTTTTTCTAGTTTGATGTTACGTACACGTCATGATGTTACATCAGCCCTAGTGATAATAGCCTGTAACACAAGTGTTGATTGAGAAGCTGGTTTCAGCATTGCGATTCTAGCCAACAAAAACTACCATCATACGGGTTCGCTATAACCAGAACACATATGCTCGCGGGATTTTTGGGTTAAGACAAAATACATCGGCGCAAGACATTGTCATGTATTCATGTCCGTGGCAATGTACTTCCACATCGTCCGTCAGCACATATATGAAATGCATCACACACGCGATGCAAGCATTTACGGAGCAAAGAGCTGCTCGAAGAATGCCTCGCTCGTCGGGATGCGCGGCGTCTTGGTGTTCTTCTTCAGCTTGCCAGCGCGGCGCTGAGCCTGCTCGCGAATCTCGCGACGGATTGAAGACTGGGCGTAAGGGTTGAGACGGAACAGAACACCGCGGTTGCGAAGAGGGTTCTTCCGCTGCGTGAAAGGACGCTTAGTCTGCTTGGGACCAGCTGGGCGCACAACGCTCTGGATCTCATCCGAGTTGATAAGACGCGTAACGTCGGGCATGGTAATCTTAGCGCTGGGCAGACGGTAGCCCTTCTTGACATCCGAGGCAGTTTCGTACGTGCCAAAGATCGTGTCGAGCTGCTTGAAGGCATCCTCCGTCCAGATCACAAAGCGACCCAGGTGACCACCAGGGGCCAGCTGGAGCAGGTTAAGGCTGTGCACGCTGGCAATCTCAACACCAGGCAGGTTGCGGAAGGCCTTCACGATACCGTTGTCCTGGTTGTAAATGACAAGAGGACCACGGCGTTGAACGTGACGGCGGTTGCGGAGCTTACCGACACCGGCACGGATCTTGCGCGAGTTCGACACCTTCATCACATCCTCGTAAGCGTTCAGAGCCTTGAGGGCTGCGACAGCCTGCTTGGTCTTGGTGAACGACTCAATTTCGCTCGACACAATCAAAGGGACCTCCTCAATCTCTTCCACGCGGTGACCGCGGGCGAGCACAAGGGCAGGCAGGGCCGTGGCAGCAAGGGCGGACGCCGTAGCATGACGACGCTGGGTCTGGCTCGTTTTTACGAACCAGCGGCGCCACACCCTTGTGGGCGCGAACATGTGACCACCGCGGGCCATGTTACCAAAGGCGGCCTGGCCAGAGCGGTGCGTACCACCACCGCCGACACGAGGAATACGGGCGAGGGCACGACCCGTACCCCAGGACTCAGCCGAGGTCTGGTGACCAGCGTTCGAAGCAACGGCGTACGGCTGACGCTTGTTCTTCGCCAGGTTCGCTGAGGAGTGTTAGTACTGTCATACGGCAAAAAGGGCACACCCGGCGTACCACGTTAAGTAGAACAGGGTGTGCACATTCTCATCTGTGTCGCAGAATACGTACAGTGAATGATCTGGACGAGATCCGAGCGGATGGGAGCGTTGAACACTGCCGGAAGAGGCAGCGATCCCGTAGCCGCACCGTCAATGCCTCGCACGTTCACAGTAGGACGAGCAGCCATCTTGAGGACTGACCTGAGTGTAGGACGAGGAAAAGTCTCTCCGAGCTCCTGCTAAGCCCATGGGCGCCGTTGATGCCCTGCAAACTTCTCAGTTCCCACGCACACGTGACTGGAACCAGTTTTACCCCCCCACGAGCACACATGAATACCACGTGGCGTGGCGGGCTTCAGACCGGTGCAGGGACACTACTTTTCCCCCTCCACATCGGCTTCAATCACGCAAGACATGCATTGCATGTCACAAGAGCGCCAAATCTAAGAGGATAGTCGCCTGGCCAGGCGAAACGGAGTGAGGGCCGTGGACCTTGGTCATTGAAACAGAGGCGTTAACTCGTGTGCCTCGCCACCTTGCCACAAACGTCGACCAACATGTCTGACGCCTCTATGCCTAATGCTTCTCAGCGAGTTCAGGGTGATGCAGATGTGGATGAGCAGATTCGGCACATTATAGCGGATTTGCCCAAAATCAATGCCAAACTTGAAAACGCACCGCCGGCGGACATTATTCGTTGGTCTATCGACAACCTGCCTCACCTCTACCAGACCACGGCGTTTGGAGTGACGGGATGTGTAACGCTGGATATCATTTCGCGCATAAGCGCGGAACGCAGCGAAAAGAACCACACTGAGCTGCGCCACCTCGTTCCACTGATTTTTGTCGATACCCTATACCACTTTCCACAGACTCTGGACCTCGCGGAACGGGCATCAAAGCATTACCATGCGCCTATGTACGTGTACAAGCCCAAGGGCAGCGATACGGTAGCCGATTTTGAAAGGACTTGGGGTTCTCAGCTCTGGCAGCGCGATGAGGACACATACGACTATCTCGTCAAGGTGGAGCCTGCGCGCCGCGCTTACGAAGAGCTGGATGTGCGCGCCGTTTTTACGGGGCGCCGCCGCTCGCAAGGTGCTGATCGCGCATCACTCCAGGCTGTCGAGGTTGATGAGACCGGTCTGATCAAGGTCAATGCCCTGCTCAACTGGGAATTCGCTGACGTGGACAAGTACGTCAAGGAGAATGCTGTACCATACAATGTTTTGCTTGATTTGGGATACAAGTCAATCGGTGACTGGCACTCGACGTCTCTTCCGTTTGGAAAGGACGGTGCCGACGAGCGGTCCGGTCGCTGGAGCGATAAGGCCGGCAAGACAGAATGCGGTCTCCACAAGGATTACTTCAAGTTTAAGGTGCTAGCCGAGAAGAAGATTCGTGAGGCTGAACTGAGTCGTATTGACGCATCGAATCCGTAAAGTGCGACCTGTATCATAGCTTGTAATCTGGTTCTATGTGATCTGTTGGCTCCGCAGCGGCGCGGCAACGGCGTCATCATCATGAGCCGTTAGTTCATGCAGTCTGCCGCGGAATAGGTAGCGGATATAAAGCTGCTTGCGTTCACCGACACATGGATCAAAGAATCCGAGTAGCTTGGACTTGGATCGGCCAGCAGGGATCACCAGTTGACTCTGGTTTACGAGCATTTGGAGCTGTACGCGCACGTTACACCACAGTGGCTGGTTGTTATCTTTGACTTGGTGCGGCGCTTCATACTGCGAAAGCATCGAAAAGAGTTGTTCCTTGTCCGCTAGGATGTGTATGTCCAAGTCCATCGGTGGTGGAAAAACATCATGTCGGCCATAGTATGCCTGAAGGATGACAAGGCCACTGCGTCCATATTCGGCCTCTGCACGTTTTGTGGCTTGAGGACGCAGAAGAGCACAAGTTTGTTCGGCGGACGTGCGGCGCTGTTCAATGTCAGTCATACGATCCTTGCGTATCGAGTGAAGACGTTCAGAGGTGGCAAGCCGGCGTTTAGGCATAAAGTAGAAATAGTGTGATCCAGCAATGGCCAGAGCAGGTAAAATAGCTGCTCCCATAGCTAGATCCACCCGGAACTTGGGACTTAGGACGATGGGGAATACGATTCGTTGACCCAGGCGCGTCACACGAATCTTCAACGAGATGCCCGAAGAGGTGCCGCATTTGACACCCAAGAGGACTCGTATGTTCTCTGTGACCCGGCGCTCACTGTTCGAGTAGGCCGCCAATCCAGAGAGCAATCCACAAGATACACCACTCTTGACCCTCATGCCACTCAACACTTTCATAGACCATTCATAGTGGATGGATAGGTCATTCGTGAACTGGTAATGGCATGTCCATTCGGTGCCATCCTCGTGTGGTTTCGTAACGCCAACAACTAGCGCACTCATATCATCTGTCAGTGGTTCGCCGTTTTCATCGGCGCCCCAGGAACCAACGGTATATGCGCCTGTCTTGACTTGTGCAAAGCCTGTTAGACTTGATTTACTCGAAAGTCGCTGCGACCATACCAATTGAACCGTGGGAGGCACACTCCAACTTTGAGATGCAATAATCCAATTGAAAATGAGATTGGGATCGACCATGTATTGGCCTCGGACTGTGAGTGTTTGAGGCTGTAAAAGGGAAGCATTTATCTCGGAGTAGAACCTGGGATTCCAATGCGTCTTTAGTGTGCCAATGAGGTTACCTGCGCCCATTTGTCCGTTTTTGATCAGTTGGCCTGAAACGGCCAAAGTTGAAGATTGCGTCAGAGGAATGTCAAAGCCGTGCTCTCCAACGATCTGTGGACACGAAACAAGCGCAAGACGCTTGGCTAGGGTTAACCTTGTCTGGATAGCAGGATTCAACGGCGACACAATTCGTGCATTCCGAACAAACAGGGGTGATGCATTGATCACAGCAGAAAATTCACCGTGAGAGTTTACAAGACTCTCTGCATCAGCTGCCTGTCGAAGTCGAGATTGGCGCTCGAACTCTGCGCGCATCTCGGCCGGTGAGCGTCCAGGAGCTGCTAGAGCCCATGAAGACTGGAGACCTTCCTCGCCAAAGTGATCGTAGACCGACCGCTGCTCTGGATCACTCAGGACTTGATACGCCTTATGGATGTCTCGGAAAGCTTCCTCCGCAAGCTCTTTATTATGCGGATCGGGATGTTTATCGGGATGAAATGCCATAGCAAGAGTCTTGTATGCATCGCGAATCTGAGTTTCTGAGGCATCCTCGTCGACATTCAAAAGAGAATAATATGAACGGGCACTCGATTCGAATGTATCCGTTGTATTTGCATGAGCATCACGGAATGGCGTGCCACCAAATAGTGGCTCTTCATCTTCTGTATCTGTTCGAGTTTTGCGTGTGTTATCGACTAGAGTTAGATTGCTGGTAACATACCGAACGGCAGAGACGACTCTCCCCGAAGGGACGCCATGTTCGTTGAATGGTTCGTGTGGGACGACAAGTGACCAAGCTCCACCTGCACTAGTGGAGAACACTGTCGTGCCCTGGAAAGGGCCCTTTTATGACATATCCTACCCGTAGCTTGGTAGCCATCGTCAGAAGATGATTACCTTGTTGCGACACTGTTGCGCCTCAGACTTACAAACACAACAAAAGGGATGGCTATAACCTACAGTGAGTCCACATAATGAGCTCGTTTCAGGATAGACAAAATCGAGATACTCTCACATCAACCACGTTTGTAGTACCCAAGATACCTAGTTCTTATATGCGGGAATGTTTTGATAAGACTAGGTTCAGGATGGGAGACGCCGACATCTTTGGTGGTACCCATGTCGCAGGGGCCAACATGAGAGCTTGTCTATGATGGGTTTAATTCCTCGATAGATAGAAGACTACTTTGCACGTCGCATACCCTAGTCTCAATTTGTGAACGCCATGTCGGACACGGCCAGCGCTAAGGTCCAGCAACCCGCGGATTCTACAAGCTCAGAGCAGCAGGTCAAGGCAGGCAGCCCAAATGACTTCTTGAAGAGTATGTTCCATTATCAGGAAGCAACTAACTGTTCAAAGGTGTTATTGGCAAGAAGGTGATTGTACGCTTGAACTCAGGTATTGATTATCATGGTACGTGTTTTTAAATCGTGTAGACATTGACACAGGAAGGAACGCTTTCATGCCTCGATGGATACATGAATATTGCCATGGAAGACACCGAAGAGTTTGTGGACGGCGCTATGAAAAGCGCCTATGGTGACGCTTTTATTCGTGGCAACAATGGTGCGCATATCTTCTATCTCTGACACACAGTGCTGTATATTACTTCCCTTGATGCATAGGACCATGGTGATTCATGGCCCACACATACCAACGTAGCCAAAGCTAGTAAATGACCATGCATCATCTGTGTGGCACGACAACAATACGGCATGCAACACTCCCTTAGATTGTGGCTCGGATATTTCCATAGGTGTCGCTACGGATGGCATTTGCATGAGAGCCCATGACAGGCCTTTGGAATCTATACCAGCTTGGCGAACAGCTTGCTGTATAGAGTCAGTGAACGTTCTCACAAATTTATACATACGGGGCAGCGCATTCCAGAGCGCAGTGAGCAAGATGGACTGGAATACTGTGTCAGTATAAGTGTTCTCAAAAGCAAGGCTGCCAAAAAACTGGTGTTGATACGTACAGCTGCTGGTTAGCAAGGATATACAGACATGGCATACATACAATTCTTCGACACAGTCTTCACCTTCAAAGCCCTTGCCCCCAGTAACACGCTCTTGGCACTCCTCAAAGTGATGCCGGACATTTTCACATGCAGACGAGTTTTGGCATTCTGTTTAACATGTTAATTCCAACTTAATACGCATGAGACATACGTTCGTAAATGGCCGGGTAGGGCTAGGAATGGAAAACAATAGGTTAGTTATCTGCTCATCTCATGTGAAGATTGTAACGTACGTCTTCAATCTCCTGTAGTGTTAATGACGACATAAATATTTCATACGTACCTCTTCTTCTTCCTCCTCTCCGCCCTTGTCGCCTTCGGCCTCCTTAGCCTCTTCCTGCATGATGTTAGCACCCTTCTGATGACAACCGCGCGTAGAAACGTACCTCGTTGAGCACAACAGGGAAAAAAGAGTCGAGCCAGGTACTAGTAGATGTGCTCTCGGTAGCGGACGAAGTAGTGGCAAAGTTCATGACCGTTGCAAAGAGGGACATTTTTCGTACGCCGTGAGCGATCGCAAACGATGTGACACAGCGATTCCACTAGCCGGCTTGGGGCTATTACGAATCCACCAACTGGGCGCCCGGACTGTCCCGAATTTCCCATTCCATATCACGTGACTCACAAGGGGGGCTTGCCCTGATGACGATTGATCGTGATCGGTGGAGTGTGCGCAGCGTGGGTATAAAAGGCGGGAAGACAACAATTTCCCGTTTCCCCACATCTACAACAACATGGTATGTTCACCGAGGCAAACGTCATATTCTAACCTCTCCTAGGCTACTCAGAAAGGCGCTGTCATTCCTAACACCAAGTTCGGTCTCATTCCCTGGGCTCCTGAACTCGACTCGGGTGAGGTCTGCGGTATCCCCACCACCTTTGAGTCGCACAACGAGTGGAAGGGCAAGAAGATCGTGGTTGTTTCGATCCCTGGTGCCTACACCCCTATTTGCCACCAGCAGCACATTCCTCCTCTGGTCAAGCGTGTTGATGAGCTCAAGGCCAAGGGCGTTGATGCTGTCTACGTCATCGCTGTGAACGATCCCTACGTGATGTCGGCCTGGGGTGTCTTTAACCACGCCAAGGACAAGGTTGTGTTCGCTACGGATATTAACGCCGCTTTCTCGAAGGCGCTTGGTGCTACGATCGACCTCAGCTTCAAGGACATGGGCGAGCGCACCGCTCGTTACGCCTTGATCATCGACGACCTCAAGGTTGTTGACTTCGCCTCGGACGAGGGTGACACGGGCAAGCTCCAGAACGCTTCGATCGACACCATCCTCCAGAAGCTTTAAATATAAGCAGCTAAATCATTATACTTAGTCCAATTCATTATTATACTCTTGTACTTTATCTGTGTGGTGGATAGAATGAGCGGACCTGCCGCTTAGAGGGTGTCAATGTTGTGGGCGCGCCCGCCGTACCCCTTTGTGGTGCTGAACTGTGTGCAAGGTATAGGATCCTAGAATTGAATTGAAATTGTCTTGTCGAGGCACACTCCCATCGATCCACTATGATCTACCCGTGTCTGCATGCCACGTCATCACCGATCACAATGATGATGACAGGTCATGTAACGAGAAAAAAAAAGACAGCCCTTAGCAAGCTACTGTGAGCACATTCTTGGACCCACCACAAGGCTGCATGGACGATAAGTTGAGTTTAAAGCATGCGTCATGCTACATCCATCCTTGGTTGCCCAGTTATACTCAGCTTTATGTGCACCTATAAACCAACATAAACGTAGATTAAGCTCGTACCTTTTCTCTGAATCAAAGCTAGCTTCGTACTATAGTGTGTATGTATAAAAAAGTTTAGGATTGATACCTCATAATGAAACGTGTGTGATTTCCACTTGGCCAAATCCTTGGCATAATTTGGCGCAGTGTGCACGGCCCGCTCGTTTCTGGAGAAATGCATGTGGAGGGATGTTTCACCAACCCTATGATCCCCATACAAGACGTGATTATTTGATCAGCGTCTTCGTAAAGTCGTAGATGGTAATATCGTCGAGCGACTCTGTCTCAGCTCTTTTGGTCATAAGCTGTTGTTGGTATCGCTCAATGTGATGCAGACGTATCACTCGGTTGTTGGCAAATGGGACCATAGACTCAGCCGTATCGAGGTAGATTTGACTTATAATATCACTTTGCATGGCCAAATTTCGTACAAAACGAGGCAATGTAGCAGACGAAACCAAGCAGCCTTCGCCAGCGGGGGAAAAATCAGGTAGCCCTGGACGTAGTTGCAGTGTTACATGGAAATATGTATCATCCGATACAGCGTAGTCAACACCGTCACGAACCGAGGAATGGGGCGATACGACAATATTGACAAAATTGAATTGACTCGGGATTGTACCGAATTCATAAGGCAGCCCAGAGTCATTAAAAACAATGTGCACATAGTCGTTTCCAATAAGTGCCTTCTTACTAGCACGGTTTACATCGTTCTCATGATTCGGCATCAACGTGCTAGTATGGAATACAATTTGTCTGCTGTAGTCTCGCCAGACATACGCATACTTTCCATGCTCATCGGCTTGGCGGTCAAGCCCACCAGTGTAGACATCTTCTTGTCCGCGAAGCGGAATGAGATCACCCAGGCAAGACAAGAAGCGCATATATGCCATAGATCCGTGCGTATTGCTCAAAATCTCTTGCTCCTTGGTTTGTTCGAAGCCGACATACAGAAGACCAATCTTGTGGAAATCATATACAGGAGTCAGATCCATACCACGTAGTAATCGGTCCGTTGATGCGTCTTGTGGCAAGAGAACCGGTGGCTTATCTTGGCTTTTGTCCGGATACCCACTGAATTGCAGCGCCAAAAAGATGGGCTCCATTCCTGAAGTACGATGAGGTGCAGGCTTTTCAAGCTCATGGGTTCCATGGGTGGTCTCTTCCTTTTCTAAGTTTGGTTTAGGACTCGCTTCCTCCGAGTGATCCGGCTTGGACGAGGGCGTCACAGTCGGTTCCGTCTCGCCAGGAGCTCGAATGACGGGTTTCGCAATCGATCCTTGCTGTTTCCAGTGTTCGATCGCCGCCGCAAGAATATCTGCAGTGCGTTCTTCAGCTGTCCGATCATCCGACGTCATGTTCTCCATGCGACTGACAAATGACACTGTGCCAGATGGCCGCCGAACGACAAGCTCATATGTGCCGTTTCTTGCCATTGGGCGAACGGTAACGAGACCCTTTCCGACAATCCACGTAAATCCAGGTCCAGGGGGCTCTTGTCCTTTTTGGTCTAGAAGCATATGCAAAAGGGATCGAGATGGCTTAGGCAATGCATTGCTGTACGTAAATCGTGCCAAAAAGTCGAGACACACAATGGTTTGATCACTCAGAGAGTCACGCCCCTCGTTCGCCAGGACCAATCCCTGTGTGATATATGAAGCATGCTTGGCTCGCTCACTCAGACGCAAAGTCATGAACCATTGTGAAATATTATTGTATGCAAGCAAAAGGACATACTGTGCCAGGACGAATTTGGCTGCACTAGACCGCAGATTCTCACGTGTGCTGCCCGCAGCGACACTTTCATGGAACTGGATATATTGCAGCGCGATACCGAATACACGTCGGTAGTCTGCCTCCGTAAAATTTGCATACAAAGCTTGGACACTGCTAAACTCGGCCAAAAGCTCCAAAATATGCACGCTCATTGTAATCGATGACATAATAGTTGAGAGTTTGACGAGAATATTGGTCCATTGGCGTGTGAATGACTTGGATATCTCGTAGCCAGCCACCACCAAGGCACGCACGCATGGCTGAGCCACTGTCTGTGAGTGTGACAAACCCACAACGAATGTTTCCACGAGTTCATCCTGTTGCGCGCGCGTAAAATGGCGATGGTACGAGATCAGTACTTTGAGTGTAGCGTACAAAACGGCCGTCAAATCCGTGCGACGAACATCCTCTGGCAAAATAAGGTTGGACAACGGCTTTTGTTCCAGTAACAGTGGGCATAGCCAATTTCGTAGTCCACAAATTTCAGCCGACGCCTTTTTTCCACAAAACAAATGCATGTTGTTCAGCTGTGACGGTAGGTGGACCAAAAGCGTCGACAGAACGTCCCAATCTGTTTCGGATTGCAGAACATGCACAACTGTGTTTAAATATTCTGACACAGGGAAAAGTAGAGGACAGCTCTCAGCATGATCCGATCCGTCGGCAGTGTGCAGCTCTTCATTCTCGAACACGGTCCATATACGGCTGCTCCAAGAAGGCATTTTTAACTCCGAATGACGTGGATCATAAGAAAGAGTGGACAACAAATCACTTTCTTCGGTTCGGGACAAAATTGTCATGAGCGACTTGGAGAAGTCTTCGACATGGTCCTGAAAGTAAATGCGGTGCTGCCGATCTGATCGAAGACGCAGCATCCAACGCAATATCACCTGGCGAAGCTGAGGCGGCACACAACTCGATGCGTTGGCATCATTTGAGCCTGATGAAAAAGGCGTGTTGGAGCGCACCATGCGCAATAATTCACGGAAAATAGCAACACTGCATTCACGCAGACGCGCATGAGAACCATTCGATGTTATATCGAGCTCAGGTAACATGTCCGCTGGGTCTGTGATGCCAAAGGACAGCTGCATAAATAGAACAATGAGGTCACGCGTAGATCGCATAGCTCGTGTGAATCGGAGGCGACCGTCGCGCACATCATTTACATTGTGTGGACCCAAACTGCGTTGTCGAGAGTGCTGAGCCACAGCCTGCGTGGAATCTGCCAACGAAGGCTCGGCCCGGAAGACAGCATCAGAAAGGTCGTGGAGCATGTGGAAGAAAGGTCGATTTTTCCCGATCGATGGATGACATACCGTTGTAGTCATGGCATGTCGCATGATTCGACGCAAAGACACACCAATTTCCATGTTTGTTTCCTGTCGAGATGCTCGCTTTGTCAGTGGCATAATCACTTGATCAATTAATGGTTCCAACAAGTGAGGTAGATCCTGAACACATTCATATACCTTGGTGATGATTTGGAGAGCATAGTGCCGACTGTTCACCGACGGCAAGGCACGCGAAGCAAGAATATCTGATTGGGCCCGTGGGTAGAATGTATCGACTAATTCCGTGAGCTTATCAAGCCAGTCAGGCGAACTGGGCAAGTACATGTGTTGCTGTTCATTCTCCTTTATTACACTGAGCAAAACACAGTCCGGGATGAATGGCGCTAGAGCCCAAAAAGAGCTTGTTACGAAAGGCATCGATATGATGTACCGGTCAGTGCGAGTGCACAAAAGGAAGACGAGCATGTGAAGCACGAAAGACGACAAGGACAATTCTTTCACGCCTCGTCGGTGACGAGACAAGTGCCTGTTCATGACCAACGTCAAGTCCAAGACCACATTCCAGCAGCTTTGACCTGAATCTGGGTATAAGGTACATAGCGGCTTCGGAGTCTGAGGATTTCGAGCTGGAACGTTATCAACCACAATGGCCTCAGGACATGCTTCTCGTTGCGGTAAGTAGTCATCGATAAGAAACAGACTAATAAGGTCAATCACATCGTCACCTTCCAAAAGAGCACCATGGACAATGCCCTCAAAGACAGACTGCGGTAGAATAGGATACTGCTGTTTCACGTGTGCGCCCTGCTCGATGCGTCGTTGCATACTCCAGATCATAGTTGCATAGATGAACAGAAAAGCGCCTACCCGGATAGAGCGCGGTCCATGGCGCGGTCCACACAAGATCTCGTACAGGCGCTGAATCACAGAATGGACAAAATGACTGCTCAAGAAATTGTTCAAGATCCCCTCAAGTTCCGCCTGAATATCGACGCTTCGTTCGGCCAGACGAAAGATGAGTTCTTTTTGATCGGCCTGGGCAATAGGGAGTCCAATCACGCGACAAAAAGAAAGCACGCATTGTGTCAAACATTCGCTTGGGATAAACGCGTAGCAGAAAACGGCGTCCAAGACTTTGACAAATACACGTATATCTTGTTCCCTGAACGGTGGAAAGTCGACGTCGTCGACACCAATCGGTATACCAAGCATTTCAGTTGGTGGAATCCATTTTGGCTCTTCATCCACAGGCTTCAATGTGGGCGTGGTGAGAAATATGTTGAGACCCTGCGTGTCGTAATATGAGTATCCTTTCGAGGTATTGGCCGGAGCTTGATACCTTGGTATGCGCGGGTATAAGACGATACCACAGAGTCCATTCACAAATTGCTCCATTTGCTTTTTATCAAGTCTAGAAGCATTAAACTTGCAGATAGATGCGAGCAAATTGACAAGTGTACACATGCAATGCTCGCTCAAGGCTGTCACGTTAGATTCGGATCGTGTGCGCAGCATAAGCATAGCACCGCATGTGTACCTAAGCCATTTCATAAGCACGTTGAGAATGCCCTTGAATGCGAAAATATCGCGACCATCGCGAGTCAAGACGAGCAGGGCAGATAGCTGAGATGATAGCGTTTGGAATGCCAGTTCAGGCTCATCGACAATCAAAGGAACATTCCAGTGATCGTATCTGTGCAGATTTACGACCAATCGATACAGCAAGGCGCGATCCAACATACTCATGGCACGCGATGGCATGACAGCGTTCCAGCCCGTGGCCATAGCTTCTTCTTTCGACAGCTCGCTTGACACACTTTGCGTGGATACATCTGCATATTTGAGCGTAGAGGTCAAAAGTTCGCATGACAGGAGTCGGATCTCATATGCAAATGTGTCACGTAGCAAGCGACTGCACAAGACAACCAATGACGACACAAGTGGCGTGGCAATGGCGGGATCCAAAATCGAGTCCAGCTCTGAGGGATCTCGCTTCAGTGTGTCAATTACGAGCCGTATACACGATCGTTGGTTTTGTAACGAAACCTTGGGCTGGAGAAGCTGTTCAATAGCACTTCGCAGCTCTCCGAGAACATCGGATTGGGCACGAATGTTGCCAGAACGTGCTGAATCAGATGACGACCCAGCCGAGCTGCGCGACCGGAATGATAAGAGAAACGGAACCCCTAGGCCCGTCTTGCCCGAGGCGCCCGTCTTGGGTGGATCTGAGTCCATACCACCTTGGAGTAGGTCAAATCGAGCCACAACTTTGCATCGATGGCTGCCAACCAAATTAGGGTTTTATACAATGGAGGTGTGTCACATTCATTCAACACCAGACTGATTCTACGACTCGTTTTACTGCCACTGTGTTTTGTGCGGGGAAGCGCACATAGTTGCGGGAGAGCACCTGTGGTATCATCTGATCTATATTGCTGCTTGGTCAGTGCCTCCAAAACGTACTCTATATGCCCCATACTCAGATATCCCTCCTGAGATAATTGCTGCACAAGCTCACGTTGGTGGTCATGCATGAGCGTAGTATTAGGCATCACGAGAAGTTTGGGTGCATGATCTGATCGTAGCACTTCAATGATGGTCCCAGAACCTGGGTTTAGCATGTCAGACGTACCACCATGAGAAATCACCAAGCCTGCATGGTCGATCCATGATCGCAATTTGGGGGTGAAGGCAAATGCAAACGTCTTGGCTTGGCCTTGTGTATCGATCCATACGCCTTCTGTATTCCGTAGAGTCCCTTTTTTTGCACCGCTTGGTAAGGCAAACGCACTGTGACCGTACTGGATCCACACCTCTGCTTGTGGGCCTAGGGCGAGACAAACACACGCAAGAAACGATTCTGATAAAGCCTTGTACACCAGTGCATCAAACCGCGTACTGCCCACAGTTACTAGGATGGTGTTTTCGCGCGGCATACGCTGTGGAAAGGCAGAGGCGGGAGGCTTCTTCGTGGCGGGACCGTGCATGTTTGTACACGCCTCCATAAAATAATGCACCGCAACGGCGGTTTTCTGCCGTTTGGCACCATGTCGCTGGACAAGCCATGGCACGAGTATGTAGGCTTTGAGTCGCTCCGACGGGAGCCCGTGGACGCAAGTGACTCAGAATGCATATTGTGGCTCGACATTGACAATACTTTGTATTCACATGCGGAAACACGGTGCGTAGTTGGTGTGTGTGCTAATGTGCCAGGATGATGGATCTTATGGTCGAGCGGATTCACAATTATTTCCGTTCGCTGGGACTGGACGACGAAGAAGCGACATCGCTGCACATGCGCTATTACAAAGAGTATGGACTTGCTATCCGCGGTCTTGTACAGCATCATGCTATTGACCCATTGGATTATGACCAAAAGTGTGACGCATCTCTTCCGTTGGAGGAGATCCTCCGACCTGATGCGAGACTCATTGGCATGCTCAAGAGTTTGAAGAGCCGTAAGACAAGAGTCTTCAGCCTGACAAATGCGTACAGAGTTCATGCGCGCCGTGTCCTATCGCTACTGCAGCTTGACTCGATCGTCGAGGGTATCGTGTATTGTGACTATACAAATCCAGCATTTTCGTGCAAGCCTGAGGCAGAGTTCTACCTTGCGGCGCAGGAAGCTGTCCATGCTGCGCCCACAGCACAGCACTACTTTGTGGATGACAGCATAGCCAACGTACGGCAGGCCATCAAGCTGGGCTGGTCCAAGAGTGTACATTATGACGAAAATGGCGACTTTCACGAGCCTTTTACGACGCCCGATGGCATCCTCACGATATCCCACCTGCTGCAACTACCCACCGTATGGCCTGAGCTCTTTTCGTAGATTCTGTGCCAGGTTTTGCCAAGGCCGGCGCCTTCTCCACATGCACAATCCGAGCGCAGCGGGGCCGTTCTGTCTAGCAACGTCGTTAGCCAAAAGTGTCGGACCATATTCAGTTAAATATGCCTGTAAGGCAAGTGCATTATGCGCCATTGCCTGGTCATAATGCCTTGCAACGGTTAAGGTTTGAGCTCATGCGGAAGCCTCGGCTGTTTTTCATTTTATACTTGATCATCGTGCTGCTGATTGCGCGTGCCTTGATTTTTGTGTTATACCTGTTCATCCACACTGAATCGATGGCGCCACACCGAGGCTCGAGCTGGCATCGTCTGAACAAGTCACTGATCCAAGATGCGATATCGATCGATCCCACTTCTGCCTCCACGCTAACGAATGAGGCGTTTCCTGCCGCGACGGACCCCACGATCAAATGGCCTTCTCTGGACCTGGTATACCCAAGATACAATCCGCACCGAGGAGAGATTCCTCCGGATGTGATGGCACTATTGAATGCGCCCCCTGCCTTGACGCATCCACGTGCGCGTTTCAACGGGACGTCTCGGACGGCATGGACGCACCCTCCTTGGACACCCACACACAATGGATCTCGCACACAGCCTGAGGATGCCATGCACCCCAGCAAGCAGCCGAAGGAGCATGATGGGAGGCCGTATCCCTATAACAGGTGGACGTCTCCCCTTGCTGACATGGACACATTGTACCCCGAACGACAGGAGCGCGTGCAGTTTGGCTTTGAGGATGCATCGCAGTACTCAGGCAAGCGTTTCGATCCGAAGCGTGATCAGCTTTTGAAGAAGCGGCAAAAGCTGGTGAAAAGCGCCTTTATCCGAGCGTGGCAAGGGTACAAGGACTATGCATGGGGGGCAGATGAAGTTACGCCGGTGACGGAGAAGTACAACAACCATTTCAATGGGTGGGGAGCGACCGTGATTGACTCTCTTGATACGCTGCTGATCATGGGGCTGGACAAAGAGTACCACTTGGCTCGCGAGCATGTGCATGATGTGGACTTTTATTTCGTGGGTGGCAGTCGCAGTGCGTATTCGTCCGCCGATGGCCGTATTCCCGTGTTTGAGACGGCGATCCGCTACTTGGGGGGACTGCTGTCGGCGTATGACTTGACGGGAGATGCACTCATGGTGGAACGAGCTGAGGAGCTTGCGCAGCTCATGCTGCCTGCCTTCAACACGCTGACGGGTGTGCCGTTGGGCCGTATGCGTCCGGGCGAAAACGTCACGTACGCGTCCGACTTGGCCCTTTTATATTCAGGGGAAGTTGTCTTGGCGGAGGCTACGAGTATGCTGCTCGAGTACACTCGGCTGTGGCAGGTGACGGGCAACCGCACGTACTTTGACCGTGTGCAGCGTGTGACTGATTTTCTCGACCGCAACATGACGAAGCTGAGCCAGTTTGGCACGCTTCTTCCCGCTGTCTTGTACCCGGAGGAGGGCATCGTGAGTAGCAAGTACTCTTTTGGCGGTGGACTCGACTCGTACTATGAATATCTAGTCAAGGAGCACCAGCTTCTGGGCGGTGTTCTGCCGCAATATGAGCGTATGTTCACGGAAGCGATGGACTCGGCAGAGCAGCATCTGTGGAAGAACGTGACAGTCGTGCCCCATGCGCCTTCGCTGTCCGTCGTGGTCAGCTCCATGGGGCATGGTCGAAGTCATGTGTCCCTGGAGCACTTGGCATGCTTCAGTGGGGGTATGATGGCGCTTGGGTCGCGGATCGTGCCGGATCGCCGCCACTACCTCAACATTGCGCGTATGACGACGGAGACATGCTACTGGGGCTACAACAGCAGTCTGACGGGCCTCGGTGCGGAAGCGCTGGAGTTTTATCATCCGCAGGACAAGGACATGTACCGCGTGGTAACGGAGGCAGACGGCACGCGGCATCGTGGTCCGCCGGTCGGCGATCCGTTTGTGGGTGTGCGCTATATATGGCATGAAGACTATCGCAACCGCCCTGAGGTGATTGAAAGTGTGCTGTACATGTGGCGCACGACGGGGGATCCGGTGTGGCAGGAGCGTGGCTGGCAGATGTTTGCCTCGTGGATGACGCACTGCCTGACGCGTTCCGGCACCAGCACGATTTACGACGTGAATGCTGTGCCCGTGCGGCATAGCGACAGTATGGAGAGTTTTGTGCTGGCGGAGACGTTCAAGTACTACTACCTCTTGTTCTCGCCTCCTGACCTTGTGTCGCTGGATGACTTTGTGTTTTCGACGGAGGCGCATCCATTCCTTTTGCCGCGGGCGGGTCGCTGGGCGCGTGCAGGCGACGTTCCGGCCTCGTTCCCGCGTATAGACCGCCGCTTCCCGGCGATCCTTCGGCCGCGGGGCCAGGGCACGCCTATGCAGCGAGGGCTTTGGGAGGCGCAGCGGCAGGCGAGCGGCAAGACGGCGCGGCTGCTCGAGGTTTTGTGGGCCGAGGTCAACGACACGGGCGCCGTCGTGCCAGTGGCGTAGCCTACGGAGCGGGATCGTCTGTGTGCGCAGCGTCGGGCGGTGCATGGCGCGCGGGTCCGCCTGGTGGGTCGGGTGCGTCGAGCGTGGGCGCCTCCTGGGCAGTGCGGAGCCCATCCTTTTCATCGCTCTGCGGCGCCGCGGCGCGCACGTTGGACGCGGCGGCGGGGGACAGCTCTGTGGTCGGCGTGGCGTCGTCGGCCTCGTTCGCGTCGGCTGGCTCTGAGTACTCGGATGGCTCCGTCTCGCTGGCTGGCTGGCTGGTCTCGGTGGTGGTGCTGCGCTGCTCCTTGTCGAGCAAAGCGCGTGCCAAGGCCGACTTGTCGAGGGGGCGCTGGACGTGGGCGCCGGGCGGTGCGTGAGCCTGTGCCGTGTGGGTGTGGCGGGCACAGTGCGTGTAC
>ERZ782914.13-NODE-13-length-97413-cov-7.909016_pt1 | contig 97413 bp, 63 predicted proteins | sample MGYA00375948_ERZ782914 | MGnify/ENA primary metagenome ERZ782914 (study PRJEB29894, sample SAMN03576417) | human skin metagenome | biome: human skin; feature: left retroauricular crease; material: organic_material | host: Homo sapiens | place: Italy: Trento...
CTACGTCACCCCACCGCCCAGGCAGCGTTCCACGCCGACATCGATCGCAGGCGGCCGCTTCATGCGTACGCTCTATGTAGCCAGCTCTATGGGTATAGGTGCGCCGCCGGACAGAGTCCGAGTCGTGGTGCAGGGACGCGGATGAGTCAGGACGTGCGCACATGTTGGGAAATATGCACTCCGCTGAGGCGCTGCGCCGCGGCCGCCTTCCTTCTAGGGCGCTTGTTGAAAAAACGCTGAGCGCCGTCGTCCGTGTACGACAGCATCATGGTCGGGAATCCAGACACGTGGATCGCGCAGCTGCGCGAATGCAAGTACCTGCCGGAAGAGGACATGCTGGTCCTCTGCGACCAGGTGCGCACCCTTCTGCTCGAAGAAAGCAATATCCAACCCGTCTCGAGTCCCGTGACGGTGTGTGGCGATATCCACGGCCAGTTTTGGGATCTGCTCGAGCTGTTCCGCGTCGGCGGTGATCTGCCAGATACAAGCTATATCTTTATGGGCGACTTTGTCGACCGCGGTTTCTTCAGTCTCGAGACTTTCTCGCTCCTCATGGCCCTCAAGGCACGGTATCCAGGTCGCATGACCCTGCTGCGTGGTAACCACGAGAGCCGACAGATTACACAAGTATATGGCTTCTATGATGAATGCATGCAAAAATACGGCAGCCCCAGTGTTTGGAAGAGCTGCTGCCAGGTCTTTGACTACCTCAACATCGCCGCGATCATCGACGGCCGCGTCTTGTGTGTGCATGGCGGCCTCAGTCCGGAATTGCGCTCGCTGGATCAGATCCGCACGATTATGCGCATGCAGGAAGTGCCGCACGAAGGGCCGTTTTGCGACCTAATGTGGTCGGATCCCGAAGATATCGAGACGTGGAGCGTCAGTCCTCGCGGCGCCGGATGGCTCTTTGGACGCATGGTGACCAAAGAGTTCAACCACTTGAATGGCCTCGAGCTGATCGCGCGCGCACACCAGCTTGTCCAGGAAGGCTACAAGCTTATGCACGATGACCACATCGTCACCGTGTGGTCCGCTCCCAACTACTGCTACCGCTGCGGCAATGTGGCATCCGTGTTCCAAGTCGATGATCTACTACATACCGCCCACAACAAAACGGACGAGGCCCCGTCGCGATTCAATGCATCGCACTTCAAAATCTTTGATGCCGTCCCTGATCAGGACCGCATGCATCCTACGCGAAGCACGGCCTCCCAGTACTTTTTGTAATGCGCTGCCCCTGTACTTTACTCAAGCCAACATGTATTGCCTACATAGCTAGAGACCCTCGTGCGTGGGACCACGACCCTCATCACGCGTAGCATAAAACTTGCCCAGGAACGTCTCGGGTTTGGCTGCATGGTTAGTGGGCCATACGTACCCGGTGCCTCTTCCTCACGGAACCACTGCATGACATGGGGCGCCTGCTTCCAAGCGTTCATCGTCTCTTGGTATTCTGTGTGGCCCTTGTGCAGAAGAATGTCGAGCACGGCCACATCCGTCACATGGCGATAGCGCTCAAACTTGGTGCGGATCTTGGCACGCATCAGAGCGGGCGGCACATCTAGCGGGTACAGAGCACAAATCTCCGGCACCTAAACATACGTCAGCCACCTCTAGGCACACTTACCGAACGGTAGAAGCTGCGGTACAGCGAGCGCGCACGGCTCTGGGCGTGCGCCAACGAGTGCGACACCTGTGCCGCCTTGGCCAGCCGAGCTGGAATCGTCGTCATCGTTGCTAGCCAATGCCACCACGGCCTTGCCCTGCCCCTACGACCTCCGACCCGCACACGTGAAACGCGTCACGTGATGCGGTATGCATGCACGCAACCATGCCGCCTATGGTCTACATGGGGCTCGAGGTGGTCAGCGCTTCCTCGCCCATCTTGGTCAACTTGGCATCCAGCTCGCCACCACGATATAAAGATACAATGCGTGCGACTAGGTCGCTCGTACTGACACCCTCGGTGCGACGTGTCGGAAGAAATTGGCCATTCTTCTTGATCCAGTCGTATACGTCGTCATTCGTGGCCATGGCATAGGGCAACTCATCATGGGCCACATAGTCAATCTGCAGCTTGTTCATAAAATTATCGTCAATGACCCACGGCGCATCTTCGACGACTTCATCGACCCAGCGACAGTTGCGCACGGCCTCGTACCGCTCTGCCGACTCAAGCAGAGGCCGGTTTTTGTGCTGCTCACACAAGCTCGACGACACCACACCGACAATGAGGTGAACATTAGGGAAGGAAAGTTTGGCTTGCCGGAGTTGCAGTGCGTGTGCGTAGTGAAAAAGATCGTATACACCATCTGCATAGATACGAACCGGCCGGTCTGCAGGCGGCTCGCGGATGCGGTATGTGCGTTCTGGGCTCGGCTTGTATATGACGTCGCGGACCCACGCGCGAATCGATTCGGCAGACTGAATCGGAGCTATGTTCGGCTCAATCCGCGCCGGCGCGCCCATGAGCGCGGCATATGATATCGAAGAAGCCTCGCGCGGTGCTGTATCTAGCGCTGACGCTGGCGCCGTCGCCCTTACACTATGCCCTTGTGATACCGGCGCTGGGATCATGATGCGTGTCGGGTGCCAGGACGTGGGCGACGCAGGCCGTCGCCTTCGCCACGTGCATGGCACGTGGCAAGGCACAAGGGGCCAAGACCCGCAGCGCCTCGGCGCGAGAGGCGTGTGGGCTGGTCGGTGGCAGTGCTGACCCAACCTCCTTCGCGTATGCCACCCTTGTTTGGTGCTGCATCGCGATGTCCGCGGTGCAACGATCGTGTATATGCAGCTGAGCAAGTCATTGGCCCGCTCTCGAAAATGTACCATCGCCACTGCCTCAAATGCGTCGTGTGCCAACGTCGCTTGGACAGCGTGTCGCTGCTGGAGCATGACGGCGAACCCTACTGTAGTAATTGCCATCGCACGCATCTCGGTCAGGGCAAAGACAGTTTCGGCACGGCCGTGCCTGTGAAACCACAGCATGACCCCTCCACGAAGTCAAGAGCCTTCAAAGCCGTGTCCGATACCGACCTACATGGACGCAGACCTCTTCCTATGGCGCCTTCAGGCTCTCAGGAGCCGCTCACTGTTCCGGCGTCGGTGAGCGGGCAGAACGGCTCTTCCATCTCTCCGACGCCATCCTCCACGGCTGGCACGCCTGCTTGTGCGCGTTGCCACACACCAGTTTGTACGTGCGCATGACTAACCCAGACTTTGCGGAACAAAAGCTGGCTGTAGGTCGTAAATGGCACCGCGCATGCTTGCGATGCGAGGGCTGTCGCGCCACACTGGATACGAATCGAGTGGAAGAAGGTCCCATGGACCTGTGGGATCAGGGATGCATAAATACCTGGTGTCACATGTGCTATTCCAAGGTACGTCTCTCAAACTTATGCGGTGAAGAAATTCGGGCCTAAGGGCATTGGTGTTGCTGGCATGTCGTACCCGACCGGATCGGGCAGGGCCTAATGCGGGCCTATTGTATATACCTTCGCACTATAGACAACATCGCAGCTTGTATGCAAAGCCGCATGTCCGATGCCGGACACTTCTCAAGCTCGGTCTCCGCGGATTTAACGCAGATGAGCATGGCCTTTTTCTTTTTCGCCTAAAGAAAGATGCTTGGCATTCTATGAGGAGGGCAAATTTCTGGACTCTTTGCGGACATCTGATTCGCTCGAAATAAGCAGCCAGGCCATTGCCGAAAAAATCCAAGTTGGACTGTGCCACACTTGGCCACCCGTGACCGCCTGATTGACCTCGAGCATTGCCACCGACTTAGCTGGTTGAGATTGATACCTACGCTTACGAGTGTGACTGTCTCGCAATATGTTGAGCTTTATGAAGTCCCAGCTCCCGCCTTTACGGGACACGCTGGCTCAAATGAGCCTTAGTGAGCCATCCAACCGCATGCCGGGGAGCATTCCGTTAGACGACGTGAGCTCGCGTAAATCACTCGTGTCGGAAGATGCTCATGATCATGACACCAATAAAGAGCACGCAGATCATGATGCATCTGTCCAAGATCATAAAGAAGAAGAGGACGAAGAATCATCCACGGACACAAGGGTGCAGTCAGAAGTATTTCTGATTGTTCATGCCAACTTGAAACGCAAAAGCTCTCATCCATACGACTTGCAAGTGCAATTAGTGCGTCCCAAAAACAGAGGACGTAGTACGACTACGTCTTCGGCCGGCCATCATTCGGCCATCAAGGATGATCATACGCAGCAGGGCCTTAGTCGCCGTCCGTCGTTTCAGTCATTCCGAAGCACACAATCGGGCCGGTCTGATTCGAATGAACAATCGCTCGGACGCCGTATGATTCCGATGTACAACCTTGATTACCACCATATCCGTCCAAAGCTTGTGCTGGATGCAGGCACGGACCAGGTCATGGCTAAATTCTCGAAAAAAGGCATTGAACTCGATGGATTTGGTACGCTCCATTCCTTCGAAATCGGCTTTATCCACGAGCACCATACATTTGTGGGTCTTCAAGATTCAGACGAAGAGTCGAATTATACCAAATCTCGCGATAGTATGGAGCAGGGTGCCCCCACTGTGACGGAACAGCCTCGTGAAAGTCGGTTTATGCGTCAACTGCGCCGCTTTCACAGGAAATTTCAGTCCAAGAGCCGCAGTCCCCCCAAAACGACACGGCCGTCGCCCTATCTGCGGAACGTGCCCAAGCTCAGGCGTATCAACTCGGATGAGACATATCAAGGTATGCTGCGTGCGATGGTCGCTGCGCAAAATCCACAGGCCACGCCTGGAGCTGGTTCTGCGAACGGAAAAATTACTACGTCGTATGTGTGGGGTATTAAGGAGTACGCAAGGCGCGTCACTGATGAGGAGCGACTACCGCATGCCGAGCATCCAGTGCTGCGGGGCATCTATGACAGTAAGCACGAAGCGCAGTCTTTCAAGGTCACGGTAGCTGACGCGATCTTCGAGCGGATCTGGCGGCAGTTTAGCTACTACCGCCGCCACAACCTCAAGACGCGCCATCCATCGCACGAGGATGATATCTCCGTCTGGTTTGAGTGGGTGCGCGACTGGAATGGCGGTGCTGACAACGAGCACAATATCTATGATCCCGCTATCCACGGCCCACTCGAGTCACCCCCATCGCCCGATCGAAGTGTGCACCCGTCCCCAAGCACGTCGCCGTCGCTTCTCCCGAGGTCCGATCACACCATGAAGGGGACGGCCGAGATCGCTGCGACGGATCTTGGCGTGCCGCACCAAATGGCCCCGCTGCCTGCGTCTACGCACTCGCAGCAGCACTTGTCGATTCCTGGAGAATCTGACCTTGCGAGCTTTTCATGGACGTGCTATTTAGTGCTAAATGGCGACGCACGCATTCCGATTGGTCAGCTCATCCCTGCTCCGCACCACCCCCTCATCGCCTGCGAGCTCTTGCTGCCCTCGCCGCTGCCGGGCCTACGTTGCCTTCCTATCGGTGCTGACAGAAATGGATTTTCGCGTGAGGAGCTCCGCGACATTGTTACGATCACCGCTCTGCATCTGACGCTGCGTGAAAAGCTCGGATGCCTCATCGATACCGCTGGTGGCTGCAGTTGATAGTCCGTCATGTTTAGTCATACAACCTACTCACGATGTGATCGAACGCGCGGCCGCTGGGTTTTTCTTAGAACGCCATGGCACCCGAGACCAAGGCCGACGAGGTGGCTGCGCCCGTGCATGATAAGGCGCAGTACCTCGCAATCCTGCGTCACAATACGCAGCTTCTTCAGCGCAGCGTCGCTCATGTTGAGCAGCGGTATACGGCGCGCGTGGTCCGCTCTCTTCCATACATGCGTCGACACGCGCAAGCGTGGGCTGATGTGCTGGCTCTGCTGGTGAATGAGACGTTGACTGGTGCGCACCGTGAAGAGCTGCTTGCGTATTTGCCACCACCATACAAGCCTGAGTCGGCTGCCGAGGAAACTCAGCCCGAGGCGATGGACGAAGATGCGTCTGCCGCGCCTGCTGCCGACGAGGCGTTTCCCGAGGTACTGGCGTATGTGCGCCTCCTTGTAGTGGTGTATCTGCTCAGTCAGCCATCTTCTCTTGCTCAGGCCACGTCGCTGTGCAGCAAGGCTGTGGATGATGTGGTCCAGCAAAATAGGCGCTCGCTTGACATTCTCGGCGCCAAGCTCGTGTATTTTTTGACGCGGTGCTATGAGCTCAACAAGGACGACAAGCTATCGTCGCTACGTGATCGACTCCTGGCGCTGCAGCGCACGGCATCGCTACGGCACGACTCGGAGACGAATGCTACGGTTCAAAATGCCCTGCTGCGTATGTACATGGTCGAAGACAACCTGTATGACCAGGCCGCCAAACTCGTCGCACGCGCGCCTTTTCCGCGTGCCAAGGCCTCCAATCCGCAGGTGGCGCGCTACGACTACTATGTTGGCCGTATCCGCGCTGTCGAGCTCAACTATTCGGATGCGCATGCGCACCTGCAACAGGCCATTCGCCGTGCGCCCCAGCACGGACTGGTGATGAAGCGTGATGCATCGACCAAGCCGGTGGCAGCTGGTTTCCACCAGACGGCGTACAAGCTGCTGATCATCGTTGAGCTGCTGATGGGCGACCTGCCTGAGCGCGGCATATTCCGCCTGCCGCTTCTGCGGCGTGCGCTGGCGTCGTACCTGCCGATTGTGCAGGCCGTGCGTGCCGGAGACTTGGCTCTCTTCCAGGCCACGTTGCAAAAGCACCAGGCGCTGTTCCTGCAAGATAAGACGTACTCGCTCATCTTGCGCCTTCGCCACAATGTGATCAAAACGGGTATTCGCCGCATTTCGCTGGCCTACGCACGCATTTCGCTAGCCGACATTACGCGCAAGGTGCACCTCGAGTCCGAAGAGGATGCCGAGTATGTGATTGTCAAGGCCATTCGCGACGGCGTCATTGACGCGCGCGTCGACCACGAAAATGCCATTATGATCTCGAACGAGGCCGTGGATCTGTACGCGACCAACGAGCCACAAGCGCAGCTTGTCCAGCGCATCGACTTTTGTCTGCAACTGCACAATGATAGTGTCAAGGCTATGCGCTACTCGCTCGATCACCACCGTGCCGAGCTTGACTCGGCGAGTGCCGCGCATGCGCGTGAACGTGAGCTCGTCAAAGAGATTGCCGAAGGCGATTTGGGCGACTCGGAGGATGATTGGCCGTAGACGCCGTAGTGCGACCTTTTTCTCCACCCACCTCCATGGACGAGGGACGCCGACCGCCGACGCCGACGAGTGCGTCGCTCTCGCCGCCTAGGGCAGATATGGCGCACTCGGCGGAGGTGCAGGCGCCCAGAAGCGTCGAGGAGATTGTGCGCAGCGACTTGGATGTGCGCACGCACGCCGTGACAGATGCGCTGTACCGCCTCGCCTCGCACGTCGCGCTGGACCAGCAGGCCCAGTCCGTGGGCGAGATGGTCAATGACGTCGTACGCAGCCTGGCGGACGTGGATGTGATGCGTGGACACATTCACGATCACATCCCGCAGGAAGTGGTGGATCTCGTCGACGCCGGTCGCAATCCGGACAGCCACACGCGGTCGTTTATGAACCGACTCGCGAGTGAGAACCAGTACTCCCTAGGACAGTACTTGTCGATCAAAGTACGTACACACACCCTACTGACCCAGGCGTTTCGCGACCAACTTGCGCCTGCCTTGTCACAGGCCTTCCCCGAGCTGGAGACCAGCCTACAGCACGCCATGCAGCAGCACACAGATACCCCTTATCCTACACATTAGTCGTCGCTCTGCTCCGCCCGCTCCCGGGCCGCCGCCTCGGCTACCTGCTCTGTGCCCATGCGGATCTTGGCACGCTGGCCAAGCGCGCGGTGCTTGTCTGCCTCGCCGACGAACGCGCCACGTGTCTTGGCACGCAGCTCCTCAACACCGGCCGTGCCGTCAGCGTCCCCGGCCCACTCCAGCACCAGGTGACGGCCGAGCAAGTGCGTGTGGCGCAGCGCGGCCATAGCATTCTCCGCCTCACGACGCGACACAAACTCGACAAACGCAAAGCCGCGCGTCCGCCCGTGCACCTGCTTGGGCACACGCACGCTTTTGAGGACGCCATGCGCACCAAAGAGCTCGCGAATGTCTTTTTTTGTCGCCTCGAAGGGCATGTTTTTGACCAGCATCTTGGCTGATGGCGCACGCGGGATCGGTGCCTCGTCGTGGCCACGACGCGCGAGCGACACGGCCAGCGTATGCCCGTCGAGCACATGCGCCTGCATCACCTCTTGGGCCCGCTGGGCATGCTCCGCATGCGTGAAGCCCACAAAGCCATAGCCCATACTTAGTCGATGACCCGGCTGCTTGGGATCCGGCTTGGTCTGGACGCGTGCAAACACAAAGCCATCGAGCGCTCGGAACGCATCGGCCAAGCGTTCGCTCGTCGTAGCAAAGCTCAGGTTCTTGATGTAGAGTGTGCCATCGGCCGCCGCCTCGTTCGTCTCGAGTAGCGCACGACTCGAGTCCGGCGCCTGCTTGCCCTGCACGCCAGACACCGTCTCGGGCTGAGACGCGTCGCGCGGCGGCAAAAAGCCCGTGGGCGCCTTTTCCAAGTACAGCACCGCATCCTTGAAGCGCTTGTACGCAAGCGCACGGAACGCGGCGCGTGCCTCGTTCACCACCGGCATCTCGACGACGGCAATCGTATTCGACGGCGGGATCAGGACACGGGCCACGTCGCCGTACCGAGCAAACAGGGCACGAATCTCGTCGGCGCCCGTGCCGTAGGGTATATTTTTCACCAAAATCGTATCGTCGGTGCGCGTCTTGACACGCTCGAGCGCATCGAGATGCATGCCGTGATCCGCAAAGAACTGCTTCGTTTCTTGTATGATGCGCGTCTCAGCGAGCGCCAGTCGCACCGCGGGACTAGCGCCCGTTCCGTCGTCGTCCGTGCCGAGCAACACAGACTTGGGCACGTCGAAGCGATCCGAAATCGACGACGCCACCGCATCACTGTTCATGTACAGCATACCCCACTGGAAGTCCTTGCCAGCCATCGCCTTTCTCGCCTCCCACCGCTTTTGCTTGAGCGTAGAAGACGCCAAGGGCTTAGGCGCCAAGTCCACAGCCGGCAGCACATGCAGCAAGCGGCCCTGGAAAATAGCCCCGTCGCGGCCACGATACGCGAGCAGCGCATGCGCAGGATCGGCAAACTTGACAAACGCCAGGCCCTTAGACGTCTTGGTCTGGGCATCCACGGGAATGTGCACCTGTCGTTAGCAGCGTTCTTCGCGCACGAGCGGGCAGCAGGTATCAGCCACATCTACTATCTTTAATTCCCAGTATGACATCCGCACGGTACCTCGGTTGTCCCTATACTTTCGGTCATCCCGTACCTGCTGCCTGATCGGTAAGATACGTACCTGCTCCACAGATCCATACGACTCGAACATCGCAGCCAACTCGTCCTCGGTGGCGGAAAAAGGCAGGTTGCGCACAAAAAGGCGCCCTGACTCCATGATCGTATCCACATTCTCCTCATCCTTGCGTTGCTTCTCCTCCAACTGCGCGCGACGACGCGCGGCAGCTTCTTCCTCGGCGGCCGGTGCCTCTTCCGCGTCTTCGTCGTCACTCTCGCTTTCCTCATCACTCTGCTCAAATGCCTTGGGCTCATCACCCGCCACCTTGTGTCGCATCCGCCGACGCATGTACTCGAGATCCGAGAGGGCCTCATCGGCGGCTGCACCGTCCGTCGGTGCCTGCACCGCCTGTTCCTGCTTCCGCTTCTTCTTCGGCTCAGGGACCGTATCTGGCTCCTTGGGCACTTGTGCGCCAAGGTCCTCATTGTTCATCCACGACTTGCGCTTCAGTTTGGGCGCCATGACCGACATGAACTCTTCAAACGAAGCGCCCTTGTTTTCCTTGGGCTGCTTCTTGGTATCTTTAGGAGGCGCTACAGGGGTATCGGGCTTCCCAGCCTTTTTCTTCGCCTCCAGTTCCTCATCACCAATCTGTTTGGCCATAGCCACAGAAATGCGCGACGTATCCATATACGTGCGGTCAAAGTACGCACGCGCTGCCTCCGCTTCGGCCTCCGTTCGAAAACCCACGAAGCCAAACCGCCGCGACGTACCATCTGGACGCCGCATGAGCTTGACATCAGTCACGGTGCCTTTCTGCGCAAAATGTTCACGCAGTCGCGCATCCGTCAAGTACGTCGGCAGTCCCTTGACAATCAGGCGGGACATGCTGCGGACTACGACGATGCCGAGCAGGAAACAGAAAAAAAAGGCCTCGACCCCTCACGTATCCAGTCTTTGTCACGTGATGCGACCGAGGACGCGTAGGACGCGTCGTTCGTGCGTGCTGCTGGACCCTACACCGTAGCAGCTGCCTTGGATGGCCGTGAGACGCGTTCATAGACACTGGAAGTAGGAATCATGCCAGACAGACAGGCTTCGATAACGCGACGTGCAGCGTGCATAGCTTGTCATGAGCAGGTGAGCGACATGTTCTCCTCGCTCCACCATGGAGGCTGGCGGCTTATACACACCGCGGCCTAAGCATCTGGGCATCCTGCGCTCACCACATACGCCGGGCACGGGCAGCAGCGTCCGTTTCGGTATGCGTTCGTATGAGGACGGAGAAGAAAGCCTCTTGACGGCATCGGTGAGCAGTCGCACCGACGAGAGCGATGCTCGTCCACCTGCAGATACGACGTTGGGTGGCGACTCGCTCGACATGAGCTTTACCGAGAGCTTCTTGCGTCGAGAAGTCGACGGTGCGCTAGCTGGATTAGACTTGCAAGATGATCCCAGGACGCCTTTTCGGCATCCGCCCGACTCAGAGGCACCTAACACGGTGAAGCCACTCAAACCCCAAGACGTTGAGGACTCGCCGCCATCGCCGCCATCACCAGAAGCACCCCCCTCTACGTCACCCCTATCGTCACCGACCATTCGTCCCTCCCACCGTCTCCAGTCTACGACGCCCAATGCGTCTGCTGAAACCACGGAAGCACTCCCTGACACGACCCCTCCTCTGCCTGAGACAGCAGAGAGGCCGGCTGCCGAAGCGCCCAAAGACACCGAAGCTCAAGACGCCCTACCTGCTGATGAAGTGTCGGAAGAGACTAACCCTCTGGCATCATCTCTTTCGCACACAGACACAAGCTACGGCTCCAGTTCTTGGGCCACGCCACGAAGTGCTCGATCGCCCCACAGTCCATCACAATGGCCGGGCATGTACGAATTCAGCTACCTTTCGGACAAAGAGGCATTGGATGATGTCGATACGGGACCCCTTGTACCTTTTGCCGCACAAGAACTCTCGTCCAAGCTCTTTTCGATCGAGACACTTGGCACGATTGATACGCGCGAACTGTTTGATATGATCGCAGCACTGGATCGCACACACACCGAGCGCACGATCTTTTTGCAGCACCGACTAGCACGGACGCACCGCCTGGTGCAGATGCTCCGCGCCCAGTTGCTGCAAGCACACGACCGTATTCACGTGTTTGAAAGTCATATTCAGGCATTTGTGCAACACAACGACGAGAAAGATGGCACCGCCGCATGGGAGACACTGCATGCTCTCACTGAGCGCCTAGAGGCACGTCTCGAGGCCATACACAGGCTGCCACCCTCATCGCCACCCTCGCCGTCCCCCCGGTCCCCTTTCGACGTCGATGCCCTGCGCCAGGAACTTGATGCTGAGCGAAAACGATTGGAAAATGAACGACGCGATTTAGAGATTCGGCGTGCCGAGCCGGGTAACAATGTCCAAGACGAGGTCCAGAGGGCCATTGAAGCGACACGCGAGGCGTGTCGTCGAGATGCCGATGTGCGTGTGCTGGTCGCGCGGCAAGAGGCAGCAGAAGCTTTGCGAGAAATCCAGGCGCGCCTCACCGAGGCCGAGACACGGCCGACACTCGACGCTGACTTGGAGCAGGCTCACGAACGCATTGCTGAACTTGAGCGACATGTAGCTCGTACAGAAGAGCAGCGTTCATCTGAGTACCATGCGCTGCAGATGAAAAGCAAGCAAGCCGAAGCACGATGCGACGCTTTGTATGCTGAACTTCATCGCTGCCAGAGGGAGCGTGACGAGATGGAGGCAGGACTCAAGGCCGACATGGGGACATGGCAGCAGCGCGTGCGCACACTCGAACATGACGTGGCGCACCGCGACCTCCAGGCTGTACAACTTCAAAAGCAGTGCGACCGCCTGTCGCAAGAGACGCACCACTTTTCTCTCGCGCTCGCAGCAAAGGATCAGGAGCTGAGTATGCTCAAGCGCGGCACCAAAGGATCAGCGTACTGGGACCTTATCACGCAGCGCACTCGACGCCCTGAGCGGCGCGCACTGCAAAATAAGACCAACTTGCATGCGCGCTCGACGCAGGAAACCGTCGATATGGCGCAAAAAGTGCTTCGTGCACATCACATGGTAGCTGAGTAGCGACCTGGTTCATAATGGAGGTGTGTATGTCAAACGCTCGCTTCGCGCGACGTCGTTGGGTCTGTCCCCACGACTCGATTCATGGCAGCGGCGCGGCAGGATAGAGCGGCACCATCCAAGGTACATCCACTCTTTTCACTCGGATCGGGCGCATTTGCGGGAGCCATTGAAGGCTTTGCGACGTACCCGATCGAATATACCAAGACCGTGTCACAGTTCACGACCAAGGCTGGGGCCAAGCCGCCGAATCCGATTGTCATTGCGCGCGACACTATTGCGAAGTACGGTGTACGTGGTTTGTATAGTGGATGCAGTGCGCTTGTGGCGGGTAACGCACTCAAAGCGGGCGTGCGTTTTCTTTCGTATGATCATTTCAAGTCCATGCTCAAGGACGAGCATGGCAAGCTGACCGCGCCCCGCAGTTTGCTCGCTGGTCTCGGTGCTGGTATGATGGAGGCGATTTTTGCCGTTACGCCCTCGGAAACGATCAAGACCAAGCTGATTGACGATGCCAAGAGCGAGACACCCAGGTACCCGCAGAGCCTTGTGCGCGGTTCGATCGCCATTGTGCGTGACGAGGGCATTCTCGGCATCTACCGAGGCCTGGTGCCAGTGATGCTACGTCAGGGAGCGAACAGTGCGGTGCGCTTCGGCACATACTCGACGCTGCGCAACTTTGTGCAGGGCTCGTCACGTCCCGGCCAGCCACTGCCAAGTGGTGTCACATTTGGTATTGGCGCCGTCGCGGGCATTGTGACCGTGTATGCAACCATGCCTCTCGACGTCGTCAAGACGCGCCTACAGACCCTGCATGGCCGCGAGCAATACAAAGGCACATTCGACTGCATGGCCAAGGTGCTGCGCCACGAAGGCGTTCTTGCATTCTGGCGCGGCGCCACGCCACGCTTAGCGCGTCTGATGCTCAGTGGCGGCATTGTGTTCACTGTGTACGAAAAAAGTATGGATGTGCTTCAAAGTGTATTTGCATAATCTACGCATAAAGTACAGCATTGCGCGATAGTGTAAAAAAAAAGTTGCATTAGGATCAAAGTACAGGGCGTGCTGTGCCGTGCGTGTACACAGTCAACTACATGCGCGGCACGACCATGCGCAAATCGAGGGAACATGAGGTGTGAGTACAGATTAAGCCTTGTTGGCATACGCGGCCTTTTCCGTCTCGGCACGCTCCTTGTCCTTGTTGGCCATCTCAATGTAGGGCTTCTTTTCGTCTTCGCTCATTTCCTTCCACTTTGTTCCAAGCAAACGACCCACATCTCCGAAACCTGCGTCTGGGTTCTCGGCCTTGACGCGCTCACGCCAATCTTGGCTGAAGAACATGTAGGCACTCAGCGGACGCTTCGGGGCTGCGGGGTCCTTCTTGGCCTTTGTGCGCCTCGTGGTGGTGGGCGTTGCTTTTTGCGTGGGCTTCTTCGGCATGATCACTCAAAAACGGGGTTTAAAAAAATACACCAACAACCACGATCCACGCGCACGGATCGTTGGGACAGTGTGTGTACGTCGATGGCAGAAAGAGGGCGCCTGGCGCTGTCCCGCGTGCCAGGCCGCTAGGCCAAACCTCCACTAGCCCTACATGTTTACACGCGCGCGACGAATCTTCTTTTCATATCACGTGACACTGTCTCCCTCTTGCACGCTGAGGCTGTGACGCTAGGCCAGACCAGCAGCCATGGGCACGGTCGGGATTCCTGTCAAGCTGCTGCACGAGGCCGTGGGGCACACGATTACGATTGAGCTCAAGGGCGGCGTCACTTACCGCGGCCGTCTATTCGATGCCGAAGACAATTTCAATATCTCGATGAAGGATATCGCCGTCACCGCACGCGATGGCAAGCAGACGCACCTGGATAGTGTGTATATTCGCGGTAATATGGTACGATTCATGGTCGTCCCAGATATGTTGCAACAGGCTCCGATGTTCAAGCGTGTCGGTCCGAATGCGATGAAGGGACGCGGTATCGGCAGCGCCCGCGGACGTGCCACCATCATGCGGGCTCAGGCACGGCGTGGCAGGGCCCCACCAGGCGTTCGGCCACCCGGTGCGCATCGGTAGTCATGTATTCATAGTATCTATGCATCTACGGCCATGGATGATGCGTCCTCTGGTACCTTGGCCAGATTATGAAGCTGCAGGACGCGATCAATGTCGCTGGATTCGAGGATATAGGGCTGTGGCTCTTGTGTCCGCTCGTGGCGCTTCAGCACAGCAAATTCCAGCTTGTCGCTTTCCATCGATGTCGTGTCCATCGTCTTGCTGAGAACGCGCGCGGCAAGCCCCAGGGCCTGCTTGACGTCCATGTCGTCCTTGTATTCCTGCTTGAGCAGACTCGTGGCCGTGCCGTTGTTCATGCCAATGCACGTTGCCTTCCAGCCTGAGTAATTGCCAGATGGATCAGACTGGTACAGCTGGAATCCGTGGTGCGCATCAAAGCCTGCATACAGGAGCGACACACCAAATGGACGCAAACCACCGAACTGTGTGTAGCCCTGCTTCAAGTCACACAGTCGCTGCACGAGTTGTTCCACGGGAATGTTATCGTCATACGAGAGAAGGTACTTTTGCGCCGCATTGCGTGCATAGTTAACAAGTGAGTTTGCATCGGCTGTCATACCAGCCACGCCGGCAAGCACATTCTCACTCAGTTGAAAGATTTTCTCGCTGCTCTTGTCCTGCTCCAGCAGCTTGCTTGTCACCTTCTTTTCAGCTGCCAACACGACACCATCCCGGGCCAAAATGCCCAGCACAGTACCAGCGTGTGAAATGGCTTCCATCGCATACTCGACTTGGTACAGACGACCTTCTGGCGAGAAGGTCGTTGTCCTAGAGTCGTACCTACGCGACATGAGGGTGGATGGGAGAAATTTGCGCGTCCGATCACAGGCGTGCGTGGCCACGGCGTAAAACCACGTGGCACCATGACGAACATCACGATGGACGAACGCCCCACGACGGTGCTCCAGAAGCCCGTACAGACTGGGCAGCTCTATTGCGTGAGTCTAGTTCCTATGGCCGTCTACGAGAGTATACGCTGAAGAGGTACTGCCGTCCCCGCGGTCGTGATGCACGTGAAGTATGACTCAGTAGGTCTCATATCTGTTGCTCTTAGACCCATATTCCACCGCGACAGCAACGTAGATGAAAACGAGTCACAACATGTAGCGGAACAGTCTCTGATGGACATGACTGAGATGGGTACCATACCCCTTGGCTTTGAACGCACGTGGTTGACTTGCTGGCCAGCGAAAAAGACAGGGTGGAATTTTCCTGTAGAAAATGACGGGACGTGGCAGAATTGTTCTTTCTCCCTTTCCCTACACAACATGGCCAGCATCGGCAAGCTGTATGGCATTCCGCTCGCGCCCAAGGTGCTCCGCGTTCGCGCTGCCGCCAAGGTGAATGGTCTGAATCTCGAGGTCGTTGAGACGGCTGCTGTGAAGGACTCGTACAAGCCCGAGTTCACGAGCAAGTTCCCTCTCGGCCAGGTGCCAGCTTTCGAGGGCCCCGACAACTTCTTGCTGACTGAGTCGCGCGCTATTCTTCGCTATGGTACGTACACAATACACGGCTGGATGATGGCACAAGATGGCGAAATTTTCAGTTATCCCTGGCTTAATGACATGTGTCGAGGGTAGTGCGCCTAAGCACGTTGTGGTACAAGTAACTGATCCATCATCTACGCCAGCTGGCATGAACAAAACTAACCCTGCAGTCGCCAAGATCTCGGACAACAACCACCTGTTCGGCACCGATGCCAAGTCGGAGGCCCACGTTGACCAGTGGATCAACTTTACGGATGAAATGCTCTTTGGCAATGCCGTCCAGCTTTTCTGCATCTTCAACAATATTTTGCAGTACAGCAAGTCGATTGAACAGTTCTGCTGGGCTCGTCTTGAGAAGGGCCTGACGTACCTCGACAACTACCTCGTGAAGCACACGTTTTTGGTGGGTCACCGCCTCACGGCTGCTGACATCGCCGTGGCTGTAGAGCTCTACGACCTCTTTGTCCGTTACCTTGGTCCGCAGGCTCGTGGCAAGTACACCAACGTGCTGCGCTACTACAACACGATCGTGAACCAAAAGGCGCTGGACGGTATCATCCCTGTAAACGCGGAGTTTGCGAAGGAGAACGCCAAGTTCGTGCCTCCGAAGAAGGAGGAGAAGCCTAAGAAGGAAGCTGCTGCTCCTGCTCCCGCTGCCGCTGCTGCTCAGCCTGCCAAGCAAGAGAAGCCTAAGAACCCGCTGGACGAGCTGCCCAAGTCGTCCTTTGTGCTTGAGGAGTGGAAGCGTGTGTACACGAACGAGGACACTCGCTCCAAGGCGCTGCCGTGGTTCTACGAGCACTACGACAAGGACGGCTACAGTATCTGGCGCTTCGACTTCAAGTACAACGACGAGCTCACTCAGATCTTTATGAGCAACAACCAGATCGGTGGCTTCTTCAACCGTCTCGAAGCCAGCCGTAAGTACGTCATGGGCACGGCTGGTGTGTTTGGTGAGAACGGCAACAACCTGATCTCTGGTGTGATTATTCTCCGTGGCAAGGAGTACGAGCCTGTGCTCAGCGTGGCTCCCGATCTGGAGAGCTACGCTGTGACGCCGCTCGACCTTGAGAAGCCCGAGGACAAGAAGTTCTTCGAGGACATGCTTGCCTGGGAAGCTGTGATTGACGGCAAGTCATGGGCCGACGGCAAGATGCTCAAGTAGACCGTGTCCTGGACCAGCCATCTGGCTCCTCCACATATTTGAGTAGAAGCGAATTCCTTTCTCCATGAGCGACGACGATGGCGTCACTGTCCTCACTATCCTGTATGGCACAGAGACGGGCAATGCTGAGGACGTGGCGTATCGTATAACAGATGTGGCGCAGCGGCACCGTGTACCCACGCGCATCTATAACCTCGCTGACTATGATCGGACTGAACTGATTTGTGAATCTCATGTCATCTTTGTCGTGTCGACGACAGGGCAGGGCGAGTTTCCTATGAGTGTGCGCCCACTATGGCGATTTCTCCTGCGTCAGGGACTACCGCCTGATATCCTATCTGATCTCACGTTTACGACTTTTGGTCTCGGTGACTCAACGTATGCGCGCTATTGCTGGGCATCACATATGTTGCACAAACGACTCTTGGATCTCGGTGCATCTGAGTGGTTTAAGAATGGCGAAGCAGATGATCAACATGAGCTTGGTATTGATGGCGGTGTCCTGCCATGGCTCGATACATTTGTGCAGCATCTTCGTGCCGATTTGTGTGAGCCTTCGTGCGTGCCCATCTCTCCTGATGTCCTCATGCCTCCAAGAGTTCGTGTGCACGTCTCCAGTGACATGGGAAAGCCCTCGATTCCGTGCCTCGATGGTGCTCATATGGCCACTGTTGTACGGAATGAGCGTGTTACGCATCAAGACCACTTCCAAGATGTGCGGTGTATTGACTTGGCTCTGGACAGAGCCACGGCGCCCTCGTATCGTGCAGGAGATGTGGTGTGTCTGGTTCCGGAAAACAAGCCTGAGGACGTGGAAGCTCTGCTCCAACGACTTGGCTGGGCATCGGTAGCTGACAAGATGCTTCGTCTGACCCAGAACGATCCACATCGCCCGTGGCCGCCTGCGATATGGCACGACATGCAGCAAGGCTCACTTACACTGCGACGTCTTCTTACTGTGCACCTTGATCCCTTTTCTGTGCCGCGCCGCTCCTTCTTTGATTTGATTCGGCACTTCTCGCCGTCAGACCACCGCGAGCACGAGAAGCTCGTCGAGTTTTTGCAGCCAGGCGAAGGAACCGATGACATGTACGAATACGCCCAGAGAGTCCGTCGCACGATGGCAGAAGTACTAGCTGAGTTTAAGAGCGTAAAGATTCCTCCATCGTTCGCGATGGAACTTTTTCCCTTGATGCGGCCGCGGCAGTACAGCCTGGCAAGCGATCCCACCACGTATCCGGACACGCTGCAGCTGCTTGTGGCTGTAGTCAAGTACAAAACACGCATACAAAAGCCTCGCGAAGGCATCGCCTCCTCGTGGCTCGCACGCCTCGAGCATGGTACCCGCATCCCTGTGCGCATCCAGCCCGGCACGTTGCTGCCCCCTGCCCAAAGCTCCACGCCCATCATTGCTATCGGGCCCGGTACAGGCATGGCGCCGCTACGCTCCCTCCTACGCGAGCGGCTCAGCACAAGCGATGCCGTGGTCGGCGAGACGCTCGTCTTTGCAGGATGCCGCTACCGCGCAAAAGACTGCCTGTACGCGGCTGAATGGGAGGCATGGGCCGCGACGCCGCACGCCCACCTGACGTGGATCGTCGCTGCAAGTCGGGATCAGCCGCACAAGATCTATGTACAAGATCGCCTGCGTGAATGGGGCGCATGCGTGTGGGATATTCTGGGCCCACGCCGCGGCATTGTTTACCTGTGTGGCACATCAGGCAAAATGCCCCAGCAGGTGCGGCAGGCAGCTGTGGATGTGTTTTGTGAACACGGAAACATGAGCACAGAGCAGGCCGAGCGCTACCTCGCCAAGCTCGAGGCCGAGCGGCGCTGGCAGGAAGAGTGTTGGTAAGCAGTGGAGAGACATTTTGTAGAGATACACATCTATACGCTTACTCCTTGTTCGCGTTAATCTTGGCGTAGTATGCGTCACCTGCAGGTTAGTCAGGACCACACGATTGGTACGTACGGATCTGGACGCGAGGCACGTGGTAAAAGTACCAGAAGCCCCAGGCAAGGGAGGAGCCGAAAGCGAAAGAGAACGTAAGAGTCTTGTAGAAGCGCGTGCGCATCATGCCCTTGATGGGAGGAACGACAGCCATCTGGAGTGTGAGCCCTGTGCGTTGTGCCTACCTTGAATCAATGTGGTGAGGAACCCGGCGCTGTTGCCCGCTCGCTTTTTTGGGTCGGCTACGGCCGGATATACTGTCACGTGACTACGGGACCACCTGGGCGTCCCAGTGGCGCTGGCGCGCCTCGGTCGTGTCGAGCGCTCGGGCGCCGCCTTGGGCGGTAAGAATCTCGACGCCGGTCGGCGTGATGAGAAGCGTTTCCTCGGCGGCGGCGGAGGGTGCGCCATCGACGGTTGCGACCGTCCACCGGTCTGGCCACTCGAGATCACGCCACTCTGTGCCGAGATTGAGCATGGGTTCGATGCTGGCGTTAGTAGCGTGCATGCGTACGTAAAGATCTGGGGGTCAGTGACGCTGCACGTACATGTCCTGGCTGCATGATCCCGTATGACTATTCGTGAGTGCCCGAACACGCACCTTTTTCGTAGGATGGTGATAGACAGGTGGCGGCCCGTGGAACACGCGTCCGATGCCGTGGCCCGTGTAACCTTTGACGACACAGCATCCATGGGCTTCCGCGATCGGCTGAATGACCCGGCCAATCTCCGCATACGGCATGCCAGGCCCACAAATTGCAATCGCGGCATCGAGGCACTCGCGCGCCGTGCGAATCAGCCGCATCAGCGGCTCACTCGAACGAGCCTTGTCTCCCACAGGATACGTGGCATTCAGGTCGCCATGAAAGCCATTGTGGTACAAGGTCACATCCAAATTAATAATATCACCATCACGCAGGGGACGCTGGTCAGGGATACCATGGCAGATGACCTCATTGACTGACGTGCACACGCTCTTTGGGTAGCCGTGGTATCCCAGCGGACTGGGGTAGCACTTGCGCTCGGTCGCAGCCTGCACGAGAGCCTCGTCAAGCTGATCCGTCGTGATGCCAGGTCGAACCATGGCGGCAATCAGGTCGAGGGATTCGCGCGCGAGCTGGTGTCAGCAGCTGGACGTACGTACCTTCGCAGCGGTTCGCACACCTGCTTGCTCTTCTTCATTGTTCACGCGGATCCTGCGCGAGGGAAAGAGCTGCGCGTCAGCTTGGCGTACATACAGCCTCACGTCCATAGTTAGGGCGGCGGATATGCGCAGGCATCTTGGTTTTGGGGCTCAATGGATACACAGCATGCACATCACCCGAATACCGGAAGCCACGCACGCCCTCAAAGGGGTCATAGACGGCCTCGGTGCCCATGAAAGAAACAAGTGGAGTTTCGTCGTCGAAAACCATGTCAGATCGCATGTCGGCCCACTGGGCCGCGACGCCGGTGCGCGTGTTCGAGAGTGTAGCGCCGTACCGCGTGTGGCGTCAAACGATCATGCACAAAGGCGAATCGGTCGGCTTTGTGCCGACGATGGGCGCACTGCACGAAGGCCACTTGCAGTTGGTCGATGCCTCGCTGCGCGAGAATGACCACACGGTCGTTTCGATCTTTGTCAACCCTGCACAGTTTGCCCCGCATGAGGACTTGTCGACGTACCCACGAACCATTCAGAGCGATTTAGAACGACTGGGGACGCGCGCGACGGCCGCACAGAGGGAGGGACGCATGGTGGCGCTGCTCCCGCAGGTCAACGATATGTACCCGTTTGGCATTACGCAGCATGTTCCTGACCAGGTCGGCGCCTTCGTCGAAGTCCAGGGACTCTCACACCAGATGGAAGGTCAGACGCGTCCTACGTTCTTCCGCGGCGTCGCCACTGTCGTCACTAAGCTCTTCAATATCGTGCTTCCTGACCGGGCCTACTTTGGACAAAAAGATATCCAACAGTCCATCGTGATCCGCCGCCTTGTGGATGATTTACTATTTACATTCCCTCACGGATCTAAGAACGTGCGCGTAATGCCGACGGCGCGCGATCCAAACGACGGGCTCGCCCTGAGTAGTCGCAACAAGTACCTCGATGAGCCTGGTCGACAAGCAGCGCCCGTGCTGTATGCCGGCCTGCTATTGGGCAGCCAAACATGGTCCGATCTCCAGGCCCAGGGCGTGCCACCGGCCGACCGAGTGGCAAGCACGCTGGATGCTGTGCGTTCGCACATCGAGCGGGCGACACCTTCGCATGCGCGCATCGAGTTGGACTATGTATCCCTCAACGATCCCGAGACGCTAGTGCAGCTAGCACCGGGCCACGCCGCTGGTGATGAGGTCATTTTGAGCGGGGCCATGTATGTCTACAACCGCGCGCACGACCCAAAGCCCGCTGCACGCCTGATAGACAACGTGCTCATTGGTTTTACTCTGTACTAGATATTCATGACATCAACAAGTACACGCATCCTGGTTCGTAGGCCGTGGCTGGGAACCCAGCTGGACAGGAGCGTTGGGGCGTGCGCCGCCGGCAGGCGCCTCAGGTCGCTTGGCACCAATGCCGCGGTCGAGCGGCAGTTTGTTCGCAACGGCGGTAAACAGCTCCGTCACGTTGGTCGGCGTCTTGGCCGACGCCTCCATAAACATGAGACCCTCCGCTTCAGCGTACTTTCGGGCCTCCTCTTCTGGTACAGCCCGGCGCGTGTCAGCCAAGTCCAGCTTGTTTCCCACGAGAGCAATCGTTATGTTAGCGTCGGCGTGACGCTGTAGTTCACGAATCCAGGTCTTGGCATTTTCAAATGAGTCCTGTTCTGTGATATCATAGACAACGAGCGCGCAGTGGGCATTTCGGTAGTACATGGGTGCAAGGGACTTGTAGCGTTCTTGGCCAGCGGTATCCCAAATCTCTAGCTTAATGGTCGTGCCATCGTCCCGACTCACCGTCTGCGTAAGAAAGGCAGCACCAATCGTGCTTTCGCGGTAATCTTCAAATTGGTCTTTGACAAATCGAAGCGCAATGCTCGACTTACCGACCGACGACTCGCCCAGCAGGACGAGCTTGAAGCTCACGACGCCACTCATACCCTGCGGTGCTCGAAGCCAAGTGTGGGCGTAGGGGACCAAGTTTCCCAAGGCTTATTTCCCCGCTGTTGCACATGCGCGTGGCTGAATTCTGCCACTCGCACCTTATTTCCCTCTCTCGGGTGGCTTAGCATAGACAGACCGTACTAGTTTGCAACGCATTGGTCAGTTGAAAGGGTAGAGATATGCCACGCCAGCATCCGTATGGCGGATATGAAAGAGGTGGAAAGGGACCTTATCGCGGAGGCAGGCGCTACTCTTGGGGTCGTGGTCGCGGAGGACGTGGCAGGCAAGCCCACATGCCCTATCCTTTGTCCTATGGCGAGAGACTTAGTATGTCAGGTCCCCCACTTCCGCCATGGGGCGCACCGTTCCCGATGATGCCTATGCCTTATGCTATGCCCCAAATGTGGTACAGCATGCCCAACGCGGCACTTCCACCGCAGCCTGCGCCATGGGACGCTATGTTTTCCACCTATGCAGCACGCGGTGGCGGCGGCGCGAGGCGTGCCGAACGAAAGAGTCAGCGACCGCGATTTACGCGCAGTATATATCAACCAGATCCAGAAGCGGAACGGCCTGAGGATAGTAAGCCGTGTCGCACGCTATTTGTACGGAATGTGGCATTTGAAGTCAATGTCAACGCACTGCGTGCCGAGTTTGCCTCCTATGGAGAGATTCGAACATGGTTTGATTTAATTCAGCGCCGAGGCATGCTTTTTGTTACATACTATGATACACGCGCCGCTGAGCGCGCGCGCGCCGAAATGAATAAAAAGGTATTGGTCGGCCGCGCGCTCGATGTGCACTTCAGTTTACCCAAGGATGAGGATCAGGAACAGCATTGTGATCGTGATAAGAATCAGGGAACATTATTTGTCGTTGTGCATGACGCAAAGGATCCTGTGTCAGATGAGGTGATCCGAGCCCAGTTTGAGCCATTCGGTGATATTCGCGCTATTCGTACATACAAGGGGCAACTGCACACTCGATTTATTGAGTATTGGGACAGTCGAGCTTGTATACAGGCGCATGATACCTGTCAGGACACCGAGTTCCTGGGTGGCAAGCTCCAGCTTAAGTTCGCTTGGGACTTGTCGACCGTGTCGCTCGTCAACGATGCACGCACGCGCAGTGAAGCCAAGGCGGCCGCCGAGGCACGCGCCACTGCTAACCAACAGGATCCCGCACCTCTTCCAGAGGGGGAGGCTGCTGAAATAGCGCCAGCTTGGCCTGTCAATGCTCCAGAAGAACGACTTGAGCAGGCACAAAAAGTGCAGCAGGTGCGTACACCCTTTTCTAACGCCAGCTGCTAGCTTCTCTCGGACCCCACACGGCGCACCAAACTCCGAGGGCGTCCGAAGACTTTGAGGGCATTCGCGCCCAAGATACTGACATAAACACGCTTCACGAGCCTGATGCTGCCTAATATAGCATCACGCCATTACTGCACCTTCATTCAGGAGGGCAGCAGCGAATCGCATAAAGTCGGGTTTATGTCCATAGCGGGCAAGACAAAATATGGTCATCTGCCCTCGTTCCTGCATGCCACGTGCAAAAAAGAGCCTTTGCATACTACCCCGCTTATTGGCCCCATGTGTGGCGTGTGTTGTTGTTGAAAAGCTCTAGGATTTTCTAATGTCCACTCTATACGATCTCGCCAATTCTCCGCTGCATAAAAATCAGATTTTTGACAAAAAAATCACCGGCTCCAAATTCTTGATTGGCCCGTCGAGTCAGGGACGCCATATTTTTTTCTGCAGCGATTTGCTGAGCGCGTCTGATGGGGTCAAGCTCAACATGCATTGGGTCATGCGAGTGGGACCGATGAGCTACCAAGCATACTTTCCCTAAGTGGTATAGCACGCTGGCTGTTACTAATATTCTCTCACATGGCAGATGAACATGTGATAAGAACCCTGGGACCAAAAGCGGGGAGCGGATCAGGAACCTTGCCGATCGAACCGCCTGATCTTTTTGCCTTGCTGACGGAGCCAGCCTTGGGCTGTGTAAGTATGCTCCCTGACAAGCCCAATGCAGCATCCTCGCCACCCTCGCAGGGTTCAAGTGAAGGTGCATGCGCACGTCCTTCTCCCCATTGGAAGAGTGCGGACCAGACTACACCCCCCGACTCGACTGCGTCCGCTTCGCAGCAGGTGTCGGGTCCAAAAGCCCCGGATTCCTCTCCATATCGAGTGGGGTCCGCGGTACCGGATACGGCGCGACCTTGGTCAACGTCCGAGAACTTTCGGGTTCCTCTTCCGGACAAATCGAATACGCGCGCGCGTCGTGTGTTTACCCAGGAGGAAGATGAGGCGCTCATCAGGGGCTTTGAAAGGCTAGGCTCACAATGGGCACAAATTGCTCGTCATCCAGCGTTCAAGAATCGACGCAGCTCGACCGATGTGCGCGACCGGTTTCGAAATGCATTTCCGGAAGAGTATGCGCGGGCTGGGTACAAGCCGCGTGTCAAGTCCTCCAAGCGCTTGGAGCGGAACAGGGAGGCCCACCGCGTAACGCGCAGTGATGTAACTTCGCACCGGCAGATCAAACCACTGAGGCTGAATGACACGGACACTGCCCTATTCGCGTCTAACGTTGCTTCTTCGAGCGACGCAAACCCGAAGACCCCTCTGAATGTTACGATGGAGCCATCAACGCTATCGCCGCTGTCGTACGAAGCATCGCCGCAAGGGATCCCGCCTGTCTCGTCACCCACTTCGCCCATATCAGAATCGGTAATGAATATGCTGGCGCTCACGCCCACGGCTATGATCCCAAGCATTTCGCCCCCGTCGACACCTCAAGTGGCGCCTTACTCGATACCCGACTTGAGCATGCCTACTACGGCTGCGGTGCCCATCCCCACGATGCCGCAGTCTTTTCATGTTCAGCCGCCGTTCTCGATACCAATGAGTGTTCCCACTCTGCACGCTTCAGGGCCTCATGTGCCTGTCCCATCAAGCGACGCATTTGTCTCGCCTTCGTTGCCAGGCTATTTTCCTGACACGACCGCGACGTCATTTTCCATGCCAGCCCCCGCCCCCGCTTTTCCACAAAGCTTGTCCCCCACGGAGCCTGTGTCATTCGCCCCGTCTGTATCTCTGCCTCTTAGCACTGGTGGTGGCGGGCCACTGCCGGAGACTGCATCGCCTCCTCTTTCTTCGGCCGATGTGTCTCTCTTGTCGCTGATGATGATGCAGACGCCAACTCACATGATGGAGCCCCATTCACGAGCTCCACCGTCGTGAACAAAAAAGGGCACGTAGTGCAACCTATTACCTATAATACATTACGTCCCACGCTTGCTGCCAATGTGCTGAGCAAACAAGCACGCCAGTAAATCGCTTGTCGATCCCACCAGATCACCGCGCCGCGTATCCCGTGTGGCATCCTGGGCAGCGACGTGCTGAGCGGCTTGGACCAGCGCACTATCTTGTTCCTTGTCTGGCACGTCCAAATACAGTGACTGAGATCGTTCGGCAGCAAGCGCCATGATACGCTCTTCTACTGTGTCATGCACCATGTAGCCGTATACATGCGTCGGCCGAGTTTGTCCGATGCGATGCACACGGCCAATGGCCTGTAGCTCCATGGCATGGTTTAGCAGCGGTTCCAGGAGGAATAGATGCGTGGCCGCCAGCAGGTTGAGTCCCGCGGACTGCGCCTCGCTGTGAAGGAGAAGCACACGCACATCAGGTGCGTGCTGAAAGGCTTCAATCGCCGCACTTGCACGCTTGCCCCCTGAGCCTTCCAGACGCACGTACGCCAAGCCATGGTGCGTCAGGCTCTCGGCCACCAAGTCGAGACCACGTGCAAAGGACGAGAACACCAGACTCTTTTCGCCCGTCGTGCGATCCAAATATAATAAATGCCGCATAAGTAGGTCGAGTTTGCTGCCGTTTCCACCTTCGATGCCCACAGCCTCGATGGCATGCCGTGTGTCAGGCGCCAGCTGCCGGAACGACGTCGACTCGGCCGGTCGATGCCCGGTCGGCACCATACTCAACTGCCGCGTGCGGTATACCACTCGATGGACATCGCGCGGTGTCAGGCGCGTCTTGCACATGGGACATGTGCGGTGACCATGCCCCATCCAAGCCTGAAAGCAGGCCTCACAGCATAAATGTCCGCATGCGTTGGTGAGAATGCCCGTCTCAATGATGTTGGTGCAAATGTAGCAGTGCCGCGCCTCGGATGCCGTATCACTCATGCTTTCATTGTGCATGTGCTTGACATGGTGCAGGTATCGGAGCCGCCCCTCTGTGGCGCCCATCTTTTGTCGAGCTGTGCGTTCCTGCGCCAAGCTGGCAAACAGACTCGACCACGCGCCTTGGGGCATCTCAGGATCTTGCACTTGATCAGACAGTTCCTGGACTTGCTTAAAGTACAACGCACGCGCATTGAACAATGTCTGGAAGAGCGCCTGCTCTTTGCGCAGCGCATCGAGCACAGCCAACTGGTCGCGCAGCAGGTGTTGCAGCGCCGTGCACATGGTCGTCAGCAGCTGGGCATCACGGTGAGTCGCTGCATCGCGCGTCTCTTTGAGAGACGATAAGAGCGCCCCTAGTGGCTCAGCGTCCGGAGGAAGCATAGCTGGGCGGCGCGCCTCTTCGAGCGAGCGAAAATGCTGGAGTTGAAGCCGCTTCACGCGACGCACATCGTCGTCTTCCTCCTCCTCCTCGTCTTGCTGAAACCGCCGCAGGCGCGCCGCACGCAACTCGCGATCCAACTCGACAAACAGCTGTGGTCGTGCAGTGGCACCCAGAGCAATGCGGCCTGTCAGGAGCTCATCACGCTGCGCCAGGAGTGGGCGGTACATTTCCAGCAGGGTTTCCGCCTCGATCTGGGCATCCAGGTTCTCGGCGTACACGTCGTCGTCTGCCCGCTCCTTGCTGACCTCGCGATTCACCGGCTTTTCGAGTCGCGCATGGATCTGACTTCGCCAGTCCAGCACTACGTGGGCGTGTAGACGCAGCTTGTCCAGGATCACATCCACGTCGTCTAGGACGCTGCGGCCTGCAAGACCCTGAGCGGCCGGCACTGCTAGGGACAAAAGCGGCTGGGCATCCATGCGATGCTGCTCCAGCGCCTCGACACACTGCTCGACGTGTCCGCGTGCCTCGGCCAAGAGACGTTGCCGTGTCTGCTCTGCGGCCTGGTATGCCGCCTCTTCCATCGCAGCGTACGGCTTGACATCCTCGCTGCTCTCTTCTTGCTTGACGCTTTCGCCGAGCTGGAAGAAACAGTGTCCGCTGAATTGCTGGATCCGGTGCATCACTTGCAGCCAATGCCGGTGCCGACTCCGCAGCGCACTCGTATATTGCTGACGAAGGCGCAGCTTTTCATGCGGTGCATCGACCGGCAAGTCATGGCGGTAGCGAGCCAAATATTTCAGCTCCTCGGCGCTGAACGCGTACAAGGGACCCTGTGATTGCGCTGCGCGGATCTCTTCCTCCAATGCTTCCATCTGGGCCTCAACAGGAGGTAAGAGCGTCTCAAGTAGATCACGCGCCACACTCCGACGGCCCTGCCGCTGCACAGCGTCGGCCAGCGCCACTTGGTCGGGGTGTGAGGCGCCGGACGGCGTGGTTTCTAGCTCGCCCGACGGGGCAAAGAGCAAGATGGAGGCGCGGTAGATGCGGGACGAAGTGAGCGCATGTTTGTGGGCGCCCAAGTCCTGCTTGGTCGCCTCGATCATCTGGGCCAGCACTTGCTCGATGCTGCGTAAATTGATCGAGACTGACGTGCCTGCGTCACTGCCAAGAAGATGCCCGCCGCGCAGAGCCACATTCGGATGTGTACATGCTTGCCGTAGGCGCTGAAGCTGCGCGCGAAGGACAGAGGTATCTAGCTCCCACGTATCGTGCCGCGGCGCCCCGTCGGCATCGAGGCCCAATGCCGCCAGACTCGCGTGCCACACGTCGCGATAGAAGGCCGTCTCGACGTGCGTAAAGTCCACGGGCACGAGGTATCGTGTCTGCAAGGGCAGTACCATTTCTGGCGCCACTTGCGCCTTGGTGTGCCGAATGCCGACATCATATAACACACGGCCCACGTACGGCGCCCATGCCGCGCTCAGGATGCGTTTCCACAGGCGCGGTGGACCTGCTGGCGCCAGTCCCAAGAACCACAGCGACGTGCGCAGGTCCGCGAGGCGTCGCACAGGCGTGCCGCTAACGGCCAGACTGCATTGCCGCCGAATCATGCCCATCGTGCGCGCCGCGTTGCCGCCGACCAGTTGTGCCTCATCCATCACGACGCGCCAAAACTCGAGCTGCACGAGGGGACTGCGCGGCCGCTCGTACTTGGACGGCTGTCGCAACATGCGCACGGGCGCCGCATGCGAGGCTGCCAAGTCACGAGCTAGGGTCTCGAAAGACACGACCATCACGTCCCACCGGCTAGCCCAATCGCCCCAAGACGATCCTGCATCTTCTGCGGCGGCCTTGTGACCCGTGTACGAGTAGACACGCAGAGAGGGCGCATACATCGCGAGCTCGTCTAGCCACTGCCGCCGGAGTGTTTCGGGCGAGACGATGAGGGTGGTGCCGACCGGCTGGACTTGTGCCTCATTCGCCGCATCCCAGTACGATGGCAGCTCGTGACGGTGACGTGACGTATGCTCCAGGATGAGGGCGAGGACTTCGACCGTCTTGCCCAGACCCATCTCCTCCGCCAGGATGGCACCGCGAACGGGATCGGCCGCAGCCAAAGCCGCCTCCGTCGTCATCGCACCTGTGAGTACATGGAAGTAGAGCGATGCGTGGACACGAATCCACCATGGACCGCACTCGGAACGCAGCGACTGCCGCTCGGCGGCGGGCGCTTCTCGCTCGAGCAAGAAGCTCACAGATCTGCGCTGAAACGGCAACAGATGTGCGAGAAGTGCGCGCGGCTGCTCGCATGGCGGCATGCGCGTCTCGGAGCACATCTCGCGGCGACAGAGACTCTCGTATACGAGCGCCGCACCGCCGACTTCGTCCACGTGAGGGAGGTCCATCTTGTTCGCATGTTCCACGACCGCACGCAGCTGATCGGCTATATCAGGGAGCTGCGGTCGAAAGCAGTCACTCGTTGTAAAGACATCGACGCACAGGCGTACATCGTGGTCGTGCCAGGCGAGATGAGCGTCCACATGCAGGATGGAGAGAGACAGGGCCGTCAGGCACCATGCCGACGCCACGAGGGGTATCGTTACGAGCGTATCTGTGCCTGCACACACGTCCAAGAGGGCTCCGTGGCTCGGATGTACGTGCACGCCCGGCTGCATTCGCGTCTGCCAATCCGACACGCGGTGGAGCGAGACGCGCGTGTCCCAGTGCCTGGGGACGCTGGCACGAAAGTGCAGCGTATCGCTGCACACGAGCACGGCATCCACGAACTCGTGTGCACGCTTCCGGGTATCTAGGGGTGCATCGAGTGCCGCAAACGTGGCGAGCGGCGCATCGTCGACGCCCCCCGGCACAATGTGCACTGGATGCATATCGTCCGACGCCACCGCGCGTCCTGCGCCATGCTCTTCGTCACGTGATCGTATATGAGGGGGCGGCCGGGCCGACGAGCGCGGCAGGGGCCCAAGGGCTCTTTTCCACGTCCCCTATCATGTCGGTTCTTACGGGTGCAATTCGTGTGGCTGCTGCTTCGTCCGGTGCCCGCGCCATGCTTATGAAGCGTGCTGCCGTGCCTGCGGCTATGCAGGGTATGTATGAGGCATGACTGACGAGATCAGCGCGTTCGTACTCGGCTCACCACGAGACGTACGAGGAGTTCAACGACCGCTACGTGAAGTTCTTTGAAGGTGTCGAGGACCAGTTTGAGGCGCAGCGTGGCCTCAACAATGCGTTTGCGCAGGACCTCGTGCCCTCGCCCGAGGTTATCGAGAGCGCTCTGAAGGCTGCTCGTCGCGTGAACGACTTTTCGCTCGCTGTGCGCATCTTTGAGGGCATCAAGGTCAAGACGGATAACGACAGCCAGTACAAGCAGTACCTCGAGGTGCTCAAGCCTCTGCGCGAGGAGCTGGGTGTGCCGCTCAAGGAAGAGCTGTACTCTTCGTAGATGCAGCGATAGTCTTCACCACTATGTGCCTACTTCTTCTTCAGCTTGCGCTCGAGTTCCAAAAAGGCCGCTAAAGACGGATCGGCCGGCGCGGCTTCGTCGACATGGTCGTGGTCGTCTTGGGTATCTGGCGCGTTGGGCATCGGCCCCAGCAGTGTCGTGTCCCACTCGTCCTCGCGGATCGGTGGGTCGTACGTCCGCAGCTTGCGGCGAATGTCCCGCATCGCCTGCTTGTGCTCGTTCACATTGTCGGCATACAGTACATAGACGCAGTTGACGCATCCCGACTGGCAGCATTCTTCAGGGCCAGGGGGCGCGGGCTTCGTGGGCACGTACACGTCGCGCACACGCACCGTGTCAGGCGGCCCCTGCACCACAGTCGCCTCTTTCTGGGGTGCATCGGCAAGTCGCTCAGCTCGTCGGCGCTTGTACGTCGGCAGGTGAGACCACCGCTCCAGCATGTCTTCTCCTCTGTCTGATCGCGTAAGCACAGGACTACGCACGCATGTCGGACGGCGGCGTCCACGTATGGAATCCCTTCGACCGCGTCACCTGGTCGAACAAGTCGCGGCAGTTGACACGAGCTCGGAGACGCGCACACAGCAAAAAGGCCCCACTCAGCTTGCGGTTGAGCGAGTACGTCTCAGGCGGCGGCGGACGCAGCCGCTCACGCACCATGATGGGAATCTGCTGGCGCACGCGATCCGTGATGGTCTGATTCGCAAACGGATACGGAACAGGTGCATCGTGGCGGAATGGCTCGCCGAGCGTCAGCATCGATGTCACATGAGCCTCGCGCATGGTCTGTCGTTAGCCGGAGGGATACGCACCTCAGATTCGTGGCCGGTCAGGTAGCCAATCTGCACGCTCCAGTGCTCGCACTGCGCACGATCGCCCGACACAGCGGCCCGCAGCAGCTTGAGCCACAGCGCAATAAAGTCCGAGGAGTAGTCGCGCGTGGCGCCAAAGTCAATGAGCTGGATCGACTGGCGCTCGTGATGGTACAGAAAGTTGGTCCAGTTCGGGTCCGTCTGCATGAGGTGCCAGTCAAACAGCTCGCGCAGACTGAGCTCCATAATCGCATGCGCAATCTTATCGCGCGTCGTCTGGTCCATGTGCGCCGCCTGCGTCAGCGGTCGGCCACGCAGAAACTCCGCCGTGAGGACGCGCGTCGTCGATACACTGTCGACAACGCGCGGCACCTCGAAGCGAAGACCGTGGGGCTCCATATGCGCCACATGCTGGTAAAAGCGGCGACACATATCCGCCTCGCGTGTATAGTCGCACTCGTCCTGCAGTTCCTGCTGCAGCTGCTGTACGGAATTTTCCAAAAACAGACCCTTGGGCAGAAGGGTCGAAGCGGTGAGCAGCCACTTGACGTACGACAGATCACTGGCAATCGAGTCCCTAATGCCGGGAAACTGCACCTTGACAGCCACGCGTCGCCCCGCCATCTCGGGCTGCGCTGGGTATGGATCGGCCATCACGGCGCTGTGGACTTGGCCAATCGAGGCAGCGGCGAACGGCCGCTCGTCAAACGACGCAAAGTGCGTTCGCCAGTGCTCGCCAAGTTCCTCGGTCATGACGCGCTCAAGTTGCCATCCCGGCATATAGTGGGCAGCATTTTGGACCCTTAGCAGCACCTCTTCGACCTGTGGCGGCAGTAAGTGACTGTCTTGGATCGACAGAAACTGCCCGAGTTTCAGCGCCGCGCCACGCATCGTGCTCAGCTTATCGACGAGGCGCTCGACATTCGCCGCGGAAAGAAAGAGCGACGAGCCGCCCGAGGCCCGCGTCGTCTGCCGCATGTACTCGCTCGCCGAGCCCCACGCCAGGCCTGCGCCCAGGCTGCCGTAGTGCAGTAGGCGGCCCAGCCGCGTCGCAGGCACGCGCTTCGCCCTCAATGGCTTGGTGCGCTCATTCGCAGCGTCGTACTCTGGGGACGTGGCTGTGGGTTCAACGAGGGCGGCATCCGAGGCGGGCGTCGACTCGGGAACACGCTCTGGTACAGGCGCCACACGGTCCGACGCAGTCTCGAGCACCAGCTCTTTCTCAGGCACCGATTCGCGCTCTGTTGAGGCAGCGACGTCGGCAGTGGGCTGGTCGCTTGGCATGTGGCTTGTCACGCCGCCTGACATATCACTCGGCACACCGCTTGCCTTGTCGCTCGCCAGCTGCGTTGGCCACGGCCGGATGGCGGGTCGCAGTGACGATGCATTCGAACCAGCGAGGCGCAGAACCGCGCGCCACACGAGCGCCACATCTGCCCACGACACAGCGTCTCGAGGCATGAGGACAAGTGCCAAGGTGACGGTCTACGGCACGTGATGCTATGGACAAGTTATCGACCGAGACGCTCCAGCGCCTGAGGACCCTGCTCGTACCAAGCCTGGCGACTGATCCAGAAACTGTCGCGGCCCTTCATGATATCGGCGAGCACGGCACCGCCGAGGAACACCATGTGCTTTCGGCGCGGCGGATCCTCGATACGCAATTTAAAGTGAGCGAGGCGTGAACCGTCGCCGTGAAGCACGCGTGAGAGGTACAGCTGCTTCATTTCTTTTTCGAGGCGACTCGGCAGACCTGGGTACATGCTGCTGCCACCACTCAGTACAATGTGCTTGTACAGCTCGGGACGCACGTCGACAGGGGCCGTCTGCACGGTCTGGAAGAGCATCTCAGCGATACCCGGCTGCTCGAGACCGATCAAGTGCGGCTGGAAGAGGCATTCAGGCGCCTCAAAGCGCTCTGAGCCAACCTTGATGACGCGCCCATCCGGCAGAGTGTAGCTCTCGACGAGCGACGTCGTCTCGTCAGCCAAGCGCTTATCCAGATCCAAGTCGTAACTCACGTAGCACAACTGCTCCTTGATCCGCCTCACCGTCTCAAAGTCGGCGGTACGGTTGAACGCGTAGCCACGCAGCAGCAGCAACTTGATCAGATGACGCGTCACATCGCGCCCAGCCACATCTAAGCGGCGCGTGAGGTGCGGCATGGCGTAGCCTTCGTACACGGGCACAATATGCGTGACGCCGTCACCACTATCGACCACGACACCGGTTTGCAGGCCCTGTGAGTACAGCGTCAAGACGGCCTGGATCGCGACATACACTCCGTCAAAGCCATACTCCTCGAACATGATGCGACACATCTCCTCACGATTCTTTTTTGGGTTCATGGGCGGCTCCGTCAGCAAAATTTTGCGGCCGCGCGGATCAATGCGCAGCTTTTCATCGAATGTATAGTTCCACACATGCCGCATATCGTCAAAGTCCTTTACAACACCATGCTCCATCGGATGCGACACTTGCAGGTATGTACGCACGGCCTCGGCCTCCGTGCCCACCATGAGGTCCTTGATCTCCACGCCCGAAGCGGCAATCGCATCACGCTCCTCGGCCCGCAGGATCGGCCGGCCTACGATCGACGGGAACACGTGCTCGGGAAAGTTGGAGCCTGCATAGCCCACCTTGACAAACTGGGATTAGCACCGCATACATACGCCTGTACCATTGTCCACGACCAGCGGGATATCATCGGCCATCCTGTGTGGCTCGGTGGCAAGATCCCAGGTCGTGATGCACGGGCGTGCGGCGGGGCGGCGACTCCACCCACACGTGGCGCCACGTGTCCATGACGGGGCTTCGCCTGCGTCCGCGTCACGACTCACGTCGCTTGGTGCATGTCGGAAGACGGACTGGACGACGAGCTGATCGCGCTCGTGGGCGAAGACGCGCCTGCGCAGCACGATGCGCCGCGATCACCCGACAAGCGCTCGGCACTTCTCTCTGATCTGTCCGACGACGAGGATGCCGAGGGAGAAGATGACGTCCAGGCGAATCCGTATCCTCTCGAAGGCATATACAAGGACGAGGACGATCGCGAGTGGCTGCTCAGTATGAATGAAGTCGAGCGCGAAGACGTGCTCTCTCAGCGTCGCGACGAAATGTCGCGCAAGCAACAGCAGATTCAGCTGGCGGCCATGGTCCGCTCCCAACAGGCAGCGGCGGGCAAGACGCGCCGCTCGTCTGCTGACAAGGCCCAACGCCGGCGCTCAGATGTGCGCCGCGAACTGGAGGACTTGGCTGATCCGTTCGCGGAGTCGGACGAAGAGGACATGTTCCGCGAGTCCGAGGAAGAGGAGGTGCGTCCACGTTCGACCAAAGCCGACAAGCTGAGCGAGCTGCGGCGTAAGCGCGCCGAACGTGCAGGAAAGGCGACGCGCGATAGCGACGAGGACGCACGACCTGTGCGCCGACGTCGTCGCGATCTGAGTGAGGAGAGTGAGTCAGACTATGAGCCGACATACGTGTCACGCAAGGTGCGTGAGCCTACGCCCATCCTGGCGGCTCATAGCGCTGAGCCGCCGTCGCTCGCGCTGCTCAACAAGGTGCGCCTGGGGCGTGACGAGCTAGAGCGCCTCTTGTTCCTGCCGAATGGACCTGATCTCGTCCGCGGATGCTTTGTGCGGTGCTCGTGGGGCACGCGCGAGCATCGCGACGGGCGCAAAGAGCACATATACCGCGTGCATCAAATTCTGCGAGTATCTGAGCGCGAAAAGTACTATGATGTGAGTCATGATCATTCGGGACGCTGGATGAATAGCTATGTGACATTCAAGTGGGGCGGCAAGGAGCACCATGTCGATGTGCGTCCCCTCAGCACGCAAAGCATCAGTGACTCGGAGCGGCAGCGCTGGATCGCTGCGGCCGGTCCAGATGCCAAGTTCCCTTCTGCAGACGCATTCGAAGCCAAGCACGCGCAGCTGGCATCGGCGTTGACCGCGCCACTCACAGAGGACGACATCAAAAAGATCCTCGAAAGGAAGCGCACACTGCGAGCGGCCGCCGAGTCGCGCGGCCTCGACATTGTTGGGGGCGAGCAGGAGGATCAGCACCGCATGAACGAGCAGGCCATGGCCCAGATCAATGAGCGCAATCGCCGTCAGGATCGCGAGCGCATTCAGGAGGCCGAACGACGTGCCGCCCTTTTGAAGCGCAAAGCCACGGCTCCGCCAGCCCCGGCAGCCCCGGCAGCCACCACGGAAGCGACGGCACCGCTCGCCACGCGCGTGTCAGATGCCTTGGCATCGGCGCCGTCCGGCACGGGCGTCGTACCAACGATGGACGTCGACTTGGGCGACTTTTAGGCGTCGTCATCGGCCGCGCCCTCCTCGTCGCTTTCGTGGGCCTTGGGCTGTCCGCCCGGCGCTCGGCGCTGCTCTCCGACCTTAAGGATCGCACACTGCGGAATGGTGCCACTGGGATTGAGGAACTCAAAGTCCGGGCCGACAAACACATCGAGGTAGTTGAGCCACTTGGCAAACTCGGACGTCTCTTCCTCTGTGCGGTAAATTTGCTGGTAGATACGCTCCTTTTTAAAGGCATCCATCTCGTGGGCGTACATGGCATAGTCCACGTGCTCGCGCTTGCCGCTCTCCGCGTCCGGAGGCAGTGGCTTGCCCGCGGCCGTTCGCATGGCAATGGTGCGCTCGATGCGCTCGTTGTTGTTCGATACCTTGGTATTGTAGCCGCCAAAAAAGGGCTCCACCAGCAGCAGGCCGAGCCCCGGCGCTTTGGGCACGTGGATGCGGGCAGGTCCGTACGTCTGCGCGACCAGAGACGTGGGTGCGTTGGTGCGCCCGATCAGGACAAGCAGGCCGATCATCTTGCGGATCTGATGCAGCATGAACGACTGGCCGTGGAACTGCACCGATACCCATTCCGTGCCATCGATCAGACACGGATCCGAGATCGTGAGCTTCTTCATCACACGATGCGCACTTCGATCGCGGAACTCTTTGCCGACCGTGTAGTTGTGAAAGTTGTGGGAGCCCGTGTACTCGGCAAAGACGCGACGCACACGCTCGAGTGTCTCACGGTCCATGCGCCACTGGCGCTTCGCGCGCATGTCCGTCGCAAAGTCGCCTCCTGTCCCATGCGAGCGCCAAAAGGCATGGTTCAAAAGACGACTCTCGCGCACGTCGGCGTCGTCCCACGGCGCGACTGGCGTGCCGTCCTCCTGGCGCGGCGCCTCCTCTTGGCCCGTATTCAGGCGCCGTAGCATTCGCCACATCGCACTAAACGGCTTGGGTGGCAAAAAGACGTACGTCGGCAACAGGTATTCATACAGCCGCGAGTCGCAGCTGGTGCGTGCATTGAACGCACTCTGCACACGACGCATGCCCCAGATGCGGATCTGGTCCGGCAAGAGCGAATTGACATAGGAAGTGAGTGTCTGCCCTGCAGGCAGCTGAGGGGGCTCGAGAATCACCTTGAGTGTGAGCAGATTGCCAGCGGCATGCACGCCGCGATCCGTGCGTGCCGCGCGCTGCAGGCCGACCTTGTTGGGGTTGACGGCATTTTCCTTCGACACGGCACCAGCGCGACAAAAGGCATCAAAGATATCGCCCTCGATGGTCTTGACGCCCGGATTGACCTGTAGCCCTGAGTAGTCCGTGCCGCAGTACCCGAAAAAGATGGCGACCTTGCGCTTCGCGAGGCGCGCGGCCGGCGCCGTAGACTCTTCCTCGTCCTTTTCATCCGTACGTGCCACCTTCGTATCGCGCACGTCGGCGTCAGGTGCCGCTGCGCGCTTTTCGCCCACCGCCGCCGCCGCGTCCGTCATGGCCAGAGAGACTCGCGTAGCAGGCGTGCGTGGCTCCCTGGATGGCTTTCACGTGACATGACGCAGGGCACGAAGAAAGCTGGCCACGCGTCTTTCTTTTTTGACGACACCATGTCGGCCGCTGAAGAGGCCAAGCAGCGAGGCAATGACCTCTTCAAGCGCGCGAAGTACAGCGAGGCTGTGCAAGCTTACACAGAATCGCTTTCGCACGAGCCAGAGAGCGACGTGCTTCTTCTGAACCGCTCGGCCGCGTACATGGCCCTAGGCCAGTACGGCCAGGCCCTGGCCGACTGTGAGCGCGCTGTGCAGGGGAGGGAGCCGAGCGGCAAAGCCCTGCTTCGTATGGCCAAGTGCCAGCTGGGTGTGGGACGCCCTGACGCGGCTTTGTACACGCTTTCGCCGCTGCTTTCGCAAGCTCTCGGCACGAGCGCCGAGCAGGCACAGGCGCGTGACGTGGATGCCCAGGCGCGAGAGATGCAGCGACACCTGACGACGGCCGATGCATACAGCCGCGAGCGCAACTGGACGCTTGCGAGTATTGCCTTGGACCAGGCGCAAAGTATTATGAAGCTAACAGACGCGACATCGCCCCGTGCATGGCAGGAAAAGCGTGTCATGCTCCTACTGCAGCGTGGACATTTGGGGCAGGCGCAGTCGCTTGCGATGGACATATATCGTGCAGACCCATCTGATACGAGTGCGATCATGCTGGGTGCGCGGATCATGCTGGCGAATAATGACGTACAAAAGGCACTGCAGCAGTCCCAACTGGCGTTGCGGCTGGACCCGGACATGCAGGCAGCCAAGCAGTTTTTGCGCAAGTGCAAGGCGCTGCTGACACTTAAGGACGACGCGAATGCAGCGTTCAAGGCGAATCGCTCCGACGACGCGCTGGCCAAGTACGCGGAGCTCCTAAGCGTGGCCGACCAGAACATGGAGGTGGACGGCGATGCGAAAAAGTTCAAGGCGGTCATTTTCTCGAACCGCGCGATTTTGCTCAGCAAGCTCGGCCGCTATGATGATGCGATCCGCGACTGCACACAGGCGCTTCAGCTGGACGCCGCCTTCACCAAGCCCCTCAAGACGCGTGCGCGCGCGTACCAACTCAATGAGCAGCACGAGGAGGCTGTGCGCGACTTTAAGCGTGCGCTGGATGCAAGTATCGGCACGCCCGAGCAGGATACGCTGCGGCGCGAGACACGGCGCGCTGAGGTGGAGCTCAAGCGCAGTAAAAAGGTCGACTACTACAAGGTGCTGGGCGTGTCGAAGACGGCGACCGAGGCCGAGGTCAAAAAGGCGTTCCGCAAAGAGTCACTCAAGCATCATCCGGACAAGGGTGGCGACGAAGAGAAGTTCAAGTTGTGCAACGAGGCCTATGGGGTCCTGTCTGACGACCAGCAGCGCCGGCGCTATGATTCTGGTGTAGACGACATGGACGACATGGACCTGGGCGGCGCCGGCTTCGGTGGCATGGGTGGCTTTGGCGGCATGGGCGGCGTCAACCTCGCCGACCTGTTTGGCGCCCAGTTTGCCAACTTTGACATGGGCCCCGGCACAGGCTCAACACACTTTTACGGCCCCGGCACGAGCTTCCGATTCGGCTAGGTATATGTAGATTCCGCCGCGGGTCGTAGAGACACCATGTCGACGATGCACTTGCCGTGCCGCTTGCCGAGAATGACACACACGTCGTCAAGGAAGCGCACGTTCCAGACCGTCTCGCATGGCGCACACATCTGGCGAATGTAGCTGCCGGTCTGCGCGTCCCACAGCTTGACGAGCCCATCCGAGCCCGCCGTCACGAGATGCTGTGCATCCATCTGCAGGCTCGTCACGCCGCTCTCGTGCGCCACAATGCGGTACAGGCACTCCATCGTGCGCAGCGAATACACCACTACGCGCCCATCACTGCTGCCAGATGCCAGGATCCCATCGAGCAGCTGGAGCTGCGCCACAATGTGCGTGTACCCATGGAAGACGGCCAACGGTGCACCGCTCTCCGAGTCCCACACACGCACCGTCGAGTCACTGCTGCCTGTCACAATGTGCACGCCATCAAAGGCAATCGCATAGATCTGCAGCTGGTGGCCCTGCAGCACATGCACGCACCGACCGGTCGTCCAGTCCCACACGCGGCACGTGAAGTCGTAGCTGCCACTAGCGACATACTTGTCGTGCACCGCCAGGCATCGTACCGAGTGCTGGTGTCCCGCTAGCACATGCCGCACACGCCCCGCGGCCAGGTCCCATACCCGCAGTGTGCCGTCCCGCGAGCCCGTAATGGCCACCGGCACATGCGGCACCACATGCACACACCGGATCGTCGATGTGTGGCCGTGCATCACTCGCTCACACTCGCCCGTCCGAACGTTCCATACCCGCAGACTCCGATCGGATCCGGCACTCACCAGGCGCGTGCCGCTCTCATCCCAGCCGCGCGTGCTGGCACAGGCAACGTCCGTCTGCTCACACTGCTCCTGCGCAATATGCACGGCATCACAGACAGCCAAGCCACCTGAAGGCTGCAGCGCCAAACACGCGCCAGGCCGCTTGTCTGCCTGCGCACACACCAATCCTGCCGTAGCAGGTGGCTCGTAGGGCCCATCGTACCCGCTCGATGGACCTGTTGCGAGCATCAAGCACCACACGCCACTCTCATGGCCACGCAATACACGCACAAGCTTGCCAGTGCGCGTGGAAAACACAAAAATGGCACTGCTGGTCATACCCACCGCTGTCCACTCGTGATCCATCGCGCAGCATGTAAGTGCCAGGCGCCGATTCGGGTCCGGATCAGCATCAGCCAGTTCGATCGTCTCGTACGAACGCAGCAGCCGCCCGCCCCGTCGCCAGTTGCGGTCCACCGCATAAGCAAGTCGAAAGTAGTCTCGAAGCGACACAGTGGCGCCGTCCGCCGGTGAGCCGGCGACCCTTTGCAGAAACAGCGAGTGGCGCCGACGTCGCCGAGCAGGCCCCTCGTCCACGTCCATAGCCGCTGCTCGCGACGTCGACGGGGCGTCGCCGAGCAGACTGTGCGTAAGCCACCGCAATCGATCGGGCGTATGGTACTTTTGACGCACGCACATCAGGCTCCACAGGTACTCATTCATCGAAAGACGGTGCCATGTGCGGCTTACAGCCGCCGTGCACGCCAGCGCTCGCGGGTCATCGAGAAAGGTCAGTATATGCAGCGCCACGTCCATCGGAAGTCGCTGCAGAAAATCAACCTTCAGGCGCGGTAGCAGCATCGCTTCCAGATCACTCAGCTCACGCACATGACACTCCCGCACTAATGCTTCGAGAAAGTCTCGGCGATCTGAGGGTGTCGCGACCGCAAAGCTTTGCAGCAGCTCTACCAGCGGCCTCATGAGCCACTCACAAGAAGGACAACCGTCGTGCCAAGCCAACGCGCTTTTTTGACTAAACATACTTCTACATCCTAAGCGTCGTCATGCCATGTACATAAACACGTCATCCTGGTTGTCTGCCGGCCCCGCCGCAGCGTAGCTTTGCGTACTTTTACCGCCCTTCTTCAGTATTCTTGGACTCAAATAGCCCAAAGTGTCCCATGATGAGACAAAGTGACCGACCAGGGCCCCGAGCATCATGGATAAAAGAATGTAGCCATTGTATGACATACAAATAAGCATGAGCAAGTAGGCACTCGTAAATTGAACAGCGTAGAACAGCGCACGCACAAGCTGCTGCATGAGCGTCGGGTGAATCGGGATACCACGGGCTGAGAGAGGCCCTGGCGGATGAAAGAAGGAGGTCAGAACATTGCTGGGGAACGTGCCTGGGCCTTGACGGTCCACCTCGGCGCGGTGGTCCTCTGCACCAAAATCTTTATATTTTTCAGTGATCCAGTGATCCGTAGGAGTGCTTTGGCTTTCCACTATATCGCGCGTAGCCTTAGCAATGACGTAGCGATCAAACTCACGAGACCAACGACGCACGATCTCGGTCAGAATGACCCAGCAGGCAACACCGATGCACGTACCGGCAAACTTTGCATGCGTGTCATTGTACCATGAAGATGTTAGAATGCAAGTACCGATCGTGTTCCAATTACCGAGCATGCTCAATTTGCATCCAGAGCCATGGCCCATGTCCATGCCGCCCATGTCGTGACCCCCGCCGGAGTGGCCTCCATGATCCATGCCATCCATCCCTGGCATATCGCCCATATCTCCCATGCCATCCATACCTGGCATGTCACCCATATCTCCCATGCTATCTGCACGGCCAAATAAATCGGATGGCCGAGCTCCTGTGAATGCTGTCGCCATCTGGTATATGAGCCTGAAGATGTCTGAACCAAGCCCCGGCGCCTTTCGTGTACTTCGACGTCGGATACTTTCCGGAGTTTTTTCACTCATCCTAAAATCGCCGCCGCGAATCTTTCCCTCATTTGCGACCCACCACGTGCTACTCATGACGCACTGGCGTGTGGCGGCGCGTCGCCTGACACCCCATTTTTACCGCAGTCCCCCAATCGCGCGTCGTCCCAACGGCTCTTATTGGATGCATACGGTCGTAGCTCCGTATGGACGCTGGACCTCCCCTATCTCGAGCGAGGTCGTGTCCCAAAGTGGGCTAGCCATAGGCGATGTGTCTTCACAACCATCCTGCCCTTGGATCGCGTACACCATCACCGAACCACAACATCGCGGTCGTTCTACCTTAGTGTACCAATCAACTTCGTCACATGCCCCTCCTACCACGCTGACACAGGCATCGCACGGCACCGTTCGATCATTCGTACACGAATACGGCGGTGGTGCGTGTGCCATGCAGTCGAATACCAGCATCATTTTTGCTCGATGCCATGAGCGGCATTTCGCTGTAAGTCGGATGAATCCCCACACACAAGCATGTGAAGACATTGTGCCGCCTTGCATCGATCGGCGCTACGCAGACTTTGCTCCGCATCCTTCCGACTCTTCATTGATTCTCGCGGTGGAGGAAGAGCATGCTTCCAAAGGCGTGTACAACCGCTTGGTTTGTCTCTTCGAGTCACGAGTGCACACGCTGCACCAAGGCCACAGCTTCTATGCGTATCCACGCATCTCCCCATGTGGCTCCTTTGTGGCTTGGGTCACCTGGGATCATCCATCCATGCCGTTTTGGTCTTCGCAGCTGTGGGTAGCATTGCTGCTGCGTGAGCCTGTGCCCCATATTTCTGAGCCTGTGCTCGTCGCTGGAGGTCATGATGCTGTGGCTCAGCAGCCTGTATGGATACCGGGAACCAACACACTGCTGTTCACTCTGTCGAGCGTTCAAGAAGCGGGTGTATATCAAGTGGATGTACAACGTGGTGACTCATTGTGTCATGTGTCTGCGCGCCTTCCTGTGGGTCCTGCTCATGCTTCATCCCTTGTCGAGGTCCAGCCACCTCTCTGGAATCTCAATGTGTCGTCTTTGGTTGCTCTAGATACGCGCTTCATTGTCTGTGTCGAGACATCACATGGTGTGGACCATCTTGTCCTGCTGGATAGGCAAGCGTGTGCTCGAACGCGTATACGCTCTAAGTATACGCAGATCTCGCAGCTGCGATTATCTGAATCAAAGCTTGTCTGCCTGGCAGCATCGGTGTATTCTTCACCGGCGCTCGTGGCATTCGATGTTCCAACGATTCTTGCACAGGCGGAGGCAACCTGTCAAATTTTACGCGCATCTGGTGCAGAACTTGTGTCAGACGAATTTATCAGTTCACCTGAGCCTCTTTCATTTCCCACGCAGCTTCCTGACGGCACAGCAAGCACGGCACATGCCCTCTTTTACGCACCAAAAAACCCTCATTTCCAAGCTCCTCAAGGTACACTGCCCCCCTGTCGCATCGTGGCTCATAGCGGCCCAACTTCGCGTGCCACAGCATCGCTGGACATGTCCATCCAGTACTGGACATCCCGCGGCTGGGCCGTGTGTGCGGTCAACTTCGGTGGAAGCACCGGTTACGGGCTTGAGTACATGCGCCGTCTGAATGGTCATTGGGGCGACGTAGATGTGCGCGACTGTGTGGCCGCTGCTGCTTATCTCGGTGGTACATCTGCTCCATGGGATCGACCCGCTTTACCGAGCTCTTCGTCGATGGCTCTATCCGAAGAAGAGACGTGCGATGGCATGCGGAAAATCACATTGACGCGCTCAGATTCGCCATCTATGATCCTCGAAGCTCTTGTCTTTGTGGCAACAAGTGCCCTAGTATACACCGCCACTTGGCCGCTTTGGTTCTGGTCCATTTGGCCAAGTATCGTTGCTGGCATGTGCATGTTGCTATACCGACTCCTACTGCGCGTACAAGCTGAGTCTGTCAGCGTGTTTCCACAGCTTGGGGCACAGCTGGAGACGACATGTGGCTTGTACCTACCATCTTGCCTGCGTACATCCACACAGCCGTTTCTTCCTCTTCAGCGTCAACAAACTTTCTTGCCGCAAGATACGATCCTCGACTTTTTCATGATGGAGGCGATCCAGCGTTGGCGCATTGTCGACTATGCCGTGTTGGCAACAAAAAACACGAAGCGTGAATCTCTGCATGTGGTTTTTCCACATCTATTGCCCCCACCGCAGGTCTACATTCATATGTACCGTCGATTGCATGATACCCTCTTGCACGGACAATCATATCCCAGCAAAGCACGTGTCGACGCATCCCGTATTTGTATCACGGGACGCTCGTCTGGTGGACTTACGGTGCTATGTGCGCTTATCCAATATCCTGATATATTTTGCGCAGCAAGCAGCTCGTATGGCATCAGTGATTTGAAGAGTTTGTCGCAACATACTCACAAGTACGAATTACACTATACTACAACACTTATGGGTGGTACATATGAAGATCTTCCAGGAGTATATAAGGCTCGAAGTGCCTTGCATCATGCGGACAAGATCCGCACACCCTTGCTTCTACTCCAGGGAGATCAAGACAGGGTTGTGGCACCTGATCAGAGCCGCCGCATGGCCCGTGCCATTGAGAGCCATGCAGGCAAAATCAAATACATCGAATTTCCGTCAGAGGGACACGGCTTCCGTCGTTCGGACACACGGAAAAGGGCGCTTGAAGAAGAATTTGCTTGGTGCAATGACGCAGCGCGCATCCCCGAAGTTTGCTGATGTTATCTTAATACGGCCTTGCTGAGCTCCAGCGTCTGACAGAAGATTCGTCATTTTTGCTGGACCGTGCGCAGGACGCCCGTATGCATGGCTGTCTTCTCTGCTCGAGCAAAGGCAATTAGGAGCCAGACACAGAGCTCAAATACCTTTATAACATGACAAGCCACGAAATGAAACATGCACATACATGCTTGGAGGCTACGTACTGCCTTCATACCAAGTCCACCACGCCTTGAGTGTCATGGCATGTAGATCACGTGACAATGAAAAGGAGCGCTCGGGCAAAAGAGGTCTTCCGTGCAAAGTGACAGCAGTGCGTCACGCCTTTCAATCCGTTTGGTTCGTTATCGCGGATATAGATTGAGCGGCAACCACTGCACCTCAAGTTCTGCGAAGGTGATATAGGATGGATAAAGAAGGAAGTGCTGGCGCATCGCCGTCGAGCGGCTGGCGATTCGCACAGTGCTTTGGTGATAAAGGAGACATTGATGATATCACAGAAGCCGATATCATTTCAACGGTCGAGTTCGATCCGACGGGTGACTACCTCGCCACGGGTGATAAGGGTGGCCGTGTTGTGATGTTTGAGCGAGCGAATTCGTCGAATGGTGGCAGCAAACAGGGGTGTGAATATCGCTTCCATACCGAGTTTCAGTCGCACGAGCCTGAATTCGACTATCTCAAATCGCTCGAAATTGAAGAAAAAATCAACCAGATCTGCTGGTGCAAGCGACAGAATGCTGCTCATATGCTGTTGAGCACGAATGGTACGTGTATTTTTTCGCTAACATGCATTAGACAAGACGATCAAACTCTGGAAGGTGTTTGACAAACCACTAAATGCGGTGGCCGAAGGCAGTCTAGCCACCGGTGAAGATCCAGCAGCTATGCTTATATCCTCCAACGCGCACGCTGAGTCTCGTCCGAACGGTACTTTGCATTCTAATCTGCTCAAACTTGGCACGCCGAATGCTGGTCTGCTCAGGCCAACGCTGTCGCCTGCCCAGTCGCGTCTTTTGCGCATGCCGCGTCTTGTGTATCATGACACGATCGTAGCAGCTGTGCCACGAAAGATCTACGCGAATGCTCATGCTTATCATATCAACTCGCTATCCGTTAACTCAGATGGCGAGACCTATATCAGTGCGGATGATCTGCGTATCAATCTATGGAATTTGGGCATCAGCGATCAGAGCTTCAATATTGTGGATATCAAGCCTGTGAATATGGAGGAACTTACCGAGGTCATTACTGCGGCACAGTTTCACCCGATTCACTGCAACCTTTTAGCCTACTCCAGCTCTAAGGGTACGATTAAGTTGGCTGATATGCGCGAATCGGCTCTCTGTGATCGCCATGCTAAGCTGTTTGAGGAAGAGGAGGATCAGGCTAACAGGTCATTCTTTAGTGAGATCATCAGCAGCATATCCGATGTGCGGTTCAGCCACGATGGACGATACATGCTGTCTCGTGACTATTTGTCGCTCAAGGTGTGGGACGTGAACATGGAGTCACGTCCTCTTGCCACGATTCCCATTCACGACTATTTGCGTCCGAAATTGTGTGATCTTTACGAAAATGACTGTATTTTTGACAAGTTTGAGGGTATTTGGGGACCGACGGGCTCTACCATCCTCACCGGCAGTTACAGCAACTACTTCCACCTCGTCGATTGGGAGCGGGACTCGAATATTGTTCTTCAGGCTGACAAAACTGCGTTCAAGTCCCGTAAATTGGCCGCATTGCACAAACCTGGTGCCAGAAGTATGGGTATGAACCACATCAATACCAATCACGTGGATTTCAACCGAAAGATCTTGCATGCAAGCTATCACCCGAGGGAAGACACAATCGCTATCGCTGCCACGAACAACCTGTTCATTTTCTCTGCCAACAACCCCTCTGCGGTATCTGCATAACCGCACAGCCATGTAAAACTACGACCTATCGGAGGGCACCAGAGATGGTATGTGTAGTGTTCAACCATTTCTATGAGCCTTCTTCCAATCCCCGTTATAGCATTACGAGAAAGTTAAATGGCCTTCCTTCTATGATCGTTGTTGGATGCGATCCAGCAGCCGTCGCCGGTGGGGAGTATCGGCGAAGAGCGCTCTTACCAACATGCTTATTTCTTCGCGCGAATAGTCCGCCAGAGCACTGCCACTCTCATTATCAAAGAGCAGGTACTCAATATCTGCCAATGAGCCTTGAAGAATGTCGGGTAAGTACGCAAACTTGAAGTATGTTGGCACATCAGCCTCGGCGCCGCCGAGTACAGCGCCAGCGGTGTCCATCAACATGCGGCATACCTCGGCCAAGCGAGTGCTCTCCGGCTCTGAAATGTCCTGTAAATCTTCCATTTCATGTAAAACGCGATGAAAAACGGCGTCCACGAGGTCACATAGTGCTTTCTTCAGTGCCTCTTGGCTCATGACATGTCGCCATACTGAGGACAAGTGCGTTAGAATATGTTGAATTTGTTCCACACACCGCACACAGGCTTCATAGCGTGGATCAGAATCCGTTCTGGAAAAGCTGTCAGCACCATCGAGACACTCATGTAATGCATTGAGTTGAATAGACAGCAGCATTTCCCGCCAGCGGCCACCAACATCATCCAACAAATCTGCCTCAGTGCGAAGCACTGCATCCAAGGTATGCCCTGTTGCAATGCGAAAGGCGCCCCATTTGGAACAGTCTGCCGCGAACATGCGCAGCTGTTGAGACATATATATACAGTCATTCACGTGAAGCATGCCGAGAAGTGGCACATTTTCCAGTGCCTTGGCATGTACGATAGGCATCAGGCTTCGGAAAATCTGGACAGAGAGATAGAAGGCCTGAGCAAGAAATGAACGCAGCGGAACATGTTCATCTAGCTGTGACCACTGCATGCCTAGCACATGACAAATCTGAAGAGTGCGCTTGGACACGGCCAGCATAGTGGTCGTTACTTTTGATCCTTGAAGTGGCTGAGAAGCAGGTAACGTTATTTTCGGCTCCGAATTTATCTCTTCGCCCCAGTCATCCCATGCATCATCAAAGGACACATCATGTGCTGGAGCAGGCATATGAGGCGGTGGGGGCGGAGACGTGCGTATATTCTCCGACTGTGCTTCTTCCTCATCATCACTCCAGTTCCAGTCATCTTTATTTTGTCCCACTTCTTGGCTGGATACGTCTGTAAGATCTGCCTCAGTTTCATCGTCGCCCCAGTCCCAGTCGTCCTTGGGCTTGGGTGATGTTGACTTAGGTTCAGGGGGTAATTTGGCGCCAATTTTCACACTTCCTAATGTCGGTTTCTTCGGTTTTCCAAGAGCAGGAGCAGGAGCAGGTGGTGAAACAGGATTTGGTTTCGAAGTAGACGTATACTTGGGCTGTGGGACCGGCTTGGGCTTCTCATCGGACAGCAGCAATGGGTCCGGGGCTGCCACATGGAGAGGACGTAGTTCGGTATCCCAACATTTTTCATCTGATTCCATGATCAAAATACGTACTTGATCCACCATCGTGCCTTGTAAATGCTGCCTGCAAATACCATCTAATGATCGTGACCACATTGGTAGATCAGAGAGTGGCTCTGGTAAACCATTCATGTGCTTCGACCTTGGCATTTGATCAGAAACATAACCTAATTCCACCAAGGCATTGTGGAATCCCAGTGTACATTTCTTCAGAGATTCTTGTAAACGAAGCATATCTTGAGGTGTTTGCATGCTGGGTATACAGCGTAGTAGGTGTGGTTTAAATAGTTCAAGTAAAGATGGGATCAAATGCCTTGCGAGTGATGCTGTTTCTTGAGGGCCTAATGCATTCTTGGTCAGGGTCAGCACAGCCACTAGTTCAGGCACCGTGGCATTGTGCATCAGAGTCACAGGTTCCGACAAACACTCAAGGGCCACGCCTCGCTCTCGATGCAAAATCTTCCAGCGTCTTGGGGTATTTAGCATCGGTTGAAACACTTGCTTTAATAGAATCTGTGATATTTCTTGTATTTGTTCTTCTTTCATGACGGGACGAAGCACAGACGTCAACTTTGAAGGTGGGTGCACATTTACTGTCATACCTGAACTGCCCGAGACAATCTGTATGATTTCTTCCGTCTCATTGTTCATCATAGTCAAAATTTCCTTGCTTATACGCTCGCATACGAGAAGTATTTGGCCCAAGACGGCAAAGTCAGCAACTGGGCTGGCCGAGTCTTGTTCAATGCATCCATCAAACCAATTCACAAGTATACCTATGCTCTTCAGCTCTTCTTGGACAGAAACAAGTAGTCTATGCACATTTTCCACGTTACGTGAAGAAAGTGCGTCTTGTAATTCTCTTATGCGGCTTAGAACGCGACAGACATCTGTTAAGATCGACGTCATTGACGATGTGTGCGTATATACTGCTGTAGCGTGAGCATATTTTTCTAGTGCATGATATAATTCAGTTGAAATTACTTCATAGGGTGCACTGTCAGCTTGGTTTTGCTCGTCTCGCATGCTTGTCAATTTAGATGAGGACGGAGCTAAAGCATCGATACGAGCATCCAGCAGCTTCAATACGTCTTTGGAAGGTAAATGTTTTGTTGGTCCATTTGTGCTCTTATCAGAGAGTGGTGAGCCGACTGATGCAAGAAACTGCATTACATCTTGCGTTGAAGACGCCATGCCTGGCTTCTCAGGCGGCAGGACAGATCACCGTGCGCTGTATGGGAGCGCCGTGATTCGAGCTCCACGTGCCACCTTAGTCAGCCAAAGCACATGTTCCACAACGATATCGGTGCCAATAGCAACGATGTCGGATCGTGTACGTTGCCAACACGTTAGCTCATGCAGCAGGCTCAAGGACATCGCAGCGGCCGCGGAGGAGGACGCGGTGGTCATGGTGGCCGTGGAGGCGGCCATGCTCACGATAAGCCAAAGAAAGAAGCCATTCTGAACTTGGCCAAATATGTGGACAAGCAAATTCGCGTCAAGTTCATGGGCAACCGCGAAGGTACGTTGTAATGACACCTTATAGCAGTCGTTGGCACGCTTAAAGGCTATGATCAACTGATGAATCTTGTCATGGATGACGTGGAAGAGCTTTTACATGACCCTTCGTCCGGCAGCGTCACAGGCGAGCGTCGCACATTGGGTCTCGCCGTGCTTCGTGGCACCAACTTGATGCTAATTAGTCCTGTCGATGGATTTGATATTATTGAAAAGTACGTATGAATAGACTAATCAATGAGCCCCTTTCTCCAGCAGGATGAATAACCCAAAATTATCGATCTTGCATTGGCGCAGGTTCTACCTAAATACTTGATACGCGGTATTTCGTTTCGCCCGGGCCATGTGGCAAATAGTTCACTGTGCTGGTAGTTCCATATGCACTGTAACCCTGTGCTGGATCCATAGGGCCCGAAAAGTAAGGTGTGTTATACTGGCCTGATGGCATGGGTTCTTTGTCGAGTGACGATGAAAACATCTCGATTGAAGACTTTCTCGCGAGTATTGTAAGCCGATTGAAGATGCGCAGTCCCAAATCCGTACAAATCCAGAGACCACCCAGCACACTGCACATACGGATAATAAAGTTGACGAATGATGACGTCTTCTTGGTGACGGTCATAGTGAGTGGCTCAATGTCGTATTTGAAGTACAAGCCTGGAAAGGCGGCGGCACCATCACGGTTTCGTTTATAATCATTCACGCTGTACTGGTTCGTGGTCAGTGTGTTATGCTTGGAAATATAGTGGGTAGGGATGACGGACAAGAAATATTGAAACACCGCGGCAGGGTCATCTGTCTCTTCCAAGCTCGAATCCAGGGGTTCAGCAATGTTGGGGAAATAGTCACCAAAGCTGAATTCATGGATGATATGTGACATGTCAATACCAAAATCATGACCACGGTCCCGCGAGGCCATGAAGGTAGGGATATACGTCGAAATATGTAAGTTTCCCGTGACCTTCTTCACGTTAATGCTGCCATACACTCGACAAGCATGTGCCTCATTTTCGGCGTCGACAACGCTTTTGTGTTGCTCGAAACCCGAATCCTTGCCACGCGGACCACCTTGCACAAGCTTTTTGTTCTTGCGCTGCTTTCGGGTAAAGCCCCTATTCTGACTGTGAAGCATTTTGTTGAAGTATTTCGTGTGGCTCCGCTTACGCGCACGGCGAAGCTCAGCCTTGAAGTCCGCAGGGTCCTTCACGATGTCATCTTCTGAGAAATGAAGAGCATCGCCAGAAGCATCACGCAGGTCAATTGTTAAACGCGAACAAGGCGTATTCACCGTCAAGTCTAGGTTCACTTGCATCATATGGCCAACGTGACTGTCGATGTCGAATGAATAGGTGGGTTTTAACGTCATGTAGTGCTGTACTTCGTACCAAATCATAACAGCAGTGGCAATGAAAACAGCCACGGTCAAAAAGCCGCCATAAGCTGACTTCTTCTGGTACATGGGTTGTGCCTGTGCGAGGTGAGACACTCAGTATCACATACCTTTGGGAATGCATCAAATTGCCGCAGCTTTACATAGTGTGAGCCACTTATAAATGTTGGACACATACCTTGGGCATGCGGTCAAACTTGTCTATCAGCGACTCCGACATTTTGCCGCCCGAATTGCGTCGACCGTCGTCGTGGAATACACGTTCAATATGCTTGTTTCGGATGCACGCCTCGCGTGTATTCCGGGTATGACCTAACTAGGTGCTCGGGCACTATGTGGAGGTAGTTCTGCACAAGGATATGAACGTGCTAGCGGCGATGTCGGCTATCTACGCCGGTGCCGGCAGCACGGCGCATGGTGCCCGCGGCTGACAGCTCCTCTTCGTCTAAATCTGCGTCTTTGCGAATGCGCTCAATCTAGTGTCAGAAATGCATGTACTAACCTCATTTAAGATTGGCTTGTATTCATTATATCGTTTTTCCGCAAGCTCATGTTAGCACATGGATATACGTACATCGAAACCGTCACGACGTAGCTGCTTTCCACGAGAAAGACCTTGAGCCTGCTCGTGGACGATTGCTGCCCAATAGTGTTTGGTTCTTTCGTAAAAGGTTTTTAGCACCTCTCCTGGCTCAGGTGTGGAGAGCATGTCCGCTTCGGAACGATGCGTATCCTTGACGACGCCCATGAAAGCAGAAGCCTCCCGGCGCAAAGCAAGTTGTTTTTCTAGCTCTTTTTTGGCTTCTTCTGACAGTTCTTCATCTTCTAAGTGCAGATTAGCCACTTTCGAAAGTTCATCTTCCTCGGCCTCTTCCTCCATGGGCACGTCTTCGACACCTTCAGGCTCTTCGTCTCTGTCTTCTTCTCGTTCATCTTCGTCCTCATCGTCGTCGTCTTCATCTTCATCTTCTTCATCAGAGCTGTGCCATTCGAGATTATCAATGGGACACTCCTTCAGACATACCACCTTGTTCATTTTGGACAAGTCGATGGTGTAAAAGTCATCCAATGTATATTCGCGATCACCCGTTTCGTAAATGCCACCATAAATGTACAAGGTATTGCGCTGTACTGCGATCATACTATTGTAGCGCTCTAGAGGCAATTTGGTAGCGGGATCCTCATTTTCTTGATCATCATCGACGTTCATCTCTGCATTCTTCTTTTTTTTCGGTTTGCGCATATTCAAGCTGATCCAGCGGCCTGTGCCGGGCAGTTGATATCCATACAAGTCATTCCAAAACGTACTTTCCATCGACTCTTCATCTGCCTCTGTGTCCGTGACGCCACCAAACAATACGCCCATATTTCGATTCGCCCATAATGCCATAGTGCATCCTGACCGAGGAGGGTTCGGAGCATAACCAATTTTCTTGCGTTTAACCCATTCGATCTTGGATAAATCTTCGTCCATTTGCAGAAACCAGGCATCCTCCAAAGCCAAACCTTGGGTCCGCTGTCCCTTGACGTACTTTTTGCAATAACCGCCATACAAGACAATGCCCTCAGGGGTAGACAAGAACGAAAAGCCACTCCTTGCCGATGGACGGCGCAGGTCATTCTGTTTAATTTCTTTCCACTTGTATTCATACGTATCAAACACCCAAAGGTCCTGCAGATACGTGGTACGAGCTCCAGTGTCGACAAAGCCACCGAACAATACGATAAAGTGCTTCCACATGGCCATCCGGTGACCGCTTCGAGCGTTGGGTCGAACTTTAGTTTCAACTTTCTCCCATGTTCGCTCGGCAATTGAGTAGACCCAGAGATCGCGATAATGATGAAAATTTGTTTGTTTGGTGCTGGCAAACTCGCCACCAAAGCACCACAATTGTCCACCACCAGCTGGCGACGCGACCATTTGATGTGCTGAGCGCGGTCCAGGCTGAATTTTGCTAGAGTATGAGCGCCACTCATTCTTTTCAGGGATATATCGGAATAGATCTTGATAAAACAAGCATCTTTCGCCGTCGAAATACTCGCCCCCGTAGAGCCAAAGATCATTCCCTAGAGGACATGGAGTCAATGTCGCATTTGCTCGTCGACTGGGTATAATATTCGTGTGCTCCTCTGTTGAAGTGTGTTTCTCCTCCCATTCAGCACGATATTGCGCAAGCAATGCGTCGAGATCCTCTTCTTGTACCTCATCCACATTCTTAGATCCTCCCTTCTTCTTCTGCTTCGTAGCTCTGCGATCCGCAAGCTGCGTGTAAGACAATATGTACTCACTTTTTCCTGCTTGACTTTTTTCGCAGCCTTTGCTGCCAGCTTTCCGGCACTCTTTGCCTTTCCCATATTCAACACAGCTGCGTCAGTAAAAAAAAATTTAGCGTTCTTCTTGCTTCCATACATAAAACCCTCCACACTGACTCGAGGGTTTCCACCGCTCGTCCACCACCATGATTCCGAGTAGCAGGACGTGGCGCCCCAGTTATGCTACGGCAGGCTCGCTCAAGCGCATGGTGGTGCCAAGCACCGCTGCTCGGACTCCCAAACCTATTCCGCGCATGGTGATGCCGGCTCGTCCTCTTCATTCGGCACAAACACCAACACCGACACCCACGGCGTCGACTGCGCCACCTGAGCCTAAGCCGATAAAAATCGTCACTTCCTATGCGTTTGCTGCCAAGCCACGCGATTTAGAAATGGAAGAAGAAGACATAGATACGGGAAATACGGACCGTTTGAAGAAATCTCGTCCACGCATCCTACGCGGCGGTATTTTGCCTAACAGTGACCTGGAAAAGTGGCGATACTCAATGTTGAATGGAGGCGATGCTGGTGAAGATGCTCTTATGGTGTCAAAGTCTTCAGATCAATCTGTGGTGCTTTTAGGCGTCGCAGATGGCGTTGGTGGCTGGAGTGAGTCGGGTATTGACCCATCGCATTACTCCAACGCCCTCTTATACTCGGCGATGAAGTTTGCTGAGGCCCACACAACTTACCCTTTCCCCAAAGCTGTTTTGCAGCACGCATTTGAACAAGTGTCGAACAATCCCGATATCCAAGCCGGCAGTTCTACGGCTTGTCTTCTTCGTCTCGATGCTGTGCATGGCAAACTATCTGGTATCAACTTGGGCGACTCGGGCTACGTGCACTTGCGGCCTGACCCAATGAGCCCAGAGGGTCGGATGTTAGTAATTAACAGGTCATCGCCTCAGCTGCACGGATTCAATTGCCCTTACCAGCTGGCCAAGGTGCCGTCCAGTATGATGCAGTCTGGCTCGCTGACCAATTATCCTGATGAGGCGGCTGTGCATGAATTTGATCTACAACGAGGTGACATTGTGCTCGTGATGACGGATGGGTTCCTAGACAATGTACATTGCCAGCTCCCGCCTAATGAAGCACTTACACCGGACGCGCCACGGCGCCCAGAACTCTTGCAGCTCATTGACATGTTGCAGGATAAGCATCGTGAGCACTGGGCCAAGACAAAGAAACCAGGTGCGACGCTTGCGGATGAAAAGCAGGACTTTGCTAATATTATGGCTTCTACACTCATGCAGTACGCACGATTGTGTCAAATGACGGAGGAAAAAGTAAGTCCGTTCCAGCTGGATGCTGCTCAGCACGGCATTCATTACCCAGGTGGGAAAATAGATGATATCGCGCTGATTTGCGCCGCTGCTGTGTAAGTTGTATAAAGTCTCTAGTGGTGCAGCTCTACTCGTTGGCCAGGCTGCCATTCACGCACGGCCTTGTCTATGTTAGTCCAGTAGCGCAGCTCCACAGCCAATTGCCGAATGCGATTCGTATTCGGGTGGGCGTCAGAAAACGCCTTATTCAATGCATCCAGGACGCGATCGATATGCATCTGATTCGTAGCGCCCACTTGGTCCACAGCCTCTTGATTCTCAGCATCTTGCAACGCTTCCTGAAGTTCCATTACTTCCATCAGTAAGGATGGGTCCTCCACCGCCATGCCCTCTTCTATACTTTCCACGCCAGAGCGCTGCAACAGATATAAAGCACGTTGTAGTGGGCTGGAGAGTGTTTCGTACGCCTTGTTTACAATGGCACTCTGCTGTGACCCAATTTCTTGTTCATCATGCACCTTGTGCACGAGCCGATCCGGATGTGAGATGGCCATTGTTTTCCGCCAAAGATTCTTAAGCTCGAGCATATCGATGCGCCATCCATTCGCAGGGACGGTGTCGAATGGCATGCCCAGAACATCATAGTAGTCGACCGTAGTCGGCAGTGGTTGAAGTGTGTTGCACTGCTTGCATTGTAGTGAAGCCATGTGATTGGGCGTACCACATTTAGCACATAGCTTGTTAGTTGTGTTGCTGCGAGCAAGTGCGCTGTACCAGAGCCTGTTGTACCTTGTGAGTGTAATCGAGGCGCTCGGTGAGCGTGCCACACGCGGGCGGATCGATCGTGGCCACATGGTGTAAGGGAATCTGGAGAAATTGGGTCGTTTTAGGACCCGGTCACTTGTCCACTCGCCTCCACGTCCGTTCGCGTCGTGATGCGACAGCATGACGCATGCCGTGTCATCGGAGGCATCTGGCTCGTCGTGTACGCATTTTCAATGGGCTGAAGATCCAGCACATGCGCTCGTGTGTTGTGTGCGTCACGCGCTGGAGCTGACGCCTGTATCTGCTTCGACATCAGAGGGATTTGTGCTGCGATTTTATCGGCACGGCCGCTGGCCCTGTATGTTTGTGGATGTCGTAGCCACGGTTGTGGGCGTACAGCTGCGCCATCATTACGTGGAATACTCTATTGATGATGGGTCGGGAGTCATTGACGTGATGTGTCGTGGTCATATCTCACTATCTGTGGCGGAGTGGTCGCACGAGTCCGGCATCGATGCTTGTTATTTGCCTCCCGAGCCAACGTTACTCCATGATGAACAGCACTTTGCGCTTGGCGACGTAGTCCATGTCCGTGGTCGTGTATACGAGCGGGAAGACCGGCCGCGTGCTCTCCAAGCTGTGGCGATCGGTCGCGCTGCCGACGTCAATGACGAGGCCAGACATGTCCTCGAAGCACTGCATGTCGTGCACGTGTACAAAAACAATGTGCCGCCTTGCGATCCGACGTGGATGCAACCTGCGTCATCGATGCCGCCACCACCGACCTTGCCGCCTCGGAAAGTGATACCCAGTGTACCTTCACCGTTCAAATCACACTCACGCCGTGCATTCACATACTATGTATGGATGTACATGAATGCCGCTACGGAGCACGCTCTAGAGCATACGAGTGGGCTTGACGTGCACAAAGTTCCGGCGTTTTCAGTCGTGACGTTGGCTAGGAACATGGCTCACCGAGCCGAAGAAGTGGTTCGAGAAAAGCTGCGCAAAAGGGCCACACAAGATATGGCACCAGACATACTTCGTACGCATGTCTATGGGCTCGTGAACAGCGCATTGCAGTCACTAGTACGTCTTGGACGCGTCATACAGAGTGGGGCCATGTATCAAGTCGCACATCCGCATTTACTGGCGTGCTATCTAATGATTGTCCTGCGCCTGTCTGACGCGACGGGTCGACGGGCAACGATACCCCGCATGCACATGCGCATCACATCTGTCCGACAACGGCTGCAGCGCTACCACGACCGCTTTGCTCACGTATCCCTGGCCTCGATCGAGGCTGCCCTACGTGTACTGTATGTATACGGCAAAGTCCATGCCATTGAAGACCATATCGTCACTATAGACATGCCAACATCGACGAGCTAAAGTCACGCGCTGCCGCCTGCAATTGCTCGACTTCAGGCGGATGAGATGGAGTCCAGTGCCGGATCGGTTCTGGTGCACCTGCTTCACTCGCAAGCAAGCGCGATAAATTTTGCAGGACGGCCAGCATCTCAGATCGAGCTACCGTGCTCATTAGGTCGCTGGTGTCGGGGTACAGCAGCGGCACGCGATCCATGAGCTCGTGCGTGCGCACCGTGGCCTGTTGCAGCGTATGGCGCTCGGATGCCTCGAGCGTGCCCGCCTGAGCCTTGGCCAGGAGCGGTGGCAGGAGATGCGGCAGCGAGGCAAAGTCAAGCAAAACGCGTCCGCCTTCGTTCCAGCCCCGAATGGCTGTTGCACCTTGGCTCTCGGCCTCCTCTGCCATCGGGCGGAATAAATCCATCAACATCTGCGTATCTCCACGTAGGAACGACTCGGCCGCAAGGTATCGGACTGCCACGGCATGCGCGCCGGACATGTCGTGTGCATTCCGACGGCACTCGTATTCTGCGTAATAATCGCACCGAGCATGTGCGGCCAACGCCCGGGCCTGCCAGAGCCACGCCTCATCCACATGGAGGGTAGTTGTGAGGAAGGACGCATGTGTATCGAGATCATCGACGTGCCGGGCCAGCAGCGCCCGCACTGCCTCAGCCCGGGTGCCCTCGTCGGTCAGATGCAGGAGCACATAGGCAGCCCAGTGCCAGTCGTGGGCATCTTCGAGCTGCGTCGCATACAGCGTCGTTAGGCGCTCCATCACAAGGACATCCTGGTACGTGCGCACTCCCAGGGCACGGGCGAGGTACATGCCCAGATGCCATGAATGCGTGTGGTCCAGTGCGCTGGGCCCGACATTGCGTGGATCCAGGGCATGCTCCAACGGGTACGATGCATCGACGTGCAGTTTTAGCAGCTCGTACAAGGCATCACGCGGTGCACCGGTGCGCTGTGCCAACTCGCGCTGTTTCAGCACGCCAAGCTGAGCGTCAGCCTGGTACCTCGGCAAGGGCGGCACCGTCTCGCCTGCGGACGTACGCAGAGCCTCCTCGTAGCTCCGCACACTCGCATCGAGACTCGATTCCCATGGCGTGCCGTACCATACATGCAGTCCCAGCGCTCGGCGCCAGTCCAAGCCACGCGCCATCGCAATCGTATGCTTGTCTCGGGCACGAGCACCAGACACACTGGCACTCACGACCTGGCCTGCCAACAGTTCATACACACGCAGCAGGGCGTACTGCATATCCGCATCCGCGCCCTCTGCGTGCCACGTATCCAGTTGGTCCTGGATATCCGCACGCGTCTCTAGCGCACCACCAGCTTGGGCCACCAGCGTCGCAAGGCGCACATGCCCCGCATCGAGTGCTGCATCAGCTGCCTGCTCGATTTGATGACCACTTAGCAGCGAGAAGATGAGCTCCGTGTGCCGCGATGCTGCCACGTGCGAACGCACTTCGGCTTGAACGGAAAGCGACACAGCATGTTCGAGCCATGTCGAGAACGCCGCTTTGCGTCGGCGCTGCAGAACACTGGCGACCCATGCGTCGGAGGCATCGTCCGGCAACTGCAGGTCGATGGGATCAAAAAGCACACTGGCGAGGTGCCAAAGCTGCGCAGCATACTGCTTGTCGTCCGCAGCATAGTGCTGCGCCACACCTGCACATGTCGTATGTGGCTCAAACGCCACGCACGGCACGCCAGCATCGGATGTCGTAATGTTCGTGCTCGCGAGCTGTATGTGCAAAAGTTTGCGAGCCGTTTGCATCGTCGCGTGTCGATCCTCGGCAGTCTTGTACACGGGCAAGCGATCGATGTGCACCTGTGTCCACGACGGCCGTGGCAGGTCGTGCCATGAGCCGTTGTGGGCAAGCGTGGCGCCCATGCTCGCCCAGCCAACACGGAAGCTGGGCGCGAGGTACAGCCCGGGATCCGCACACAGCGCCGTATTCAGCACGGATGCACCAGACTCGACACGCGTGAGCGCCACAGGCTCAGGCTCCACGTCCTTCACTTCCTCTGTCATGGGCTCATGCTCCTCTTTGTGCTCGATGAGCTGCGGGGCAGGTGGACCGGCGATCGATGTCACGCCTCCGACTGGTCCGGGCGTCGGAGGCGCCTGCCCAAAAAAACTCGCGCGCATCACTTGGACCTTGCGGGCTTCTGGCATGTTCGGCGTATCGAGTCGCGACGCCGTGAAGGGCGTCATGGAGCGGCGCGCTGCCGGCGACGTAGTGGCACGGACAGCGGGCATCCACACATCCGTTTCAGGTGCGTCTCCTTCCTCCCCACTCATGAGCTCACTCTCACGCATGGCACTCGAGCCGCTATCACTCTCATCGCCCAGTTTCATGGGTGGTGGAACGACATCGTCGTCTTCCTCTTCGACGGGTTCGTCCTCCTCGTCCGAGTCATCCAGGCCGTAGCGGGAAAAGTGCTGCACCTCGAACGTCCACGTGCCGCTCTCGGCATCGTACGACACAAATGTCGTTTCCTTTTTGTTGCGAAGTTTGGTGATGTGCTGCTTGACTCGCGGCAAAGATTCATCGCGCAAAGGCTCACGTGTAGCGCGATCCAATGGCCAGCATCCCTCGAGGCTTACGACAGCAGGCACGTTGAGACCGGTGCCGAGGGCCGCCTTGGGCACAGGCGTGTAATTGGGCAGCAAGCCGTCGAGCGGCGTATCCGTGTCGAGGTCTTCTTCTTGTGGATACACGAAACACTCTTTCGCGCGAAGCTGAACGACACCACCAGCCACAAAGCTTAGGTTCGGCACACTCGTCAGGTCCACAGGCTCCAGGAACTCGACGCGTCCGAAGCCGACGCGGCCTACCACGAAATGAGCCACGCACGAGAGCTCATCAAATGGCATGGAACGCAGCGTCGCAAGCGATGGTTCCATATAGTAGTCGCCGTGCTGCGTGGGACGCACACTTTTGGCCCGTGGTGCGGGTGGCGTCGATGTGAACGATGGCTCGCGGACGGGCAGGACGACAGACGAGTCTGGATCGCCGCCAGCACCCACCTGACTCGTGTTGCCTACCACGACCTTTTCAACAGCCGGTGAAAACCGAGCGCGTGGTGCCACAGATGCACGCGGTGTGCCTTCGCGCAGCACACTAGGTGAGCGCGAGATACTCGTGTCACCATCCAAGACGAGTCTCTTCGACGTGGAGCGTGGAATAAATGCCTGTGGCGAGAGCGTCGCTGCGTCACTCGGTTGGTGGAAGAGACTGACACTGCCGGCTCTTAAAGGCGTGGCTCGATCACTCGGCGTGCCTTCACGCATGCTCCGCGACACATCGAGTCCTGGTGTCGAGCCACGCAAACGTGTCACGCGCACAGCATTTCGTGGGGATGAGCGGAACGGCGATACTAGGGGCGGTTTGTTCTTGGGTGCCACATTGAACGGTAGGGGCGCCTGATTCGCGGCAGGAGATGTGCTCGAGACGCTCGAGAGCAGCGCATCAGTGCCGTATGGGTTCGTCGTAAGGGTCGGCGGCTGCGCAGGTAGTGCTGGCACATTCGACGGAGCTGGCAGCGACGCACCTAGAGGCTTCGGCGCACCAAATAGACTCGTGCCAGTATTCGTCGACGGCGCAGGCTGACTCTGACCAAAGAGCGAGGGTCCCGTAGATGGCGCAGGTTGACTCTGTCCAAAGAGACCACCACCACCAGTGGTCGTAGTGCTCGTAGTGCCGGTGGTGGCAGGCGCCGTCGAAGATCCAAACGAAAAAGCGGGCTTGGGTGCATTATTGCCAAACAAGCCACCCGCTGCAGGCTGTGCAGGCTGCGTCGTCGACTGGCCAAACAGTGACGTGGAGCCGGTCGTGCTTGGTTGTGTCGTACTGGGGGCTGGGTTGCCAAAGAGCGAGGTGCCTGCGGGCTTGGCGCCAAAGAGACCCCCGCCTGTGCCCGTCGTGTTGTTTTGCGCACCGAAGCCCGTCGTAGCTGGTGGCTGTGTCGACGTATTGGACTGGCCAAAGCTGAAGCCGGTGCCCGTGCCCGTGGAACCAGCAGGCTTTGCGCCAAACAAACCACCGCCCGTACCTGCTGTGTTGTTTGGTGCACCAAAAGCTGGCGTGCTGGTAGTGCCAGTATTCGAGCCAAGGTTACCAAACGAAAATGCTGGCTTATTTTGCTGCGTCGACGCTGCCGTATTGGTGGATCCAAAAGAGCCAAACGCGGATGGCTGCGCTGTCGTTGAGCTGCCAAACAGACCGCCGGGCTTAGCCTGTGAGGTAGCATTGTTCGCTCCAAACGAAAAGCCACCACCCGTCGCACCTGTCGACGGTGCGCCGAAGCCAGTGGTGGCTGGCTGCTGCGTTGTCGACGAGCCAAATGTGAAACCAGTCGATGGCTGCGATGGTTGTGTAGTCGAGGAGCCAAATCCACCAAAGAGCGGCTTGGGCTGGTTATTTTGGGCCTGGGTGTTGTTGGCACCAAAACTGAAGCCCGTTGACGGCTGCTGCTGGTTGTTATTGGCGCCAAACGCAAAGCCACCAGCAGCTGGCTGGGCAGGCGTGGAGCTGCCAAAGAGACCACCGCTCGTATTGTTATTCTGGTTCGCTTGTCCAAACATGGGCGTCGAAGTCGAGGCACCAAATGCACTGGGCTTATTTGCGTTGGCACCAAACAAGCCACCTGTCGATGTGTTGGTGTTCGACGCACCGCCAAACATGGATGTCGTGCCCATGGCATTGTTGTTGGGCTGACCAAACAATCCTGTCGATGGCGGCTGACCAAATACATTGGTGGTCGCAGGCTGCTGTGGCTGTTGTCCAAAGGCAGGGGTTGACGTACCCATCCCCTGCTGTGCACCGAAGCCGAAGGAAGGCGCAGCTACCGAGGGTGTTGGGCCTGTCACGCCCTTACCACGTCCTTGATTATAGTCCATAAGGCGCAGCTCCTCAGGGCTGATGTTTTGGTATGCAGGCATCGACGTAAGAGACTGGTGAACCTCAAAGGTTTTAGCGTGCGGCTTGGGTTCATTGGGAGTCATGTCCTCACGAAAAGGAGTGTATGGCACAGTCGCAGATCCTTGCGTCACAGTCTGGGGACCACCCATGCTCGTGTTAGCACCAAAACCACCAAAGGTCGTAGTGGGCTGTTGACCAAAGAAAGATGTGGTGTTGTTTTGACCAAAGCCCGTGCTTGGCTGCATGGACCCAAATGCGCTAGTTGTTGGCGGCTGCGCTGGCGTCGATGTAGCGCCGCCAAATCCAAAGGAGGTCGTGGGCTGAGTCGATGCAGCACCGAATGAGCCAAAGCCCGTCGTTGCTGGCTTAGGTGCACCAAACGTGCTTGAAGAGGGCTGGTTAAAAGAAAAGGGTGTCGACATTTGGGGCTGCTGCACAGACGGCGTAGCACCGAAAGCGGGCGTCTGCGTAGATGCTCCAAAAGCAGGCGTCGCGCTTGTCTGAGCTGGCTGACCAAAAGCCGGCGTGCCGAACGCACTGCCCGTTGGATTCACAGGCTGCCCAAACATGCCCCCACCGCCTGTACCAGGCTGACTAGGGTTGCTCATACCCTGCTGATTTTGTTGGCCAAAGCCACCAAATGAAGAGGCTCCAAACATGGCAGCGTAGTGTACCTTGTCACTAGCCTCTCACTAAGGACACGCGCCACGTCGGCAAGGCTGTTCCAAGAGCGTCAGGCGCGACCACGGCCCGTGGAAAAAGAACACATCACGTGATACACCCACGAAGAATCCAAAGCGACTCTTTCCAGCATTGCAACGGCAGGAGGCACCCAAGATAAATATGAAGACCTAAGATTTCTACTGTCTGTCTGCCTAAGCACCTACAACGTTAAACAAAAAAAAATCATGATACAAGCACAAAATCATGTCACCGTGCAAGATGCCACTCCATAGCGCCAACTAAGAGAAGCACACCGTTTCATGATACAACTTTAGCGGTTGTCTCGTGCCGATCATCCCCTTTCATAAATAGAAACGCGTGAAATTGCAGCATTTTATCCACCGCTTTGGCTTAAGCACCTCAAAGTGCAAAGTCAAATTGGTATGGTGGGCATTCGCTCCAAGCGTCACCCAGAACCTCCTTCGTACGCGATTGGTCAAAGTGTGGTAGGTGAGCCAGCTCGCCCTTAGCCACAAAGTGACGCAGAGGTGTCAAAAGGTTCGTCGAGTGTGGGTTGCTGGCTTCCTTGTTAAAGGCATCGACCCAAGCATCGTGCGACACGGCCTTAGGGCGTGCGTGGCCGGGCAAAGTAGGCATGGTGTCCACTTCGACGGGACGTTCGTTGCGGATATGGAATGCATGGTAGTTGCTCCTCCACGTGCGCGGCGACGAGATGAGTTTACCAAAGATCTCAGAGAACCAGTCCGCAGGCGTCTCGGTCATCGCACTGGAGCTCAAGTTGGGAACATAGCCAAGCTGTTGACAGCCCACAAACATGCGCCACATAAAGCTGTCCTCATTTGGCACGTACTTGGAGCGGGCATTACCACCCAGTACTCCAGGACGCACCGTAATGACCGGCACGCCACGCTTGCTGGCACGTAGACACAGCTGCTCCGACACCCATTTGCTCTGTGAGTAGCCGTTGAACAAGCCCGTGCTTAGCGCGTCAAGGTCCACGTCTTCCTTTATCACCTCATCGTTCTTTTCCTTGTTCGAGAACGAAAGCCACATGTTGGTCGAACCGATGTTGACAACAGCCTTGACCTTTTGCTCAGAGGCGAGGCGAAGGACTTCGAGAGTCGATAAAACATTGTCATTCACAATGGCCTGGTAGCCCATCAGGTGGTCGGCCTTACCGGCGGCATGCACAATCAAATCCAACTCGCTAGCGAGCACGGCATACTCGGCGTTCGAAATGCCTAGCTTGGGCTTGCTTGCGTCACCAGGCACCGCTGTCACGCGGCCAATATGGTTGAGTGTCTTGAGGTGGCGCTTAGTAGCCACCTCCTTTATGCGCGTCAGACCGGCCTCTGCCGAGGACACACTACGCACCAAGGCGTACACCTTTGCGAGTGGGAATGCCTCGAGCACCGATTCAAGCACTGTGGCACCCATGTACCCAGTCGCACCCGTGACTAGCACCTTGGGCTCACGGTCAGGCGAGAGAACACTCGCGTCGAAAGGCACAAGACCGTCGAGAGATGGACGCAAGTCGTCAAGCTTGTCAGGCTGCGACGCATAGTCAAAGGCCAAAAGAGCACTGTTGTCCACGCCTTTGTCGGTAGGCGTCTTGGCCTTGCTCTTAGCTTGCTTGCCCTTACTGGGAGCGCCACCCTTCTTAGTCGGAGCAGCAGCAGCGTCACCCTCCTTGGCGGCCTGCGTCTCAGCCACAACTTGTCGCAGCGTCGACACCGACACAGGACCGAGGAGCTGGAGCTGCGTGAATGTCGTGCCGAACTCGGCGAGCAGGATGGCACTCAACTTCGAGGCTGACAGCGAGTCCAGACCCAGCGTCGAGAGGAACATAGTGTCATCGACCGTGGCGATATCAACGTTGAGCAGTTTACCCACAAGCACACCGACTGGGTCAGCGTCTTCCTCGCTTTCATCTTGCTTGTCACCGTCATCATCGTGATGCTCCAAGAGATGAGAGATACTCCAGGCGTTAGCGAGCGAGATCTCGTTCATAATGTCCCATTGCGTGGTCTGTATGAAGTAGCCGGCGTGGTTCGGACCGCCCAGCATGCAGCGACCGAGCGAGTGCATCACCGACTCACACAATTCACGAGACGGGCACGCAAGAGCATCCATAACCTTCATAGCAGCACTCGACGAACGTGAACGCAACTCAGCGTACACACCAATATCTGAAATGGCCGGGACGGCGTAGGAGATCACATTGTTGTGCTCACAGGCAAAGCGGTTGAAGTACGTCTGCGCAGCATTGTAGTTGATTTGACCCGGGTTGAAGAAGAGGGCCGAAGTCGACGAGAACAAGAACAAGAAATCGAGTGCATCAATGTCGATAGTGTTACGGATTACATTGAGGGCACCAATCTTGGAGTTCATGACAGTATCAAACTTCTCCTTGTCCATATTGAGGAATTGATCGTCGCGCAGCACCACTGACATGAGGAACACACCGCCCAATGGGCCAAGCGAGTTGGCTGTGGCAAAAACGTCTTTCATCGCCTCAGGCTTGAGCGCATCAGCTGCCATGATCTTGATCGTGACGTGCGGGAACGCCGGGTCATTGACAAGACGCTCGAGAGCCAGGCGGTCCGAGCGACTAATGTGACCTCGACGACCAGTCATAATAATGTTGCGTGCACCGTAGTTGATCAAGAAACCAGCCAGACGTGGTCCAAGACCACCACAGCCACCGACAAGCACGTACGACTTGCGTGGGTCGAAAATATGAGTTGGGTCCCAAAGCTTCTCGGAGGCCTGCTCTTGGCAGCACGCAGACAAGTCTGTCACGATCTTACCGATGTGCTTACCTGACTCCATGAGCTCGTACGACTCAATGAGACCCTTGGCGCCCTCGAAGACGTGGTTGTACATAACTTTAAAAGGCTCACGAGCATGCACAGCAGCGACCTCGTCAAGAAGCGACGCCATGCGCTCAGGCGCATGGCGTCCCAGCAGACCCAGCTCGACAGCGATGTAGTTGATGGCCTTGAGGAAGCTGCTCATCGACATAGGATTGCCGGCAAGGTGGTCACGCTTCGAGATATCGACAAAACGACCAAGATATCCGAGCACTTCAATACCCGCCTGCAGAGCCAAACCTTGCAGTGAGTTCAGCACAACGTCGAAGCCAGTCTTACCACGTTTAGCAAGCCAGTCACGACCGCCCTGGGTCCACTCGCCGATGGAGCGCGAGTTGGCCATATTTTCGTACGGCACGCCAAGGTGGTTATGGATAAAGTCACGCTTCTCCTTCGACGACACCGTGCAGAAGACTTCAAGTCCGTGACGCTGAGCGATTTGGATGGCACACAGACCCACACCACCGGCGGCAGCGTGAATCAGGATTGTCTCACCCGGACGGATCTGAGCAAGCTGCACCAGGCCGTGCCACACGGTGCCGTAGGCAATGGGGAAAGCAGCAGCTTGAAGTGGCGTCATGTTCGCAGGCACCTTAGTCATAGCAAACTCAGAAGCCGTCGCCACGATACCTTCGCGCACGCCGCCCGATGTGCCCATCACTCGGTCACCAACACGCACACGTGTCACCTTGGGGCCGACCTCACGCACAATGCCAGAGAACTCAGACAAGCAGTCTTCGGCAGGCAGCAGACCAATAGCCGAAAGCACGTTCTTAAAGTTGAGAGCCACAGCATCCGTCTGCACAATCACATCGTGGTCCGACGGCTTCGGTACGAAGTGCATGTGGGGAGCCAAGGTCTTGATACTGGCGGTCTGGCCTTGGATGTTTTCCAGTACCCAGTCGCGGCGGCCAAGGTTCGCGGGCTGCACCTCGGGCTGCTTGACCAGACGACGTCCGTACAAACGACCATTGCGAATCGCGTTAAACATCTCAAGCGAGCCCTCTTCCTCGTGAACATGCAAAAGATCGAGGAGACCAGCACGCTGTGCACGCGGCATGCTTGGGTCAACAGCAATGTAGATGCCCTTGACAGTAAGCATCTCGTTGGTCAAGGTGCCTGCGAGACCCAACGCAGCAGCACCTTCGACTGTATCGTCCGCCACGATCCACACTTTGCCGACCGGCGTGTCAGTCTTATAAAAGTCACGCACGGCCTGTGGGAGGAGATACTCAGTGCCAAGTTGATGGAAGTACACGAGCTCATCGTCTGACAGCGAGCTGAACAAGCTGCTCTCGTCCACTGATGGCTTGCTAGGGATGGCGGGAATCGCCGGCCAAGCCTTCTCGTCACGACGCACGTAGCCAAGCGAGAAAAGCGGGCTTGCTCCGAACGGCTGCAGGCCCAAAGAAGAGAGCGGCACCGGCGCTTGACTGTAAAACAGCTTACCAAATGGCGTCGACGGCGTGACCTCGCAATACATCGCCACACCACCAGGGACAAGCAGTTCCTCGATGCTTTGCATCGTTGACTTGATGTCGCTTGACACACGCAACACGTCAGAAGCAATGGCAACGTCGAACGAAGCGGGCACCGCACGTTCGAATTCCTCCACGGATGCGGAAATATCATAGGGACCGGTGAGGAACTCGTCACTTCCACGCAGGTCATTAGCAACGTTGAGACGGACGAGGTCCACATAAATGCCTCGACGCTCCATCATAGCCACGATCGACTGCATGTTTACCTTGCGGTGGCGCGCATACATTTCGAGTACACGGAATACGCGACGCGGTGTTTTGCTCACCGACGACATTATCAGGCGATCAACCAGGGCAACCATACCCTCGTTAAGCTCAAGTGACACACTCGGTACGTCAAATAGGGCATCCTGGAGTGGTGTACCAGACACCAAGCCCAGCTTAAGGGCTTCAGAGACCACACCTGACTGATCATCACCATTCATGTTCTCAAGGAACTTAGACGCCACGCTTGTCTCCATCGTACAAGCCTCCATGAGCGAGGGCGAGGCGTCAAACGCACGCGGCTCCCAACTTTCCGTGTAGCCCTCACGAACTCGTCCCGTGTCCTTGATACGCTTACACTCGAGACCCTTGAGGAAGGCTAACGTCTTGCCTGTATCACGGTCAAACATGAGCACATCGTGCTTAATGTCGGTGTCGTTGCTGATAAGAGTCTGAACGTGCAGGACCAAGCGCTTAGCATTGTGAATCTCATCCACTGTTCCGCGAACCGATAAAATATCGAGATGATTCGGTAGGAAAGCGTCCACACCAAGCTTTTGACCCTCAAATGACAAGGCAGGAATCCACGTGCAAAGGAATGCCGAATCAAGCAAACCTGGGTGGAATACCATGCCGTACGCTTCATGACTTGTCCACAGGTCTTCTGGCACATCGACAAATGCCAGGTAGTCATCTTCACGCTTCGTTGAACCACGCACTTCGTTGATCAGACCAAACGCTCCTGTGTGCATAGAGCCGTTCGGGCGCAGACGCGAATAAAATGTCTCGCCGTCCATAATAATGTCAAAGTCCTCAATCCAATTGTCACCAAACAGCTCCTTGATATTTGCTGGACCAATTGGCGTACTTTCGGGCCACATCTGACCGCTGGCATGCAGTTGGTCGTACAAGAGACCCGTGTCGTTGACCGCACCTTTACCCGACGAGCGGAATTCCCAGCCATTGTTAATACCCGTGAGCTTGAATTGGGCGTGCTTTGGTGCGCCCTCTTCTTCAAGTACAAATGCACGCAGGATACGCATGTTGGTGATAGTCCGGGCACCATTTTCAAGTGCGGCTTCGGCGTAACCAGCACCAGGGAATACAATCGTGCCACGAATCTTGTGACCCTTGGTCCAAGAGTGTGTTTGCGCATTAATGCGAATCATACCGGTCGCCAGTGGCGGCACAGGTGGGTGGCAACGCATGTATTCGAAAATGTTCGTCTCATGTGGCGCCTTCTTGAGCGGCAGGAATGGGTACGATGGCAGTTCATCGAGCGTCGCGTTAGCGCCCATAGGCATGTCAATAAATTCGTCACTGTAAAGCTTGTAAACCTTCAGGTCGCGCACACCAGACTGAATCGAGGTGCCAACGGCCGTAAGGAGTTGCGTGATCTCGACCTTGGTTGCGCCTGTCTCGCCTTTCTTGTAGTTGGGGCGGCGACCAGATGCCACGATCGTGGTGTTTTCCGCATTGGCGGCACGCAGGATTTCATCCATGTACGAGCCAAGCACCGTGTGAGGCGCAATCTCGATGATCAGTAAACCACGGTCCTCCTTCTTGCGGTATTCGTTGAGTGCCTCAATCGACTCACGGAACATGACAGGACGACTGACATTCTGCCAGCAGTACTGGGCGTCGAGATTGCGGCCAGGCTCGTGCATGCGACCCTCAACCGTTGAAATGAATCGGGTCTTGGGAATGTTTTCGCCATTATTAATGACGGGCGACACCTCCTTGAGGAAAGGTTCACCACATGGCGATACCATCGGAGAGTGGTATGGACCACCAACACGCAAGAGACGGGCAAAGATTTGCCTCGACTCACAGTCCGCCACAACCTGCTCCAACAAGCTTGTCTTACCCGAAACAGCAACAGCGTTGGTCGAGTTCGAGGCGGAAACCCACAAACCTGTATCAGTGCCATTCTCTTTCATAATACGCTGAATGAGCTGCTCAGCCTCTCGTCGGCTCATACCAAGCGCTGCCATCTGTCCATCGATAGTATCAAGCAGCGAAAGAGCATTCGAACGTGCAATAGCCGTACGAATAGCTTTTTCATGGGTCAGAGCACCTGAAGCATACATTGCTGCAATCTCACCAACCGAGTGACCCAGGACAACATCGGGCTGCACACCGAGGTCGACCCACAAATCGAACAGGGCAATTTGGAAAATAGTGATGGCAATGACAATGCACTCGACCTTCCAGTCACCCTTGTCGGTCTTGGCCACCTTGCCGTTCAGTTCTGGGTTGAACAAACCGTACTCGTCCTGGAAGTTTTTCTTGTGGAACTTGGCCACCATCTCGAAACTAGCATTCACAGAGTTACGGAACGCAGCAAATCGAGTGTACATGTGCACACCCATGTGCTCGTGCTGAGGACCCTGACCACAGAAAACAAATGCCTTGATCGGATTCAAGTCGGGAGTCGACGTAACCATTGTGTCTGAGAATGACAGCGGCTCACCCATAGAAGCCACGGCAAATGCTGTGTTGGGGTGACCACGAGCACGCTCCGTCATGGTGCGCGCCAAAAGCGAAGCCTTAAGAGGGTCCTTGATGCTAGGCCAAACTTCCTGCAAAGATTCAGAGAGTTTCGTCACAGCACGGTTTGAAAGGGCACCCACCGAAATCAACATCGGGTCCTTGTCCGTCAGCGCGACTGTTTTGTTACCAGGCTCCTTATTCGGCACACGCTCCATGACAGTGTGACTGTTGGCACCGCCGAAACCAAACGATGAGAGCGACACGATAAACTTGCCTTCTTTCGTCAGCTTGCTGGGTGGCAGGGGCTCAGTTTCCGTCTGCACCTTAATCTTGAACTCATTCCAGCGAATACGAGGAGTGGGGTTCTTAAAGTGCAAATGGGGCAGCATAAGACCCATGTCGAGCGTGTAGCAGTTCTTGATCAGACCGACCAGACCAGCAGCTGGCTCCAAGTGACCAACATTCGTCTTAGCTGAGCCAATGCGGAGATAATCGCCATCAGCCCGTCCCGGCGTAAACACCTCACCGACAGCGTTGGCTTCAATGGGGTCACCAACAGGCGTGCCCGTACCGTGACATTCAACGTATGCAGCCTCGTGTGGCTCACGTCCCGCGTCGCGGTATGCTGCATACGTAGCAGCCTTTTGTTGCGGGCCATCAGGCATCGTGATCGACTTGCCCTTACCGTTCGCATTGATGGAAGTACCAGTAATCTCAGCGTAAATGTGGCTGCCCTTGTCGATAGCATCCTTGGTACGCTGAAGAATAATGACCGTGCAGCCCTCGCCACGGGAGTATCCATCAGCCGATGAGTCGAACGTGTGGCAGATACCTGTAGGCGACAGAGTACCCAGTGTCGAGAACGACAGCGACGCGTGTGGTGCCAGAATGACATTCACAGCGGCAACTACAGCCATGTCACAATCGCCACGTAAAATCGCCGTGCGAGCAAGGTGGAGACACGTAATACTCGATGAGCAAGCAGTATCAAGGTACACCGAGGGGCCACGCAGGTCGAACATGTAAGACAGACGGTTGGCCTGCATTGAGAAAGCGGCTCCTGTAGCACTGTAGGGGCCCATGTCGTACATATCGTTGCCGAGGTTGTGAACATCTGGTGAACCAGTCACAAACACACCCGTGTTGGTGCCACGGTAATGCACACCCGAGTCTTCTAGAGCCTGGAAGACGCCTTCAACCAACATGGCCTGATGAGGGTCAAGCGACTTGGCCTCTGCGGGCGAGATGCCGAACTCAAGTAGGTCAATGTCGGTGTGCGGTTCAACAAAGCCACCTAGGTCCGTGACTACCTTTCCGGGAATACCTCCGGGTGCAGTCATGCGATCGGGGTTCCAGCGGTTGTCAGGCACGCGAGAAATGGCGGATCTTCCTTCCTTCAGCAGCTCAAAGAACTCCTTCTTGTCGCGGGCACCAGGTAGGCGAAGACCAATGCCGACGACCGAAAGACTAGACTGTCGGCCATTTTCATGGAGTTGCTGCGCAGTCATCTTAAGGAAAGCAGTTGAGCTTGGATAAACCTTTTTGCGTTGAAATATGCGTTTGCAAAGGGACTACTAAGTGTTGGCGCTCACTTAGCAAAGTCAATACAAACAGAAAGGTACAGTTTAGTGTTCCGAGCCAGCGGAAAAAGAAACTGTTTGATAGGAGACAGACAGATACAGCTATTCACTCGGATTGAGTGGTTGCGTTGGAAAGACGGAATGTGTTGTCCGATCTGACTTCAACAAAGGCCGCGTGGCACTTGCGCACAATCACGCATCGAAGCCACAATGCGTGCTTGAAACAAAAATAATAACCTATTAGGATTTACGCCACGCGCGTTAAACAAGGGTTTTGACGTGGGTGTTGCATTGGACGAAAACTAGGGCGCAGGTTTTATTCATGGGGGGTGCATTTGTTTTTTGGCTACATTTGATTGGAATTCGCTTTACATATCCGCGGAGTTGAGAGATGATCGTGCATCACCGCAGCTCTATTCGCAGCTACACCTACAAGGATAAACTGACTTGTTCTAATCATACTTTTCGTGCTGAGAGGAGCCTGTGTGTCCAAGCAGCCGAGGTCGATCTGCTCCACCTGCATGTGTCAGGTTGTGTATTTCATATGATAGCGTATTTACCTATTGGGACTAGTAGACCCCAAGAAAATTAGTTTACTGAGGCATTATGTTCCAGCATCTCTGATAAGCGCTGGTCTAAATTATCCATCGATGCAAGGCTATCGCGAAGGCGGCGCTTTTGCGTCGAAGAGAGTGAAGACATGTTAAGATCTAAAGGTGAACCATTCAGGGAGCCACTGTCACCACCAACTTCGACGCGAAAGGCTCGAATCTTTTCGCGTAGCTGCAAAATTTCTGCCTTGGAGGTTTCAATAGTTCCGCGCAGGGATGCCTGTTGCGCCTGAAACTCTTCCACATGTGGTGCCATTTTATTGGTCGGATCATCCCAAGACGAGGCAGCAGGTGTACTGTTCCTTGAGTCGGGTAGTCCATGGCTCCCACTATCAGGAAGCTCCTTCGTAGAAGCAGGCAACGTGTCTTGTTCGAAGGGTGCGAATGAGACAGGCAATGATGTCGATGGTGTCTCAGAGGCAATATTCAGCGCTGCCAGAAGCATGTCATCAATACCTTCAGGTGCACATTGTGTTGCGGCTTCCACAGAGTCTTTGCGTCCAACAGTATGGTTAGAGTCGGACAAACGAGAAGCTAAAGAGAGTGACTTGTTGGGCGAACTTTGAGATGACACGCCAGAATAGATCGAAACGAGGGGATCGAGGGTCGGTTCAAGACGTGGCTGTGACTGACTGCCAGAATCATTGAAAGCCGGAGTTGGCAACGCTTTAACAACATCTCCGTGCACTTCTTCCACTTCAGATGTAGCGATAGAAACGTCCTTATCTGACTCGTAGGGCCATGTGCCCGTTTCTGAAGCTGGCGTCTCGGTTTCTAATTCAGGTAGAGGCTTAGACAAATTAAGCTTTGGGTGAAACATGGAGGTTGCTTCAGGGACGTTCTGTGTCGAAGAGTCTTCAGGCACAGAAGACGGAGGCGGAGCAATTTGGTCCAACTTGACAACTCGAAGTGCCGGCGGAGGAGACATCCCTTGTGACTTTTTAAGTGGATCAAGCACCTCTTGCGTATTATATGAGGGCTGAGATGTGACATGGTTCCATGTCGTCGGATCTGATGTCGGTAAAGGCAGAGAGTTAGTCGTGGAACCGTCAGTCGATGTATCATGCAGCCATGTCACATCTGTTCGTATATGGAGATCTGATGTCGTATCCGGCTGCTTCTTGGGGGACCAAGATTTGTTAACACTAGAATGCTCAGTCTCTTGCGGGTATAGAGGGTTAGTTTCCTCACTAGGGCGGCGGGGACTAAACGAGTTGTCATTGAAAGGCACATAGGCATGACTTTGAGGAATATGCGGCGTATCACAATCATTCACAAGCAGCGAAGAAAACGAATCGGAGGTAATATCACCCCCTTGCAATGGTGAGACAAGACTGCGTTGGTCCATGGCGGAAGAAAGTTGATGCGAGCTTGTTGGACTAAGCGAGAGATCGAAACTGTTCACACTAGGCGCCGTGCTGATGGATGTTTCGGGTCCCATAAACTCTCGATTAACCATAAGCATTGGCGACTGTACACGCGGACCCCATACGGGGGAGTTTGGCCTCGAATCATTAGGCTGAGAATTCACATTCGGTGTTGACTTATTTTTGACTCTCCACTTGCGGAAAGAAAGCGTAGATGCACTGCGGGAACGAGACATACGCCTCATGAAACCCTCAGATGTGCTTGGAGCATATTGTTTCGATGCAGAGCGTTGGGGGTCAACACTGACCACTTGAGGAGTCGGTGTGAGGGCACGACTTAGCGGCTGAGGACTGGCTGTGACGGTACGCACGAGAGAAGGCATACTGAAGCTTTGCGGCTGTCCAGTATAAAAAGAGTTCTCATAGCGGGGGATATACTCAGATCCTGAGCCGGTGTCGTATGCATTTTGCGCACGATGACGAGGGTAGCCCGGTTGCCGCAAAGCTTCGTCGTTCGTTTGGGCGCGGAGCTGTCGACGCATCTCACGCCTGCGAAGACGTGACTGCAATTTGGACTCTTTGTCACCGTGCAAATATGTTTTGAGATCAGTTATGTCATCGTGTGTGGGAATGAGTGGCAGCAAACTGACATCTATTCCCTTTGTGGTACGCGATGTCGACTTGGTCGGCGACGACAACGACACATCCGGCCTGAGTTCCGGGGAGTTAAGGTAATAAGATATTGGAACAGACACTTTGCCTGATTACCTGGAAAGTTGAATGAAACAAAACAGCACAACGAGCCTACGACAGCACGATGTACCACTGGAAGTCAATGGATTGGCAGCCTGGGGAGGTCAATTCACGTCATGGAATGTTCCCACGTGAGAGCACGTTTTGTGCTGACTAATACATGCACTGTTTTACTACGATTCATTGGCTCTGATTCGGAGGAATTTACGCGGCCTTCTGCGGGGGAAACGCGTTGCGTTATTAAGAAGATGAACGCTTTCACGCTTTAGAGGGATCCCGGATGCTGGACTGCAGCACATAGACATCAGCAATGCAGATGACTAAGAATACCGACCAAGAAAGAATAGCAATGGGCTGTGCGCAATGAAATTGGTAAAAGTATTTACCTGACGCACCATCGAGATAGTCTCGTCTGGGCCAGCAGAACTCTGTTGTTCTGCGCAGGCAACGGCACCAAAGGCTAGCATCCTCAGCATCTGTCTTGGGTAGATTTACATTTTTAGACGAGCTGGGTGTAGATGAAGGACCGGCTGCCAAGCTTGTCGAGGAGGATTGACGGTAGTCAGGGTTGTAGGGACCTTGCTGCTGGTAGGCATCGTGGCACGATCCGCCCATATCGTTTGGTGAGGGTATGACAGCAGACTCGTCTTCCAATATCTCGCGCGTCATTCGGTATGGCGAGCATGTGATCACCAGCAATGGGAAGCTAATGAAGGGCAGAGCCATGGACAGGGCTACCTGCGAGGCGACAAGCATGGTGTCCAATCCATTACGGCCAGCAATGGCGGCGACCAACATAGCAGGAATTACAGCAATAGCACGCGTCAAGAATCTGCGCATGAACGGAGTGATACGCCAGCGAATAAAGCCCTCAGAAATAATCTGTCCGGCGAGCGTCACAGTGATACTTGACGACTCTCCGGCCGCCAGCAAGGCTACAGCGAAAAGAATAGCCGTGGAGGTGCCAATCGTATCTTTGAGTAGCGCAAATGCTTGAAATAAGTCGCCCACCACTTCCCTGTCCCCTTTGCTATTATTACCATAGTGGAAGGCTGCTGAAGCCACAATGAGAATCGCACTGTTAATGGTAATAGCAAACAGGACAAGACAGATCGCAATGTCCCACGAGGAATGCTGTAAAGTGACATTTAAGTATTGTAGTGATACCGGCTTATGTGGCGGCAATTCGTCCGTCTGCAGGATTTCTGGAACCCGAATATTAGATGAAATCATGCGACGCCATATAGAGGAGAGGTTCGATGGAAGGATTCGACGCCAGAATGACAGCCTTGCACCAGGGTCCTCACTTTCCAGATCTAACTGTTCCTGTACGTCATTATTCGGATCAAGCTCTCCATCAAGACGGTCGATTGTCGCAAAATGAGAGCCGAGAATCAATGAGTGTGGCATGATCGTTGCACCTAGAATCGAAATCGAGATATACAAGCCTTCTGATGTCACGACGGTGGATGTGGGAACAAATCCATGAAAAACATCTCCCCAGTCGGGCAAGACGCGTCGTAGTAGAATGCAAAAGCATACGAGTACAATAAGTACCAACACGCCGATAAGAGCCTCAAACAAACGGACGCCCGACGAGGGTCGGAACAAAAATAAAGCCAAAAACACATCAGCTGTTGTAATAAGTACGCCCGCCCACAGAGGAATAACTGGGAAGAGCAAATTCAAAGCGATAGCCGAGCCAATAAGTTCTGCCAGCTCGGTCGCCACGATGGCCACTTCATTAATAATATACAGTGGTATCAGCAGACCCCAGTAACGAAGGTGCATGTTCATTGTATTCATTGGTGGAATCTCTCCTGCTCCTGCTGGTAAGCCAAGCACTAAACGACGAGTTTGAGTTGACAAATCTAGACCAGTCACGGCACCAAGACGACAGCATAACACCTGGAGCAGCACAGCAAAAAGGCCAGAAAGCAGCACGGTGAAGAGGAGCTTGTAGCCGAACCTGGATCCAGCTTCCATGTCCGTGGCCCAGTTACCGGGGTCACAGTAAGCTACAGCTGCAATGAGACCAGGCCCCAAGAACGAAATATGGCGCATAAGTGTATCACCTGAGCTCTCAAGCCATGTTCGCTGGTGGCTAGGGCGCTGTGGTATTCTCATTTTGTGTGCCTACTCGAAAGAAATCTAGAGCACCTAGGATACACGGGAAGGCGCGCCACGACCGCGCTTTATATGACTGGATCTCAGATGGAGCAACTGGGCTCAGTTGTGAGCGCGTTGGGCATAACCCATCACCTGCGCACAATTGTTGTGGACAAATCACGTGCCGACTGTGTCAAAGACCTTGGCCGTCATTCTTCTGCTTTGGAACTTATCGACGACAATGCTGGCGTGTCGTGGACTCTCCATCTCTCGCCATGGGAGGCAAGCCCTGGGTTTAACTCGCAGTATTTTTACAAGCGCAGTTGCCATGCAAGCACCCCAGCCGTTCAGGCAGATACCCAAGGCCCATGTGCTCGCCAAGACCGATACGCCCAAGACCTTAGTCGACGTGGCTAAAGCATACCCTGATCACCCGCTGATGCAGTTTTTCCAGATGGCGCCTACTGAAGTTCCCAAAGAAGGTTCCCAAGGAAGACACGCAGATGAACGTGAAACTATTCAGGTGCCTCAAGCTGTAACAGAAGCTGATCTCTCGCACGATCACAGCTCGCGCGCCTGGCTCGCCCCAGAGCTACGCCGTAAGAGTAGCGCAGACTTGCACACATTGTGGTATGTGCTTCTCCATGAGCGCAATAAGCTCGCTACTAGTTGGGAAGAGCTGAAGCGCCACAGTGCACAGGGTGCAGCACACATGCTTGGTCAGAGTCTCTCGTACCGCCATCACCGGGTATGTTCTCGTATTGACACTAACATGTACAGGTCCGAAAATCCATGGCGCGCATTAAGTTTGTGCTGAACGAACGTCGACTGGCTCTGATCGAAGCGCAGCGCCGCGCTCGTGAGGAAGTCGACGTTCCTCCTTTGGAGAATGAGGGCGATATTTTTGAGGAGTCGCCCCAGGCTTCTTAGAGCCAGGGGGCTAGGCCCTAGGTCTTGTACACGTAGTGCATGCCGCTCTGTCTTTGTGATTAGGTAAATATCGCCGAGCCACCCGTGTGGAGTCCGAGCAGCCACCCAGATTTAGAGTCGCAATAGGTCTAAGCGTCTGTGTGGCGCCAGAGTCTTGCTTTGTGCCATCGCGATGCTGGAGGGTGTATTGGCATCCATCCTCAATCGCTTCCTAGCATCATATGTGGATGGCTTAAATACAAATCAACTGAACGTCGCCATATGGAGTGGCGACGTTAAACTGCGTAATTTGCGCTTGAAGCGCTCGGCGCTCGACAAATTGCGTCTACCCATCGACGTGAAGGAGGGGTACCTTGGCCAGCTCACCCTAACTATTCCATGGTCAAACCTGAAGGGAAAGCCTGTGCGCATGCTTATCGAGAACGTGTCTCTCCTTGCTGTGCCACGCGATGCTTCCATGCCCATCGACGAGGCCGAGGAAGAAGAGCGGCGCCAGACGCTAAAGCAGGAGTTGCTCACTCGCTCAGAATTACTGAATGTGGCACCGGAAGAGAAATCAGAGGAAGATACACAAAAAAATGACTCGTTTATGAGCTCACTCTTTACCCGCATCATTGACAATGTACAGGTCACTGTGCGCAATATCCACATCAGGTATGAAGATGCGCTGTCTTGCCCTGAGCGTCCTTTTTCGATAGGAGTAACGCTCGCTGAACTATCCGCTGTATCAACTGATGCCAACTGGGAGCCTACATTTGTGCACAATTCGGCTTTGGGCATCCATAAATTGGCTCGGCTCGATTCGCTGGGCATATACTGGAACACTGGCTCGGACTTTCTCGATGCGACTTCGCCCGAAGAATTGCAAGAAAAGCTCAATCTGTTGATCGCTTCGAAAGATTACATTCCAGAGCACCAGTATGTCCTAAACCCCGTGTCTGGTGTCGGAAAGTTCGTGATGCGACCCAAAGCAACCAAGGACGAGCCAAAGATGGATGCCCAGCTCGTTTTTGATCAAATTGGGCTCACTATTAGCAACGAACAATACAGCGGTGGGCTGAGCATGATCAATCTGTTCAGCTTTTATGCTCGTCAGGCACAGTATCAAGCATTTTGGCCAACGCAGCAAGAACTTGAGACAAATGGTCCACTGGCTAAATTTCGATTTGCGGCTCGTGTCATTGTCAGTGAAATGCATCAGCGACGACGTGTGTGGACCTGGGAGTATATGCGCGAGCGTCGTGACTTGCGCCTAGAGTACATCCGACTCTTTAAAGAGATGGTCAGTAAATCGCCTGTCTCGGACTCATCAGCGCCTTTGCCGGTACCTAACAAACGCCTACAAGAGCTAGAGCGCAAGCTTGAGTTCCGAGATATCCGTTTTTTCCGCTCTATTGCGAGGCGCGAGCTCCGCGAGGAGCGCCTTGTAGCCAATGATTCAGCTGCAGAGGCTACGGCACATGCACCCACAGCGTCATCCGGAAGCTGGCTGAGCTGGATATGGGGCTCCAGTGCAGATTCGAAAAATGTGCCAGGTCTACTGAATAATGAGCAGCGTAAAGAGTTGTGCGATGCCATCGAGTGGAATGAATCAACGGGCCAATCTTTGCTTGCACCGCTCGATGATTTACCGCCCGATATTGTAAATCTGCACGTAACAGCCAAGCTGAATCATGGCTTTGTGCACCTACGTGACCAGTCATCTGACCACAATATCCTCTCGCTTATGTATGACGGTCTGCAAGGTGAATTAACGCAGCGTCCGCATAATTTTGGTTTGTCTGTAATGCTGGGCGCATTGCGCGTAGAGGATGGAGCAAATTTAGAGTCACAATATCGCGATATTGTTCAAGTCAAAGAACGCGCTGAGGAAGATCCTACTATGCCGCTTTTCTTTGTTCAATACGAGAACAAGCCACTGGATGGTCGTGCTGATAGTGCCCTACTCCTCCGAATGCGCTCGACAGAGATCGTGTATCATGTATCTTATGTCGAGTCGATATTGCGTTTCTTCAAACCGCCCGAAACAGAGCTCGAGCTAATCGGCGCTCTCTTGGATGTTGCGAGTTCAACCTTGGAGGGTTTGCGGCGAGAAACCCGCGCAGGTCTCGAGAATGCACTTGAGAACCATAAGACCATCGATGTCTCGATCGATGTTCAGTCGCCCATTTGGATATTGCCAGAGGACTTGAAGGACCGCCAGAGTAATATGATGGTGCTAGATGCTGGTCACCTTGCGATGCGCTCTCTTCTAGCTGAGCCACAGACGATGGACATGGTCCGTGCAAAGCATTTTCGTCAGTACACGGAGGAAGATTTCCGTCAGTTGGAGGAACTAATGTACGACCGCTACTTCATCAAATTGCAGGATGTTCAATTAGTGATGGGTGCTGGCTACGATGCATGCATGCGCAGTCTGCAAATTCTCGATGAGCGTGACTATCACTTGATGGAGCGCATTAATTTAACCTTCACACTGCACAATTCCATCTTACCGCGTGCTCCAAATTTGACGAAGGTCAAACTAACAGGAAACCTACCAATGCTCAAGGTTCACTTCTCTGACAACAAGTACCGTTTGCTGCTTCATCTTATTCAAGCTGCGATTCCGTGCGGCGACTCAAAACCTATGCCTGAGAGTTCTGGCAACAGCTCTCTCCAAACAAGGCGACGGGTACTCGCTGACCACTTCCGGGGTACAAATGATAATTTATTAATCACAGAGGAAGCAGCGGAGAGCGGATCGTCTCATGATGATGGCGATAGTGATACGTATCAAGATGCACAGCTATCCGACACAGAGCATCTTTCAGCGGATGAAAAACTCTTTGAGTTTGATCTCGTTGTAGACCAACTATCCGGTACGGTCACCAAATCAGGTACAAGCAAACAAGAAGACCAGCAACTGGCTGAAGCTGTTTTCCAACACTTCCGGCTGGGTGTACACATTCAGAAGCACAAACTACAGGTGGATGTTCATCTCGGCTCACTTGACCTGGTTGATTGCTTGGTAGATCAAGCCCCTATGTTCCGCCACATGATCACGTCACGCCCGCTTGAAGAGACAACTGGCCGAGCTGAGCGCCCCGAAGCCGAGGCATATGACCTAATTTTTGTACAGTACGTACAAGTGAGTCCATTATCGCCCGATTTTTACGAGAAGTACGATGGAATTGAGAGCTCAACGCTGGTAAACCTGTCCACACTCAACTTGATGGTGACGCGAATCACGGTTCTGACCGTCTACGACTGGATCATGCAGACATTTACGAGTGGCTCGATGGAGACGACGGAGCCGGCGTCTGAGGCGCCGACCGAGGTAGACGAGCCATCTTCGTCTGAGTCGATGACTCTAGAAGAGAAGTCGTCTAAAACTCGCGTCAAGGTCAATCTTTCGTCTATCTTGTTGCGTTTAAACGACAATGGAACGTTGCTCAGCACGCTGACTTTATCGACGGCCAATATTGCTTTGCTACTGCGCGCAAACTCCATGCGCCTTGCTGCCCGGATTGGTTCGCTCTCGCTTCTAGATGAGATCGTTAGAGAGCGTGCAGATCTCTCATTTTCTAAGCTTTTATCTATTGAGGGCGATGAACTAGTCGATTTCGCGCTTGAGACATTCCATCCGGATGATGCGCAGTATCCTGGCTACGATACTTTTGTATGGCTGCGCAGCAATACACTCAAGATTGTTCTTGTGCCTGAGGCGTATGCGGATATATTAGGCTTTGTGACGAAGTTCGCCAAAATGAAAGCCGTATATGATGCGGCCAAGACAGCGGCATCTGCACAAGCATCTCAGTTACAAAAAACGCATGGTTTGACACGATTCGATGTGCTGGTCAAAACACCGATTCTTGTTATGCCCTACAGCCTAAACTCGAAGGATCACATGACGGGTCAATTGGGTGAATTGTATGCTCACAATACCTTCGACACCAAAGACAAGGTGTGCTTGTCAACGCTGCAAGCGGGTCTACGTCAGATTCATCTCAAATCTTACTTTACAAGTGACAAGGACGAAGATGTTCATGAGCTCACAATGCTCGACGATGTTCACATCTCGAGTGAAATTGTGGAAGGCATGCCTATTGGGTCCCATGATGAGACGGAGCACAGCTTTGAGTTTTCTGCCAACATGTCAGACATTAATGTCAAGCTCACAAAGCGTCAATATGTGCTGCTCATGACCCTATTTCAAAGAGCTTCAATCCTCTCGAAAGCCGATACCGAAGTGCCATTATCTGAAATCGCACCGGACGGCGATGGCGATAAAGCGGCGCGCGCTTTGGACGCCGTGGAAACTCAGAGCCCTAAAACTCACGCTGCGATCCTTCAAGTCGCAGGTGACTTTACTCTCAAGAAAGTGTGTCTGGACCTATACGACGAAACTGCTGTTGACGCTGAAACGCTCGAAGAGGCCAGTCTCTTCTGCTTCACCGTTGACGACACGAGACTCATGGTGCGTCAGGACCCCGACTCAGGCACGGAACTCGAGGTGGATGTGCAGGCTTTCTCCGTCATTGATACTAACAAGTCACGCGAGACGCATTTCCGTGAGATTATTCCTGCCACTTCACATGCAAGTCATCAGTTCATGCTCAATTATACCGTGTCATCCCCACCTGAGAATCATGCGATGGTGGTCGTCACAATCGATAATCCTGTGCTGATTTTCTCTCTTGACCCGCTGTTCTCCCTTATTTCTTTCTTCGCAGCCGGTTTCCCCGAATCACCCACGTCCGATACGCCGTCCAAACCTGATTCTCCCTTGACATTGCCCGAAACGAGCGACTCGGCTGCTACGATGCACTCGAGTATTACGGCACGGTCACCAAAAACGCCGAGACCGCCTCCGCCCGCGCCCCTCGCTTCCATCACGTCTCTACGTGTGAATATCGTCGAGCCACGTATTATTTTGCTTTCATCGCCGAAGCAGTCGGACTCACAAGCTATTGTGCTACTTTTGCGACAGATCGTGTTGACAAAGCAAAGCGTACTGGGCCTGTCACTCACGCAGCTGGGTGTGTATGTTTGGCGAATGAACGCACCCAATGACCGTCAAAGCTTGTTAAACGAAGTGGATGTTTCGCTATCGATGGACGCGCAGATGACACCGACAGGTAAGATCACAGGTATCGAGATCGACATGGGTCGCCTGCTTGTCCGCTTCACGCGCTCTGATATCGAATTGCTATCGAATGTGTTGAGCAACGCGATGGCTCTATCGAGAATCGAGTCTCCCAAGACATCTGCCGAGCCTGCAAAACCAGTAGTACGTGCTCCCTCCGTTTTGAACAAGATCACAGATGCACATGAGGACAATGGTCAAGTCCTTTTCTCGCGTGAAGAGCTGACGGTGCGTGGCGGTGGCTTGCAATGTGTCATGATCAGTGAGGTACAGATGTTGCCTGTTCTCGACATGAACGTGAAACCTTTCACCCTTTTGTTGAATGATTGGTCCGCCGATATGCGTCTGAACACAGAGCTGGACTTGTCTTTTAATAATTTCAATTTCGCCACCTCCAACTGGGAGCCATTGGTCGAACCATGGACCGTGTCACTGCGTTATGAGCGTAACTTGTCGCCAGAGAGCAGTACATTCACTATATCGTCTGGCAAGCGCTTAGAGATTAATGCAGCTGCTCAGTTTGTCGATACAACAACGAATCTATTCACATACCTCGACAAGGATAACCGCGTTAAAGAAGAGGCCCGGCACTTGGCGCCCTTCCGCATTCGTAATCACACGGGGTACCGGATCAGCGTATACTCAGAATCACCCCTTGGATCGTCCAACACACGCAACCATGTGCACCATCTGGACAATGGCTACGACATGCCGTGGTCCTTCGGTGACTGGCACGCGATTCGTGAGCATGCAACGGAAACGACATACAATCGACTCGCGGTCCAAATCGAAGACATGCCATGGGAGCGCGTGCGCCACATTGCCGTGGACCACGAGGGCGAATACGTAATGACTTTGCGCCCGAAGCTCGAAAATATCAGTCACCGCTTGCTATGTGAGGTCAAGCTTGACAACAATATCAAGGTCATCACGTTCCAGTCGACCTTCCGCATCGAAAATCGTGCTCTGATACCAATTGAAGCTTGTATGCTTGACGAGCAGGGCAACACTACTGACCATGTGCTGCGCATAGAGCCCGAGACTTATTCAGCCCTCCCAATCTGTGACGCCTACAGCCGTCAAGTCAAGGTGCGACCAGATCCAGGTCTCGGCTATACGTGGTCAAACGAGTCGGTGGGCTGGCAGGACTTGCTCATGACGTCGTCTCACTCTTTTGTGTGTCCTGCCTTGGATGACGGCGAGGCGCCGTTTCAGTTCCAGGCTTTTGCCATTCATGATACGCAGCACATGTCTCGTCGAAACTATCCACGCCTGACGCTGGCCTTGCGTGCACCTGTCGAAATTGAGAATGTACTCCCCTACGACATCCACTACCGTTTGTTCGACAAGAATCTCAACCTGAACTGGTCGACCTTTTTGCGTCGCGGTAACATATCACCTATTCATGTCGTCGCCGTGCAGCATTTGCTGCTTCTCAGCATTGAGCTAGAGAACTCCGTATACTCACCGAGTGAATTTGCTATTATTGCATCTGACAACCCGGATGATTTTCAAGTTGAGAATACCTTACTGCTCGCGGACGAATCAAATCTTAAACTAGAGCTCCAGCTGCACTATCACTCGTATCCTAACTCGGGCGGTGCTTTCAAGGTCCAAATTTTCTCACCCTATATCTTTTTGAACTTGAGTCAATTACCGGTAACGATCAAGACGAGACCTTGGGCCGGTCATGCAAAAATGGTGGCTGGTCAGGAATCGCATGATGACGACTATGATGCGTCAGAACAGCGCAAGCCATTTTTAGTGTCGCGCATCGGAGAAAGTAACAACCGTTTCCTGCTTCGCTCGCGCGACTCAAGCTGGTCTAAGCCGCTCTCGTTCGATGTCATTGGTTCCGAAGTGGGGGTAGTGATTCCTTCCAGCAGCGGCGACCGTGAACTGCACCTTGGTCTGGACATTCAAGATGGTCTGTCGAAGTTCAAGCTCAGTAAAGTGGTCAAACTTGCTCCACGATACCTCATTCACAACAAGCTTTCGCACGCCGTTCTCATTGCTGAGTCTATGGGTGGTGATCCGGTCCGCATTGGTGCAGACGAACGTGTGCCGCTCCACTGGTTCCATGTGGCTTCTAACAAACATGCCACACTGGCATTAGAAGGCTCTAACCTTGAATGGACGGCGCCATTCAGCATCGACAACATTGGCAACGTCTACCTCAGAATGGTCCGAGATGATGAGCCTCAGCACTTGATCCAAGTGGATGTCCAGATTCAGGGTCCTACCATCTTTGTCCGCTTGCTCCCCAGCGAGGGCGCGTGGCCGTTTTTGCTGCGCAATGAGACACATCATACGATTGTGTTTATGCAAACGGGCTCTTTCTCAGAGGCACAATTGAGCTCACGAGACACAAATCCGAAGAGGTACGTGCTCAAGCCACGCAGTAAGATGAAGTACGCTTGGGACTACCCCGCGGATGCCGACAAGTACATCCGTCTGCAGATCAACGGGAGTGAGCGTGTGATCAACATTTTGGAAATTGGCTCTCTGCTTCCATTCAAGTTTGCTGCCCTCGACGATCTACCAGCTGGTGTGGTATCGCTCGACGTACGCGCTGATGAAACGACGCAAGTCCTTGTGATTTCAGACTACTCCGAATCGAAGAGTAACTTCAAGGTGCTACGTGAGAGTGGCCCATCGGCAAACCCCGACATCAAGTTCAAGGCTGTTGACGTCGACACGTCCATCTTATTTGCGTTTAATATCGAGCTCGTTGGCGTGGGTATCTCATTCATTTCTCACAAGGTGCGCGAAATAGCGTATGTTACGTTCCGAGGTCTCGAGCTGAGCTATTCGGAATCACAGGTGACGACGGCGGTAAATGTGATTTGCAAATGGATTCAGATCGACAATCAGACGCCCCGCAGCATTTTCCCCATCGTACTGTACCCAACAGTCGTTCCCAAAGACGGCAAAGAATTGGACGTGCATCCCACACTACAGGCCTCAGTCATTCGAAAGAAAGATGAATCGCATGGTGTGCGACACATAAAATATGCCTCTATCTTGCTGCAAGAACTCACGACCGAGCTCGACGAAGATTTCCTGTTCGCCATTTACGACTTTGTGCGTGCAAGTCGTGTCGAAGTTGAGAAAGAACACGACGAGACTGCCTACATTGAAAATCCGAACGATCTGCCTGAACCTCCAATTCAGGCAGTAAGCACCGATCAGGTATATATTGAAATTCTGCATTTGCAACCGATTGCTTTGAATTTGTCGTTCATGTCGACAGATCATGACGAGGTCGACGAGACCGAAAGCTCGCGTACGCTATTCTTTTACATCTTCAACATGTTGACCATGGTGCTGGGTAATGTGAACGAGGCACCCGTGCGTCTGAACGCGCTTGTCATTGAGAACGTGCGTCTTTCTAAGCAAGTTCTGCTGAACCGCGTCGCGTACCACTATGGCCAGGGTGTGCTTTTCCAGGTGCATCGCATTCTTGGCTCTGCTGACTTTTTAGGCAACCCAGTCGGTCTCTTCAACAACGTCAGCTCAGGCGTAGCCGACATTTTCTACGAGCCTTACTACGGTCTCATTATGCATGGTAATCGTGAGCTAGGCTTTGGTATTGCTCGTGGCGCTAGTAACTTTGTGAAAAAGACCGTGTTTGGTGTCACAGACAGTGTGTCCAAGGTAACTGGCTCGATTAGCAAGGGTCTGGCCGCTGTCACCATGGACCGTGATTTCCAGTCTCATTGGCGTTCGAGGCACTTCCGCAACAAACCTAAGCACGCTCTTTATGGCATCACGGTGGGTGCCAATTCACTTGTTACCAGCGTAGCCAGCGGCATCGAGGGTTTAGCCCTCCGTCCTCTTGAAGGCGCTGAGGATGGTGGTGCTTCCGGCTTTATGCAAGGATTAGGCCGTGGTCTGGTGGGTGTCGTGACTAAGCCTGCCGCAGGTCTGTTTGATATGGCAAGCAGCATTACCGAAGGACTGAGAAACACGACTCAGGTCTTTGACCAGAACACTATTGATCGCGTTCGACTGCCACGCTTTATTGCCAGTGACCAACTGGTAAGGCCATATTCAGAGCGTGAAGCGCTCGGTCAAATGTGGCTGCAAACGCTGGATTCGGGTCGACTCATACGCGATCAGTATGTGGCGCATATCAACACTTCAGGCCAGCATGCAGGGGTAACCATCATGCTGTCAGAATCGCGCATTCGTACGTATTCACGCAAACTAACCGCCAGTGTACATTCGCACAGCACGGCTAAAGGCTCTATGGGAAGTGGCATGGTCTGATCTAAGCACGATTTCGCTGGAGAACAATGGCATTTCTCTTGTGCTTCGTGGCGGGGTAGTTGGGCCTTTCCTCGCCATCCAGGAAGAAAGCACGCGATTGTGGCTCTTCCGCAAAATTTCCGAGGTCGTGCAAAAGTACAATGCGGCTCATGCATAGGGGCGTTAGACGCGCTGCCACGCGTATTCACGTGACGCGTATGTAAGCGATAAGGTATGGATCAATAGCATCGCGGGAAGCGTACTGGTCGTTTAGACACGCACTCTCTGCAGGATCACGCCTGGAAGAGTGGTGTTGTGTAGGCATCTTTTAAGTGGCTGCTCTTACACAGAGTTGTTTCTCGCTTGAGGTCTAAATAATGTCTGAGGGCTCAGGCAGCAATGGGCTTGGTGCGGCGCCTGGTCTTGGGTCAGGTTTCCAGCTCGGACCTATCCTTGGCTCTGGACTTGGACGCCAAAGCGAAACGAATCCCTTGTATTATGCACAGGTACGCATTATACGACCAAGCAAATGACTGACCTTACCGCAGAGTCCGCATACCGCTTACTTTGGCGGGCATCCGTCGCAGACCAACTCTCCGCCGCATAGGCCCCCCGCGGGCGACTCGTACGCCAACAGTCACCTCGTGCCGTACCTGAACCATCATACACCCGGTGAGGGTGCTGCCGACATTGGCTCGGAAGCCCCACCTTCTTTGGATGCGTTCTACATCCAGCAGGCATCTGGGTCGTTTGGTGTGCCCTTGGACGTGCCCGAGATCAATGCATATGACCATGCAGCTGCTGGCAGTGGCCTTCCATCAAGCACATTGCCGCTCCGTGGGCCGCCTAACATGGTAGGATGGCCGCCTGCTTCCCGGCCATCTGGCACTGCCGGTCCTCACGATATCCAGCCACATGACGAAGCAGAGGTGTTACACTCAGCCCCCCATGGCTATCCTGCTTCGCTTGGTGCTATGCCACCGCTACCAGGAAGTACTCGCAACTTCCCTACGAGTGTCTACAGACCTACTGACCCAACAACTCATCGTCACATGATGATGGACCAGGATGCTGGTCGTCCACCGCGTCCATTGCAAAAGCGCCAGCGTACTAGTCCAGTACCTTTTGGCGAGAGCATCGATATGCAATCTAGATTCCGTGGTCCAGGGCCGGGGCCAGGACGACCACGACTACCGACTCGTGGGATCTCTGCTCGTCGGGATATCGAGACGGGGACCCATGGTGATGGCTTGACCGACTTTTTGCCAAATACGGAAGCACCAGCAGCCCCTGGCAGTGATTTAGCCTCCTGGATTTTAGGTCCCGATGATGTGCCTCAGAGGCCGCAAGCATTTCCGATGGATCCATCAGCGTACTACCGATCGGGCATGGCGCCTCCGCCCGCTTCTGGTATCCGGTTGGATATGCCTAGCTTGGCGACCGCACAACCACCGATGGGTGTGCCTAAAGACTTGGCGCCATTACGATCACAAGCACCTAATTCGGATGATGAACCACTCTATGTGAATGCGAAGCAATACCAACGTATCTTGAAACGCCGCGTAGCACGGTCGCGGATGGAAGAGAAACGCCGTCACATGTTCATGATGGCGATTAAGCAACGGGAAGAAGAGAAAAATGGTGGTCCTACAGAAATCAGCGAGGAATGGGTATCTGGTCTATTGGCTCTGGATGAAGAGTCAAAAAAGCCCTACCTACATGAATCGCGTCACAAGCACGCCATGCGTCGACCGCGCGGTCCAGGCGGCCGATTCTTGACCACGGAGGAAATTCGTAAACGTAATGAAGAGATTGCGGCCCAGAAGTCAAATGAGGAGAAAGCTGGCGATGAAGGCGGACCGTCAGCATCGTCGGCAACCAAAGAGGGCACTAGCGATGCGCCGCAGCAGTCAGCTAAGCCTTTTGCATCATCCTTGGAATATTCGGGCCCTAGGACCGACGAGCCAAAGGAAAATCCACATAATACTGTCAATGTCGAACCATCATGCGGTGCGACGGATGCTGATGCACCACCTTCCACCATTGCAGACTAACTTTCTTGGCATTGTGTAGTGTTGCTTTCATGTAATTAGTCTCTTAGACTTCACGTGATGTAATATCCATGATGGACGCGTCGAGATGGAACAGGATCTCCTGACCAACGATATGCAAATGGTGCTCACATTGTACTCATGACGCGATGCATGTAGTCTCTCTAAGCGCGTTCGTCTGTTTTTTGACTATTATCTTGTATCAGCGCAGTAGATCAAGAAGGCTGCATGACACGCAACAAGTCTCCGAGGATGTACTTCAACGAGGTGTTGTGCGTCTCCCCTATGATCTGCATTGCCGCATTTTGTCGCATGTGGCTCGTTCGGTCGATCTAGCCAGTGACTTCCCGCATCAAGGACTGTGGCGAATACTGAGCGTATCGCGCGACGTGTATCACAAGATGACACCTGTTGCGTATAGAGCATTGTATTTACGTTCACCTGCATCAGTCAACCGATTACGATACACACTTGTTGTACAATGCCCTTCTTTCGCCGCCTACGTGCAGCACATCTCAATATGTCATTGTGAAGACCTAGCACCTCTTGCCCTGGAGCAGCTGCTGCTGAGCACGAACCGTGTCAGCTCGATGTACTTGGATGGTGCCTCAGCCAAAGCAATGTGCATGACGCAAGCTGGGCGTCTAAGCAAAGGGGCCAAGCCTATAATTCTCTCTTGGGATTTTACAACTGGTGCGCTTTCTTTCGAACTCGACATTCTTTCCAGCTTTGACATGTGGCAGCGTGTGGAATCACTTTATATACGCGGTGATCCTCGGCTGGCACATGTCCTATGCCACGGATTATGGCCGAGGCTACGCCAGGTTTGCTGGCTCGTGCCGCTCACAATGATGAAAGACATATCTACTGTATTCATGGCACAGGCGATGCAGAAGTGGTCGAATCGAGGCATTTCCCTAGTATGGGATAACTCGGCTACATGAGCCGAATCGCTACAGCTCGAAGCGCGGCAAGGTCCAACGCGGCAGCAGAATCGATGGGAATAGCAGCATGGCATAAAAGATGCTGCCGTTGTGTGTCGAGAAAGACAGGTACATGCAGCAGTTGTTGTGCAATCGTGTCTGCAGGGACCGTCCACTCCAACGTACTGGTCGAGACACATGTCGAAGAACCATTATTCAGATGCAATTGGCCCTTTGACCAGACTCCGCCGTCAATCCAAATAGGCCCGATCTCCCATGTCATTTGGCCTGGAACGCTTTTGCTGCCTAGATGCCATTGAAGTTCAAGCTGCTCCAGACTCTGGTGTCGATGACGCGCCGTCATCTGGCGAGTAGCAGTAAGAAACGCGGACGCAGCCCATAGTCGGCCCAATTCTACGCGTTCGTGTGTCTCCTGCATGGCGTGCTGTGTACGCGCACCCAAGTCATTCAGCCATCCACACAAGGAAGTGCCGAAAGGCACAGATGATGTACACCAGACTGCCGGGACTCGGTCCTTCTCGATGCAAGACAGTATATCAGAGACGTCGCTGCTCCGTGGTGCACGATGGACAAGTACATCAGCTAGACGCTCGAGGTCGCGATAGACTGTGTCGCTGACACTGAGTGCCATGTGCCGTTCTCGAGCCCAAAATCGTCCAAGCGGGTCTGTAGCACTGGGTGTGTCTGTTCGTGTGTAACGCGGTACTTTGGTCAGGTGCGACTCGACTAGTGCCGCTAGCTCGGAAGTGGCAGGAGGTGCAGGTGCTGTTTCTGACCGCGTATGGTCCACGACGATATCTTGCTCGCGACCAGCAAGCTGTCGGAGTATTTGGAGGTGCCGGAGGATTCGTGTCGCGTTCTGAACAGCTGTAGCACGCTCGGCTTCAGGCGCTAAAAGAACCCAGTGCACGGGTTGTGGCTCTGGAAGACTAGAAGCCCAGGCACAGAGTTGCTCGCGGTGCAGTCCTTCAGGCGCGATGAGCGGCTGCACGTCATTGGGTGCAATGACAAAGTCGCGCTCAAATGCTGCGGGTATAAACAGGTGCGCCAGTAGCGCATCAAGCATGCGTCGATCAGCGTCACTATCCATGCGACTGCCGTACACGTTTTGGGCCAATAGCGCGCGAAGTGCGGGCCATGGTATCACTTCTGGTGCCAGGTTACGCCTGGACTGGGCAGCCGAAGCCATACACGTGTCAACGATTGCGTACGCCGCCTCAAGATCCGTATCGTAGAACTCATAAGCGTGCGACCATCCAAGTGGCGCATGCCGAGCGCGTTCTAGCACGATTGCGTGTAGCAAGGCCACCAAAAAGTAGACGCGCTCCCGCTCAGGAGGCGCTTTATCAGTGTTCGATGCGGGCCTTGAGTCCAGAGCATGTAAAGCATCCAATATAATGGCTTTGCATCCAGCAGGTGGTTCATGCATCACAATGCGTGCAGCGCGAATAAAAGATGGCGGCACAGATGGTGAGAGCTCGCATGTAAGAAAAATACGACACCGCTCATGTGGCTTTTGCGATGTCAGTCGCGATGGAAGCTGTGCGAGCCAGACCGGAGCTAGGTGCGCATTTTTAATTAGCACCCATGAGCCTGAGCGTGCAGCCGATATAATAGCACGGTCTGCCATGCCTATGGCTTCCGGTGAGCCCAGAGCGACTTCTGCACAAGTCATTTGCTTTGACACCGCACACGCTTCCACAATGCCACTGGCATCATAGCCCGCTACACCACACATGGCCAGGGGCGAATCGCTCGACACTTGCTCGACGATGTCGTGGATAGTGGGCGGTGCTGCATCAAGGAGCGGAGTACCAAAAATATGATGGACTAGCCGCGTGAGAGCAGGCGCCAGACGATCAGGACGCAGTGTACGCACAATTAATGCCTGCCGCACAAGGTTCTCCGTGTCGCTAGAAAGGGGCGTCAGCGGTACATCGGCTAGCTCAGGTGCCACTTGCATGGTCCATGCATGCCATGCCTCTGGATGCGCCAGTTTTTCGTGTTCGAGAAGACGTAGCGTGGGAGTGTCTGTGCCATAAAGCAACGCATGAAAGTCAGCTCCGTCCAGCTCACCAGCGCGTCTTCCAGCTAGGCAGTACACTTGCGCTAGCGCCACAGCTAACACAAGAGCATCAGCATGCAAAAGCGTGGGAGCCGCACGGAAGAAGGTGCTGATGAATAATTCGTCATACAAAGCGTCGCATCGATCGTTCTCTGAGTCAGTCGCAGTTGGATGGGAAAGCACATCCTGCAAGAGACGTTCGAAAAGACGCATATCAAATGAATAGAATGGATGCAGCTCTTGCATGTGCTCGAGTAGAAAGTAAAGTGCACTGCAGGCGCTTGCTAACGGCACGTAGGCTTCGGTAGCCTGCTGGACCGTAGACATGATGTCGCCAGTAGCTTGCACCTTTCGTGTCACGTCGTCTGCCTCAGCCTTGAGTGTTTCAAGTGTGCTCACGACATGATCGTCGTCGAGAATGTGACCCTGTGCCTCGTTGAGTGCTGTAAGAAGGCTTTGTTCAAGACGCAAAAGACGTCGCTGGAATTCGCTTTGCATCCGCTCCAGATCCACTCGCTGCTGCTCGATATCAGCCCGCTCGTGATGCAGTATTCTGGCGAGAGACTGGGCCTCGAGACTTTTACGCGTGATAGTAAAGTTGATCACTTGGACTCGGGCAAATACGTGCGGCGCTAATACAAGGCCTGCGTACCTCGTGGCCAGTATGAGCCGAAACGAAGGAGCCCAGTCGACATCTGAGGTGCCGACACGCACAAGCAAGCGCCCCCCTGTGCGACGCTTTTCCGCGTTCAGAACAGGCATAAGAATAGGATCAAAATACTCGGCGTCGGTGATAATGAGCGGCATACCGAAACGCAACGCACGCTCAAGTACCTGCGCAAAACCACCATCTAAAAATGAGGTGATCGCCGGCTGTGCATGAGCGAACAAGCCTTGAGCAAACGACACCGCACGGCCTGAAGGATCAATCAGCAGAGGCACGCGCGTGCATCGCTGGAGCATCACGGCATTTTCGATGCTGAGGGAATCACTTCGCAGGCCTAGATTCTGCCAGGCCGCACGTTCGTCGGCCGTCGAAAGCGTATCAGCAAACGACAGGGCAGCACGCACGGGCACGTTACATGAACCCAGACGCGCAACCCACGCATGCCATAAAGCTTCGCGGCATGCTTGATCGAAAAAGCCGGCATAAGTGATCATCGCCGCACATAACAGAGCGTCGCCTGGCAGCGTTTTGACCTGTGCATCAAAAGCCTCGCGGCCATGTTCCCAACGCTCTCGCTCCGAGCTGAGACCATCAAGAAGGCGCGCACTGCGAGCAACGCGCGCTTCCACTGTATGCATTTCGTTTGTCAGTGCTTGTGTTTCGCTGATGAGCGATGCATATTCACGCTTGAAAGAATCAATACTTTCTTCCAGCTCGGCAACGGTGGCATCCGCTTTGATCGCCTCTTGGCGTGTCAAAGACGCTTGTTCCTCCAGGGTCTGAACTTGTGCGCGCAACGGGCCTACGCTTTCGAGAATGTGGGCGTAGTGAATCTGCGCTAGTACCCAGCGCGCGAGGGGTCCGCATGCCGAGCTGGCACGGTATATACTGTCGATATTGTACTCGGGTCGGTCAAGGTATTCGCGCTGTAAACGCTCGCGTAGTGCTTGTGGGATGTGGGCGGTATCAAGGTGAACGACGGTCGAGATAAAATCGTCACGGCGAATGAGACTCTGGACGCTCTTCCAGCCATCTACCCGGTGGCCGAGTAGGATACACACCGATTCCATAGCCAGCTTGACAGGTGACGGTGGGTTGGTCATGGACCGCACCTCGCTCAAGTGCTGCTTCTTGATATTGCTCACAGCAGCCTGTGCATCTAGCAATGATGGCTCAGCCTCGGAAAGCTCCTGCAGGACAGATGCCCGTTGCTGAGCCATAGCCGCCTCCTGACGCTGCAGCTCAGTCTGGAGAACGAGGGACGCTTCGCGCTTGCTTTCAGCCGCTTGTTGTTGCTCGACCATGCAATGAAGACGATCATTTGCCTCACTGTTAGCGTCTTCTAGTCGTTTGCGTTTCGTGGACAGAAGCGACTGCATTTCCTCGATCTGCTCGACTGTCGCACGGAGCTTGTCAAGACCCATGAGACGGAATCGCTGCTGGTCTTCATGCTGCTCATGCTGTTCACGTACAATCTCGCTGAAACTATGCAAAAGCGACAGAAGATGCTGTGGCGACGGATGATACTGTCGACCAGTCCACGCACGTACGCGCTCGCCGAGATCTGCTGCGACCATGTGCATCCACACCATGGTGTCAACGAGTGCATTCCGATGCTCTCCAAGATCAAGAGACGACGTGAGCTCATAGGCAACCGTGCGGCATGCCTCTTCACTCCAGTCGCCTGTCGTATCGGCATGCACACGGAGGGGTGCGCCCATGACGCGCGTTGTAGGCAACCAATGTGTTGGTTGGTGCCAAGGCCACGTCTCTGAGGCAGTCACGTGGGCTTATCATGGATACAGAACGCATATAACTACAGGTGTACGGAGCGCAAAGCGTCACGGCGCTGTCTGGGAAGATGGGATGTAGCCGAGCTTGAGTTGCTCTTCGAGCCGACGAATTTCCTCCATGCTTTCACTCCGATTGATGGCCTCGGCGATGGCAGCACGCTGACTGTCAGTGAGCTGATGTCGCCTCGTGGGAAGTGGTGCGTCAGGCTCCAACGAGGCAGTGCCTCCGGATGCTCGACGCTCTTTTGAGCCCATGAGCGAGAGGGCTAGTTGGTTGAGTTGTCCATCAGGTGCCACAAACGCTTTTCGAGCGACAGCGCGCTCGCGCTCTGTGATGCGCCGGTAATCCAGCACGCGGAGGTGCGGCATGCACCATACAACAAACTCACGATAGTGCTTTTCGCGCGCGACAGGATTGCCCATGAGGCACAAATAGCGCATGTGACGAAGGCGGCGCAGATGCGAAACCTCCTGAAAATCGGATATGGCGTTATTGGTGAGTATAAGCGACACAAGGTATGGTAGCTGTTTGTGAATGGACGCGTCCACTCGAGCAACTAGATTATTAGAGAGTGTGAGGTGCTGTAAGCGCAGCATCCGAGGAAAGTTGCCCAGGAAGCGCACGTCATTATCCGTCATATCGATGGTATCATTCTGGTCGCGCGAAGCACCCATATTTTCGATAGCAGGTATTTTAAATCCGCGCAAGTCAAGCTCACGCTCTTTGAGTGCATTGATGGACGAGTCGCAATGCGTTAATAGCTCTGCAGTGAGTTTCATGGCGGTCGTCAAGGAGACAGCGACGCTGGCGCGTGCTGCCATCATGCAGACCACAGCGTCGATTTTCCACCACGTGGTACATCACGTGCCGATAGGGTGGCTCGCGTCCGGCGCGAGGGTGTGGGTCCAGACAGGACGGATCGGAAACTCTACCTCGTCGTCCGTCCCCATCCATTATGGCATCTGCTCCGGCCGTCTCGCCTTCCACGGCTGCGCAGCGCAAAAAGCTAACTAGTTATGTGGGATTTGCCAACCTTCCGAATCAGATGCACCGTGCGGCTGTGCGCAAAGGCTTTACGTTTACAGCCATGGTAGTTGGTATGTATGAAAGACTCGCGAGAGAACTAACGCATGCGCAGGTGAAACGGGGCTTGGTAAATCGACTCTGATCAACACTCTGTTCAACACGAATCTCGTTCCAAGTGGCGAGGACCGCGACATGTCTCAGGTGCCGACGCAAACCGTCGGCATCGAGACGATCAGTGCTGACATTGAGGAAAATGATGTCTGCCTTCGTCTCAACCTCATCGACACACCTGGCTTCGGCGACTTTGTGAACAATGAGAACACGTGGGAGCCTATTCTGCAGACGATCGAGTCGCGCTTCGAGTCCTACCTTGAGCAGGAGAACCGTCTGAGCCGCTCTAGGATCGTGGACAATCGCGTGCACGCTCTGCTGTACTTTATCCAGCCGACGGGTCACGGTCTGCGTCATATCGACCTTGAGTTCATGACGCGTCTGAACAACTATGCGACGGTGATTCCCATCATTGCCAAGTCAGACACGGTCTCAGAGAATGAGCTGCAACAGTACAAGCAGCGTATTTTACGTGACCTAGAGTTCCACGGCATCGATATTGTGCGTCTCCCTATGAGTGAGGAGGACGATGAGGAGACGATCGCTGAGGTCACCGAGATCCAACGCCGTCTGCCATTTGCCATTGTCGGCTCCAACAACCTTGTCAAGACGCCTGATGGTCGTATTGTCCGTGGCCGTGCGTACCCCTGGGGTGTCATTGAGGTCGACAACGAAAACCATTGCGACTTTGTGAAGTTGCGCCAAATGCTTATCCGCTCCAACATGGAGGATCTGCGTGAGCTCACGCAGTTGCGCTACGAAAAGTACCGCTCGGACAAGCTGCGGTCGCTTGGCGTGATTCAGGACGACTCCGTCTTCACAGCGATCAATCCCACCGAAAAGAATGCTGAGGCGCGTGCCATGCATGAGGCGAAGCTGGCCAAGATGGAGAACGATATGAAGGCCGTGTTCCAACGCAAGGTCGCCGAGAAGGAAGCCAAGCTGAAGCAGAGCGAAGAGGAGCTGTACGCGCGCCACCGGCAGATGCGTGCTGCGCTTGATCAGCAGCGCCGTGAACTCGAAGAGCGCAAGCGGCGGCTGCAGAACATGTTCCGCCAGATGTAGTGTCCCATACAGTGTAAGCCTCCCGGAACCTGAGCGTGTGCCACGTGACCCCGTGTTACTTGGACGTTGGTGTCATCGTGGAGCGAACGGTGGACGCGCGTCCATGGCCGATTGGGACGTCGCGCCGGTACGCGCATACCTCGAGGCACTCTTGCCTGTAGTCCTAGATGCTCAATCCGAAAATGTGCGGGCATCGCTGGCCGATAACGAGTCTTGGGTAGATGTGGCTGCGTCCTTTGTGCAGGATGCATCGGAGACCGTTGTTTTCGTTGACCAAACGGATCTGGACACATGTACGCGCTATACCTTGTCCAAGAGCCCTACATGGTCCCAAAAATGTGTGTCTATGTTGGCGCTGGTGAAGCGGCAACCGGTTCTTGATCTGCATGCGCCACTTGCCTGCCAGGTGCGTGTCGTGACATTGCAAGCCCCACGACCTGAGCATGCATCATCGGAGGACGTGGCGCAGATGCTGGAGACCCCCTACGAAACCATGGAGCAAGTCGTACATAATGTCATGACTCCATGGATCGACGCTTACGTGGCTGGCCACGCTGACGAGACCAATACCAAAGATGAAGAAGGCAGGACGGGCATGCTGTTGATTCGACGCAAGCTCGCGGAGCTAGAGCTCAGCCTGCGACACGCACAGCAGGATGTGGAAATTCCGCATGTCGTACTCAGCATTCATCCGGCGATCCGCGCGGCCTGTGAGCGCGACGCGCGTGGCATCGAAGCCATTCAGCCGCCATCTCTGCTGGAGGACGACGCCTTTATCAATCAGCTACATGCCGATATGAATGGCTGGGTTCGCGCCGTGCAGACGATCACCAAGTTAGATTACAACACTGCGGCTGGTACGACGATGCAAGAGATCAACTTTTGGGCTGCGATGGAAAAGGCGTTGGAGGACCTTGAACGCCAGTTGCATGCGCCTGAAATTACACTCACACTCGACGTACTCACGCATGCAAAACGTTTTCATGCCACCGTCTCGTTCCATGCTGACACGGGTCTGAAAGACTGTGTCGAGAAAGTGCATGGCTACAATGTCCTCTTGAAAGACTTGCCCATCGGCGAGTTGCTCGCTGCCTCCTCCCTCGATGCCTTGGCTGAGGCACAACGCAGCGTATGCACCATGATGAACAAAAAGCTGCGTCTAAGTACATACCCCGTGCGTCGCGCTCTTGCCTTTGTTGATGCACTAGGCCGTGACGTGCATCAGTGTCTGCTCCGTATCTTATCGACGGAGCCGCTCATGGAGCAGGACTATGAGACATTCGCTGCGACCCATGCGGCCGTCGAAGCCGTGCTGGACGACTGGGACGAGCAAGTCAAGGAGTTTGTCTATGTCGCTCGTGACTTGACCCGGAAACGGGCAGAAAAGTTTATTCCGATCAAAGTCGCAGCGCCGCACAGTGCTTTACGGACTCGACTTGCCTATCTTGGCCGCTTACGACGCGCGCATGAAGAGCTGATCGGCATGGTCGATGTCGGCACTGTGAGTGACGCCCTCGACGCTTCGAGCGAGCAGACCGCGCACGAAATTCGCGGAGCTTTCGCAGCGTTTCGTGGCGTCGACGTGCTCGACGTGTCAGAGCATGGCACAGCAGTACTCGCCCTAGCCGAAAAAGCGTATCACGAGCGCATTGCGCACGTCGAGTCACGCCTGATCGAGCGCCTACGTCTGCAGATCGGGCAAGCAAGCTCCGCGCGAGAGCGCCTACGCACGCTTGCGCGCTTCAACAAGCTGTTTTCTCGGCCGCGTGTGCGTGCCGCCGTGCAGGAGTACCAAGCGGTGCTGCTTCAAAGTGTGCGAGGCGACTTGGATGCTCTGCGCGCACGATTCCAGGCAGGATATCGCGACTCGAACGCACACGTTGCGGCGCAACTTCGAAATGAGCCTGAGATCGTAGGTGCCGTCATCTGGGTCGACGAGCTGGAGCGCCAGCTCCATTTGTACATGCAGCGTGTCCAAGACGCCTTGGGCGAGGGATGGGCTGACCATGTGGAAGGCCAACGGCTGTACGAAGAGAGCCAGGCGTTTTTGCCGAAACTGGATACGCGGCCGTTGGTCCAGGCATGGGCGCAAGATATGAGCCGCCGAGCGACGCTACCAGCAGG
>ERZ782914.15-NODE-15-length-95282-cov-8.487992_pt1 | contig 95282 bp, 63 predicted proteins | sample MGYA00375948_ERZ782914 | MGnify/ENA primary metagenome ERZ782914 (study PRJEB29894, sample SAMN03576417) | human skin metagenome | biome: human skin; feature: left retroauricular crease; material: organic_material | host: Homo sapiens | place: Italy: Trento...
AAGCGCAAGACTGTCACGTCACTCGACGTGATTTATGCTCTCAAGCGCCAGGGCCGCACGCTGTACGGCGTACGTATCAGGTTAGCTCACAGCAGTTTGGCGCCTAAGCGATTGTTCCAGACTCTCCGTCGAAGGTGGAGGAAATGAGGAGAAAAGGCCGAATTTTCTTCTACCATCCAAACAGACTCTCCGCTACATAGCCCCACACACTCGTTGGCTTGGCATTGACGTCCAATGTCGTATCCTTCGGCTGGGGTGCCGTGCCAAAGATAGAGGTACGCATGTTCATGAGAGACTCGAACGTAGACTTTTTTGAGGTATCTTTGGCCGGCTGCGCCAATACCGAGCCTGGCGTGTCGATCTTCTGTATGGGCCGTCCAAAGGCCGGTGTGCTGGGCGGATGAGCCTTGGTCACAGGCGTCGAAGGCACTGCCGCCGCCGCCGCTTTGGTATCCATGGAGCTCGCTCCGAGAAGTGGTGCATCTAAACCACGAATCAAGCTTTGCTGATGCATGGCATCATTTTCCCACCGCACACCAATCATGCACGTGCCTGCCAAGGATTTGCCATTCTGCAGCACCGCCTGCAGGGCTTGCACAGGCTCACGATACACGAGACGGAGTGTCTTGTCTTGTGTATGCACAGTGGTCACATCATCCACTGATTCTACTTCGCCCAAAGCCGCCAGTTGCTCCACAACCACTGAGCGCATAAGGGGCGGAAAGCCATACACCAGCACAGATCGCTGTGCCACGGGGGCTGCTCCCTGTGACGTCGGTGCGCCCACACGTGTCTTTTCCGGCAGGGCTGCCATGGATGCCGTCGATGTATCAAAGGCCCTCAAGTGCGACGGTGGCATATCTTGTAGTGCTTGTTGCGGCGGTGCATCGTCGTCATCGTCTATCACGTCCGCACCCACCTGTGGAAAAGCGCTGTTGGTAAGAGATGCAGGCAAAGGCGGAGATGTCGGTGCACGAGATGCGGACCGATCCGCCTCATCCTGGGCAGGCGGCGGCCGAGAGCCACGAAGACTACTGTAGCCAAAGATACTGCCTTCACGCACACCACTGCCTACAGGGGGCGGCGAACGCGTCGGCTCACCGCCATCCATACTGCTGCGAGCAAAAAATGAGGAGTGGAAGCCGTTCGGCGGTGATGCAGGCGCAATAGTGGACGCAGCCGCATGCTCTTTGGGAAGCAAGATGGACGATGTATCGGCTTCGGGTTTGATGATGGGCGACACGGCTGTCTCTGCCGAACGATTCGTACTAGCCGAGCTCCGATCGCCTCCGCGGATCTTGCTGAGGTACCCTGGCAGATAAGCCACCGGTGCCTGGCTCATCGGCGACGCCTGTGCTGCGGTCCAAGGCTGGGCGCCTGCAGGCGATGCCGTGGGCGCTGGCTGAGTCGCAAAGGGCGACTGCGTCGGTGGATGTACAGGCATGAATCCCGGGAACGCCTGCGGCGAGGTGTGCTGTGGGGTAGAGAAGAGAGAGCCTGGCTGCTGGCCTGCTGCGCCGGGCGTGCCCAACGTCGATGCAGATGGACCTGGCGATGCCTGGGTCTGCATCCAAGATCCGGCGCCACCTGATGCATTGAGACTAGGGGCATTCGGATTCGGTGTCGATGGCACAGCACCCACGGTCTGCCGCGACGTGCCTGGCGCGGCCCACGTCGAAAACATGATGCGGAGGAGAAAAACAAGCCGACGACCACACGCATGGATCCACATGCCCGCTAAGGCTCAGCATACTTCCTCATCAGGGAAATACGTATTCACGTGCCGGGCACAGGCTTTTGCCAACCAACACATGGGCCACGCGCGCGTCCCACAGCCTCTTGTGTTTGTGGCACGACGGCGCTCGATACGAGTGGCAGGCACATCGGGGCACGATGGAAAACTACCAAAAAATCGAGAAGGTTGGCGAGGGTATGTCATTCTTCTCACACTGACAGTGCAGGCACCTATGGTGTAGTGTATAAAGCCCGAGATATGACGCCAGGCGCGAATGGCCGCATCGTGGCACTGAAAAAGATTCGACTCGAGGCAGAAGATGAAGGCGTGCCATCGACTGCTATTCGTGAGATCAGTTTACTGAAGGAGCTGCGCGACGAGAATATCGTGCGTCTATACGAAATTATACATCAAGAGTCGCGCTTGTACTTGGTCTTTGAGTTCCTAGACCTCGACTTGAAAAAATACATGGACAATGTGGCGAGCCAACCCGAGGGTCTGGGACCAGATATCGTCATGAAGTTCACGTACCAGCTTGTTCGCGGTATTTACTTCTGTCATGCACACCGTATACTGCACAGAGATCTCAAGCCACAAAACCTCCTCATCGACAAGGAAGGCAACCTGAAGCTCGCAGACTTTGGTCTAGCGCGTGCCTTTGGTATCCCTCTGCGAACATACACACATGAAGTTGTTACGCTATGGTATCGCGCACCTGAAGTGCTGCTTGGCTCTCGCCATTACAACACGGCCATAGACATGTGGTCGGTCGGCTGTATTTTCGCTGAGATGGCCATGCGGACACCGCTCTTCCCTGGTGATTCAGAGATTGATGAAATCTTCCGTATCTTCCGTATTCTCGGCACACCGAATGACGACACCTGGCCAGGCGTTCAGTCGCTTCCTGACTACAAGACTACGTTCCCTCAATGGAGTGGCGTACCACTCAAGCAAGCCGTTCCTTCGCTCAATGATGCAGGTATTGATCTTCTAGGCCTCATGCTCATTTACGATCCTGCGGCCCGGATAAGCGCGAAGCGCGCACTGCACCATCCCTACTTTGCTAGTGTCACGGCCAACTAAACAAGAAGCATGGATAATCTTATGTACCCAACATTTTGTAGTCAAGAAAAAATGAATGTACTGGCGACCTACCATGGCCTCATCATATGTCATTATACATTGTGCCATAAAAAGTTTCGGAAGCTGTCCCACTTGTCGGACAAAACATACAGGTCTGTGGTGAGTGCGCAGCGCATACGTACAGTCCATGCTATTCACCAATCCACCGTTCAGGCGGCGCCGCTCGTTCACAAACAGCCACATGACCGAACCCCACGTCACTGCAGCGAAAATCTGGTGTGCGGTATTATCAATAGGCAGAACCTTGTTCGGCGGATAGTTTTTGGGCACACGCTCACGTGGTAAAAGTGCGGCGAGGCATCGTGAGACGCAATAGAGAACAATCTGCTCGTTGACTGGGGTGCGTTCACCAAACATATACCAGCCACTGAGCATGCCCGCCACAAATGGATCAATAGATGCTTGCTTCCCGTTGCGGAACAGATCCCGCAAGACGAGAAGCACACTTTTGTATATCGTTACATAGAGAGCCAATCTCGTGGCGTGCTGTCGCGTGGCTGTGATGATTTTCTTCCATCTTTGGCGCATCGACCCTGCTCCAAACAGTGACACCATGACAAGTGCATGTGGAAAGCGTATCTTGGCACCATACACTAGACCATTACGAGCGCCCTTGATGATAGAAAGGATCGGCTGGTTGCTCGGATCCAGCAGGATGTTCGTCAGAGCCGTGCGCAGATCCGAAGCCATAGGGAACGGGGGCAGCCAAGGTCTGAGCGTCCGATGGAAATTTTGGTTGGCCGAGCGCCGGCGTCACCCCACGCTGGATCCCAGACCCCGCCTATGCATACTCGGCCGAGATGCAGGCGCCACGAGCATATCACGTACATACCTGCCCTGCGATGCGCGTGGGACAGCGCGGCGCGTGAAAGTGCATGCATACGTGCCGTCCAGGGGGCTAGGCCCTTTTGGGGCGCCCAGCAAAAAGCCCAAAGCGAGCGCCAACGTCCGCACCAGCCAGGAACAAGAACGACCGCGCCGCGCACGAGCTGGGGATGAACAGACACGTACGGCGAGATGCGCCGTCGTGTCGTTCAGCAGACATGTATGCGTCGCCGGTTCGCAACCAAAAGGTGAGCGGCTCCCATCTTGTCCTCAAGTGGAAGCCTGACTGCATGCATTCAAACAAGTTCGATGTGTATCTATATTCCCAAAAGGGCGACTCGGTCCTTCCTATTCATGCCTGGCTTGGTCTGAACGCCAGGGACGGTGCCAAGACTGTGCAACTCGACTCGAAATGGTGGGACAAGCAGCAAGATCTGCATGTGAACCTACAGTATGTGCCGAATGGCTTCCAGCCATGGGAAACCAGCTACCCTCTCGGTGCTACGTGGATACTCAGTGCGAACAGTTCCGAGACCCCGTCCAACCTAGACACATCGCCGTCGTGGAGCAATGCACAGGTGACGGACTACACCCACCATTCTAGTGGTCTTTCTGGTGGCGAACTTGCCGCGTCGATTGTGCTTCCAGTCCTTGCGGCACTGGCGGTACTCGGAGCTGGCCTCTTCTGGCATCGAAAGTGCGGGGCGAAACGCGAGGCTAACCGCTCCGAGCCCCCTATGAAGCCTACACACTCGACAGCTGAGCATTCGGCGGTCTCCTTCCACTCGCCTCACCACGCCTATGACTCCTCTCCCATACCTGGCGAGCTCAGTGCCATGCATGACAGTGATGTGTCCGTGGGGGATGTCAAGGACCCTGCAGGCGCATTGTACGCCGACACGTCCGCCCTGACTCAGAATGACTCGGTGCCCTATGCTGTCTACGCCTATGAACAGCCGTATACCCTTGAAAATACGCCTGTGTCGCAGGACGCCACAGAGCCTGTCACTCGCGAGCTAGATGGACACGAAAAGTGCCGTTCCACTCGCAAACCCAAGCGCGAGCGTCGGTCGGAGAAGCCGCTCTTTTTCGGGTCTCATACATGGTCGAGGTCCGGCTCGTTCCAACCAGACGAGTACAATGTCCCCGAGTTTGTCAGCCGCGAGAAGAAAAAGACGGCGCCTTACGCGGCACACAAAGCAGGCTCAAAGGCGCCACTGACGATGCTGGACCAAGAGCTGACACCAAAAGAAGGCGAGGACAAGTCGTCGTCCATCTCAGATGATCCGGCGATGTACGTACTGGACGAGGCCATGGCCACGTCCATGCCCAAGACGACTCGGACATTACCAAGCCAAGGCCCTGAGCCGCGGCACAAGTCGATCTCGCCGGCCGAGCCATCGACAGAAGAATCACGCAACCGGCGTATTCTTTCGTACCTTGCGGGCGTGGCCGCCGCCTCTCAAGGCGACCATCGAGACGTTAACGTCATCTATGACAACCGGGACGGCCTCTCTAATAGGCGTCCTTCTTACGACAGTGATGTGTTTCAAGATGCCGACTCTATGTAGTGTAGGTAACGAGTGGGCCCTAGATGGGCCTGGTCCCCCGATGACTAAGTGTGACATTTCCCCACCAACATGGTTCGTGCCGTCTTGTTTGATATGGATGGCTTGCTGATCGATAGCGAGCGCATCTACACGGACGTCGTGAATGAAATTTTGAAGCCCTATGGAAAGGAACAGACCTGGGACATCAAGGCTCGGCTGATGGGCAAGCCCGAACGGGATGCGACACGTACGTTGCGCGGTGCTCATGTCAGTGGTACTCCTGTCGAGTCTGTGGCCGCCAAATCCCGACCATCCTCAAGATGTCGAACGCGGGTTCAGTCACGAATGCCCATTCACGCTGGATGATTTTCTGCAGAAGCGCAACGCTCTCTTACTCCCAGCGTTCGAGCGCGTTCCACCCATGCCCGGCGCCGAGCGCCTCGTGCGGCACCTTGCCCAACACCAAATTCCGATCTGTGTACGTAACTATCACTCACGCCTAGGTTGCGACAGGCAGTCGCAGAATCAACTGTACGTACCATGCCACTCACGCGCAACCAAGACCAAGTCAAAGCTAGAGCTAATCCACGCATTTTCGACGTCTTCGGCGATCGCGTTATTTGTGGGGACGATGACATTGTGGGCCGCGGAAAACCCACTCCAGATATTTTCCTCATCGCGGCGAAGCACGGCCTTGGCATCCACAACACAGATGAGGGGCGTACCTTTTTGGAGGGCATACGCAGCCCAGGGGCTGAGTTCGACGATCGGCTCGCCGGCCACGAAGGCGATGTGCTTGTCTTCGAGGACGCCGTGCCTGGCGTCCAAGCGGGACTAGCGGCTGGTATGAAAGGTACGTGTTCGTGTGCTTACAGTACAGTCGTATGGGTGCCAGATGCAAATGTAAGTAAGGGTATCTCTAACTTTCAGCTCCGCGCAGTAACTGACCAGGGGCCACCTGTGGGCGCACACCAACAAATTGGCTCACTGCTAGAATTTCGTCCGGAAGAATGGGGCTTGCCGCCATTTGAAGATGCCTAGGCCGCTCGCATCTCGCTCGGCACAGGTTCCGATTCTGCCGGCAATTCATCCACGGAGTCGGGCCGCGCTGGAAAAGCGCCTGTTGCATGCTGTAGATAGGAAGGCATCTCACTTTCTTGCTCGAGGGGCTCTTCTTCCAGCGCCTCGAGTTCGGCCTCGAGCTCTTCTTCATCAATGTCCTCTGGCATGGCGTAGCTGCGCGAAAGCGTCTCTTGAAGTGCTCCAGATTGCTCCAAAAGATCTTCCATCTCGTCCTGGATACGTTCGATTCTGTCGACGCTCACATTCTTATAGGTTCGTTTAAGGTCTTTGTTGGCCTGCTGCATGGCATCGACGGTAGCCATCGTATTCCGCAGATTGTCCGTTGCCATTATACTCTGTTCCATATTAAAGCTTTGCTGCATTAACTGCTCCATTTGTGCTTCATACATGCGTTTCTGACGAAGAACACGGATGGCTCGTTGTTGCACAGCTGACTTTCCCGGACCATCACGCATCTTTTTCATCTGGTCGCGATAACGTCCCAATTCAGCATCTAGACGGCTTATCTTTCCTTGCGTCGCTTCTGCACGTGCATCTGTAGACGAAATGGCTTGCTGCAGATCTGGTTTCGGTTTGGATTGCGAGAAGCCAAACAATCGCTGCATCGTAGCGAGCGTCCCACTACCGAGGGCTGTGGCAGGTGTCGGTGGAGGGCGTACCTAGGATTGATGACATAAGGGTCTGTTCAAGCACGGACTACCAGGGCGCCCCCTCCTGCTTGGTTGGCGTTCTCGTTCTCAGTACTGTCGTCGCCATGTCTTGGGGAGGACTGAAAAAATCGATCAATCGGGCTGGAACCCAGCTCATGCAGAAAACTGGTCAGATAGAGCGCTCTGATGACTCGCGTTTCAAGGAAGAGGAGCACAAGTACCGGGAATTTGAGAGGCATGCTTCGGCCTTGCTCAAGTCCTCACGAGACTATCTCGACGCCATCCGACTCATGTCGGCTTCCGAAGCACGTATCGGTGATACGGTTGAAGGATTTTACCATGAAGAAAGTGAGACGGCTATGATTGCCAGCATGTATAAACGCGCCTTGGAGGATCTCGATGCAAAAACCGCCCGGGATCTCGATGCCCCCTACCGTGCGACCGTGCTAGACCCTATCGGCAAACTCTGCAGCTACTTCCCGGAGATTAACAAGCTGATTGATAAGCGGAGTCGCAAGCTACTTGACTATGACGCCACACGATCACGATATAAAAAGCAGTCGGATCGTCCCTCAGACGATGCATCCAAATTGCCGCGTATGGAGAGCGAACGCAACGAGGCCAAACTAGTGTTTGACGCTATCAATGAACAACTCATGACCGAACTACCCCAACTCGTCGATATGCGAATCCCGTATCTTGATCCCTCATTGGAGATGATGGTGCGTGCGCAGCTCAAGTTCGCCCAGGATGGGTACGAGCAACTTGGCGGTGTCCAGCGCTACTTCCCCGAGGCCGTGCGCACCGAGTACGCTGAAGGACAGCTTGATGCGCAAGTCGAAGGCGTTCTCCAAGAGATGCGGAGCTTGTCTATTTGCGGTATGAACCAGTGATACGTACATATACATAGACTGCATGTAAGAATCAGGACTACGTAACCAGCATGCACGTGGCCATTTCACGACCGACCTCCAGTCTTCTTTTTCCAGCCGATAAGACTTTGCATGTCGTCCGGCACGTCGACAGCCCCGTCGACCTCTTCAATTCCAGCTTCATCGACAGATATGTCGTCTGTGACATCCGCACTTTCTGACGTGGCTGCGTCGCTGTCTCCAGATGAACTTACGAAAAAGGTAGACGAGATCAAAGCCGCAGGCAATGAGCGCTTTTTGAAGGGTGATTATACCCAGGCCAAGGCCCTATACACGGATGCTCTCTCGCTCAACCCCAATATCGTGGCTATTTACAGCAACCGAGCCATTTGTGAGCTCAAGCTCGAGCAATATGGCTTGGCGATTGCCGATGCAACCAAGGCCATTGAATTGGATGCCACGTTTGCCAAGGCCTACTACCGTCGCGCCTGCGCACACTTGGCCATCCTGGATCCCAAGGCTGCGCTCCCAGACCTGAAAATGGTCATGAAACTTGATCCACGCAATGCCCAAGTCAAAATGCAACTGGATGCAACCTCCAAGCTCGTTCGAAGACTGGAATTCGAGAAAGCGATTCGTGTAGAAGAGGGTCCAGCACCCCACCAGACCATCGAAGAGCTCCTTGAACAGAATATGGGAGGCGCACAGATCCCATCGGACTACAAGGGTCCACGGCTCCCAACGCATGCATCTAACCAACCCATCTCAGCGCCTGTGGACAACAAGCCCTACCTCGGCCAAATTGACGACGCATTTATTGACCAAATGATTCAGCATTTCAAGGAGGGAAAGCAACTTCCTAATGGCATTGCTTGGGCCATTATCCTGGGTGCGCTTCGTGCCTTTGAGAAAGAGGCGTCGCTGGTGGAATATACTGTGCCTGAAGGCACGACTATCGAGGTCGTGGGCGATACACATGGCCAGTTCTACGACTTTGTGCATCTTTTAAGCCTGACAGGTCGTCCTTCTAAGAACCATGCATTGCTGTTCAACGGCGACTTTGTCGATCGCGGTTCCTGGTCCGTCGAAATCGCTCTGACTATTTTTGCATTTAAATGGTTATACCCAGCCACAACCCTTGTGAACCGCGGGAACCACGAAACAAGCGATATGAACAAGGTTTATGGCTTTGAGGGCGAATGCAAAGCCAAGTTTGGTGGCGACATGACTTTTAAACTGTTCACACAGACGTTTGTTGCAATTCCGCTCGCCACTCTTGTGAATGTGTCTCGTCCCCCGCTCCCAGCGGACAAGCTGCCAGAAAATGCTAGCAAGAGTCAAGCCCAGAAGGACCCTGTCGTCTGCAAAGACAATGGCTTTAAACGCTATTTCGTGGTACATGGTGGCTTGTTTAGCGACGACCATGTTACTTTGGACGACATCCGCGCCATTGATCGATTCTCCAAGAAGCAACCTGGCCAAGAAGGTTTGATGATGGAACTGCTGTGGAGTGATCCCCAGGCTGCCTCTGGCCGTGGACCTAGTAAGCGTGGTGTTGGCTTTAGCTTTGGTCCTGACATTACACGTGCATGGTGTGAATTGAATGGCATCACCGCTGTGCTGCGCAGCCACGAAGTACGTCAACGTGGTTATGCAGAGGAGCATGATGGCATGTGCTGTACCGTGTTCTCTGCGCCCAATTACTGTGATTCGACGGGTAACTTGGGCGCCTTTGGTCACATTGATGACCAGGGCACACTGTCATGGACCATGTTCGAGGCTCAGCCGCATCCTGACATTCGCCCCATGGCATATGCCGGCGGTATGGGGGGTCTGTTAGCATGAGATACATACTATAGGCATGCCTATTGAGGCGTCCCTAGCGTGATACTATCGACACGGACGCGGGTATACGGCTGCTTGTGCGTGATCACCTTGTCATAACCTTTGCGGCGCTTAAACTTTTCAATGCGTTCCATGGGACCCTTGGTATGTTCGACAACGACGCATTGCACCCGAACAATGTCGCGTGAAAGTGCTGCGCCTACATGTGCGAGACCCGATGGAATCAGCTTGGCGGCCCAAGACTGGGAGAAAGGCACAATAGATGCAGGGTCTGCCATCTTGTACAGGTTCTCGGTCGCCACGCGCACGCTGTGCGTATTTTGCTCATTGTTCCGTACAAGTGCCAGCGGGAATCGACCGCCCTCGGGGTTTCTTGCACCATGCGCCGGATCTTGAGCACGTAATGTGTAGTCGCGACTTCCCACTTCGTGCACCAAATCAAGTTCTAGTACATCACCCAGCTTGACATCACGAATACGCGGAAGCGTGACCAGATCGGAATTACTTAACACGAATGTGCGGCCTGAAATGGACGCCACCACGTAATGGTTAGGCTGAGACCGTAAGAGAGACAAAGCCTCATTCACTTGTTCCACCGTCATATTCGGCCTAGCGCTTGCCATAGTGCGCGTAGATGATATTTTAGGTGAAAGCATGCTAAGAAAGCTGTGACGCGTTTGCCGTATGGCAGCTCGGCGAGCCATGTTCCAAGGCGCAGCTGCCATGGAGAAGACCTTCCAATTCTTCGAGAACCACGTCTGGAAGCACAAGCACTTTGCTCACCGCCATGTGAATATCATGTGACCAAATCCGTCTCAAGCGCGCTTCTTGCTCTCGGCGGGCATCAGCCGGGTCATCCCGAGAGTGTGCTGTCCGGCCGAGATACCCTGATGAGATAATTCCAATACAAGATCCAGCCCCGTTATTCGCTGAATCTCCTTCTCGGACCAGCGTCATGCGTCCCCGGGTCACCTCGCGGAACTAAACTGCCAGCAGAGCCGCGGCGTAGCCCGGCCGACGGAGTGAGTGAGTGCGTTCCGTTACGACAGTCGCGGACCGTCCGTTTGTCCTTGTCCTTTACCTTTTGCCCTACCTCGAGTAATATTCGCGATGCTCGCTAGGTCCACCGGCATTGCAGTTGCTAACCTTGCCCGCACCGCTGCTGTGCCTACGGTACGTATTTTTTGATCCGTCTGGGCCGGCGCCGTGTGATCCGACGATTTTCGGATCACATCAGGCCCGGTCTGTGAGCACCGGGTTTGCGCTAGTGAATCTTGATACTAACATGGATGCCTTGTTTCTTTTGGGCTATTGCATACAGGCTCGCCGTGCTATTCCGGCCTTCGCCACTGCTGCCCGTAGCTATGCTACGGCCAAGGCTGCTGCCTCGGAGGTCAGCTCGATTCTCGAGCAGCGCATCTCGGGTGCCACCTCGAACTTTGATGTCGAGGAGACTGGCCGCGTGCTCGCCATTGGTGACGGTATTGCCCGTATCTACGGTCTCCGTAACATCATGGCCGAAGAGATGGTTGAGTTCTCCTCTGGTGTTCGTGGTATGGCTCTTAACCTCGAGCCTGACAATGTTGGTGTTACCGTGTTCGGTTCCGATGCCCTGATCAAGGAGGGTGACATTGTCAAGCGCACTGGCCAGATTGTCGATGTGCCTGTCGGTCCTGAGCTGCTTGGTCGTGTCGTCGACGCCCTCGGTAACCCTATTGACGGTAAGGGCCCCATTAAGGCTTCGGAACGTCGTCGTACCCAGGTTAAGGCTCCGGGTATCTTGCCCCGCCGTGGTGTCCACGAACCCATGCAGACTGGTATGAAGCCTATCGATGCCATGGTGCCCATTGGTCGTGGTCAGCGTGAGCTGATCATTGGTGACCGTCAGACCGGTAAGACGGCTGTCGCTCTTGACACCATCCTGAACCAGCGCCGCTGGAATGACAGCAGCGATGACAAGAAGAAGCTGCACTGCATTTACGTCGCTGTTGGCCAGAAGCGTTCGACTGTTGCTCAGCTTGTTCAGACGCTCGAGCAAAACGATGCCCTTAAGTACTCGGTCGTCGTTAGCGCTACCGCCTCGGATGCTGCCCCTCTGCAGTACCTGGCTCCTTTCACGGGCTGCTCGATTGGTGAGTGGTTCCGTGATAATGGCAAGCACGCTCTTGTCGTCTACGATGACCTGTCGAAGCAGGCTGTTGCCTACCGTCAGATGTCGCTTCTTCTGCGTCGTCCTCCTGGTCGTGAGGCTTACCCCGGTGACGTTTTCTACCTGCACTCGCGTCTCCTTGAGCGCGCTGCTAAGATGAGCGAGGCCAACGGCTCTGGCTCGCTCACTGCTCTCCCTATTATTGAGACCCAGGGTGGTGACGTGTCGGCCTTCATTCCCACGAACGTGATTTCGATTACAGACGGTCAGATCTTCCTTGAGTCCGAGCTCTTCTTCAAGGGTGTTCGTCCTGCTGTGAACGTTGGTCTGTCCGTGTCGCGTGTCGGTTCGGCTGCTCAGACCAAGATCTACAAGGCTGTCGCTGGTTCGCTCAAGCTTTACCTTGCTCAGTACCGTGAGCTGGCTGCCTTCGCTCAGTTCGGTTCGGACCTTGATGCCTCGACTCGTTACACCCTGAACCGTGGTGCTCGCCTGACTGAGCTGCTCAAGCAGCGTCAGTACAACCCTCTCGCCGTGGAGATCCAGGTGCCAATTATCTACGCTGGTATCAAGGGTCTTCTTGATGAGGTCCCTGTTGAGAAGATTGTTGACTGGGAGGCTTCTTACCGCGAGGAGCTCGCCTCTCAGAACGACCTTCTTTCCGAGATCAGCAAGGGTGTCATGACGCCAGAGGTCGAGGAGAAGATCGCTGCCTCGATTAAGGCTAGCGTCTCGTCGTTCCTTGGCAACTAAGGTCGAATTCATATGCCCGAGCATGATGATGCATTGGTCTAACTAGCTTTGACGTGTGTCATGCATCTGTAGCATAGCATGCCGTTGAACGTATCGTAGATCAATACATCATTTGATTCCATATTGCGTCGACGAGATTCGAGAGTGCTTTGTTTCGTGGGGCTTGGAGGTCTCGGTGCTGTCGCTCCTATGAGCGACGCACTGATTCGTTCTTTTTTCGGCCGAACTAGTTACCGGCTGACCGCCCTTCAAGCAACACGCGTAGCTGGCAGCGTTGGAGCGAAACACACACGCACGTATCGTGTGTGACTCTTGACAGCCGAACCCCGTCTTCGTCAAAGGAAGCCTTTTGTGCTTCTGGTGCTTGTATTTGTACAGGGATGGACGTAGATCTTATCCAGGTCGTAAATCGGCTTCAAGAGACGTTCACTACCATTGGTGGACACAGTGTTGATTTGCCACAATGTGTTGTTGTTGGTTCGCAATCATCGGGTAAATCCAGTGTGTTGGAGACGTGCGTACTATGTCTAAATGCATACTAACATAAAACGCAGTATAGTCGGACGTGACTTCCTTCCACGCGGCAGTGGCATCGTCACTCGCCGGCCGCTCGTGCTACAGCTCATCCATCTTCCAGCGTCTGAAATGTCAGGTGGCATAGAGGAATATGGTGAATTCCTGCATCTTGACAGACGTTTCACCGACTTTAATGCTATTCGTCAAGAAATCGAAAACGAGACTTTCCGCGTCGCTGGTCAAAATAAAGGTATCTCGAAGCAACCCATCCATCTTAAGATTTTTAGCCCACATGTCATTAATCTTACGTTGGTGGATCTGCCAGGTTTAACCAAAATTCCAGTGGGTGACCAGCCATCTGACATCGAACGCCAAATTCGCTCGCTTGTGACTGATTATATCTCGAAGCCCAACTGCATTATTATTGCTGTGAGTCCGGCCAATGTGGATTTGGCCAACTCGGATAGTCTCAAACTTGCTCGCACAGTCGACCCACAGGGACGCCGAACTGTTGGTGTACTCACAAAGCTGGACTTGATGGATCAAGGTACACACGCGCTTGAAATTCTATCAGGACGGATGTACCCTCTGCGTCTAGGCTTTGTTGGCGTTGTGAATCGTTCCCAGCACGACATCAACAATGCTGTTCCTTTAATCGAAGCCCGTCGTTCGGAAGAAGAATTTTTCCGTACGCACATTGCATACCGCAGCATTGCGCACAAGTGCGGCACGAAATATCTGGCCAAGACGCTGAACCAGGTCTTGATGGCACACATTCGCGAGCGCTTACCTGATATGAAGGCACGTCTCAACACCCTGATGGGTCAGGCACAACAAGAGCTTGCGTCATTTGGTGATACATCTTTTATGGGCGACCAGCATCGCGGCACGCTTATCCTCAAATATATGACGCAATTTGCCAAGGACTTTGTCGCCTCCATTGACGGAACCTCGTTCGATATTTCCACCAAGGAGCTCTGTGGTGGTGCCCGCGTGTACTGTATTTTTCAGGACATTTTTGCTCAAGCACTCAACTCGATCAACCCGACCCAAAATCTCACCGTGCACGATATTCGCACGGCTATTCGCAATTCCACCGGTCCGCGCCCCACTCTCTTTGTGCCAGAAGCAGCATTCGAACTGTTGATCAAGCCGCAAATCAAGCTGCTTCTGCCTCCTAGTTTGCGCTGTGTGGAACTTGTGTATGAAGAGCTTATGAAAATTTGCCACAACTGCACCAGTGCTGGTCTTCAGCGTTTCCCTCGTTTGCATGCTCAACTCATCGAAGTAGTTTCAGAGTTGCTGCGTGAACGTCTTGGTCCTACCTCTGAGTACGTGCAGAGTCTGATTGAAATTCAATCTGCGTACATCAACACAAACCATCCAGCCTTTGTGAACGATTCGGCCAATATTGCGACCCGAATGCGCGAGGAAAAGCAACGAAAAACTGTGCCTGAGCCACCTCGGCACGAGATTTCGCTCGACTCGGACCTTGGTACGCCTGCCACCGAGGAAGACGAAGACGACAAGCAGAACCAGGTTTTGATCATGAACGGCGCACCTCATACCAAGCGCGCCATGGAAGCATTCCGCAGAAACGGTGCATCAAATGAGGGTACCAAACGCGCGCCGCCCTCGTCAGACTCGAGTGCGGATGCCCCAGCTTCTGGCTCGACATACAGCGCGAGCTCGGGTCCAATCAGCACGAGCGGTCAGCGCGAATCCTTCCTCAACTACTTCTTTGGTGGTGCCACTATGAATGATGCTAGCTCGAGCATTTCTTTGAGCTCGCACATGCCTGAACAAAAGCCAAACATTCTTACGGGCCGCCTTGGTCTGGAAGGCAACAGCGCTGCCTATAATATGAAGAGTCTGGACCAATACCTCAGTATGGACCCTGTGCCAGAGGAGGAACATGCTTTGTCGGAGCGTGAGGCGATGGAGACGAATTTGATCCGTGAGCTGATCACGTCATACTTCAACATTGTTCGTCTATCGATTCAGGACCTGGTGCCTAAGGCCATTATGCACTTGCTCGTCAACTACTCGCGTGACACGGTACAGAACCGCCTAGTCGTGAACCTATACAAGGAGTCGATGTTCGAGCAGCTCCTGCACGAGGATGAGACGCTGACCAAGGAGCGCCAACGTGTACAGGCCCTGCTCGATGCTTACAAGGACGGCTTCAATGTCCTCTCTGACATTACGTTCAAGCCAAGCAGTGCCTAAGCTGATGACACCGCTTGAGTGCCGTGCTTGTCCACGCCCGTAGAACGACACATATTAGGGTAGTGTACACATATCAGCCGCTTAGACACGCGATTTTTGCTTGTGCTTTCGCAGAGCTTTTTTGAATTTGTGTGTCGAGGCTGCGCTAGTGCCCAAATGATCGCTCGCGTCAGCGTGTTGCTTAGCTTGCGACATGGCAGTTGGACGCTTTGCGCGCTTCTGCAGTGCATTATACGCATCACGTTCATCGCCACGCGCTCGGCGTCGAGCATCGCGTTCAGAGCCACGTAGCAAGTCACCAAATTCTTCTTCGATTCCGCCGCTAAGACGATGTCCTCCGTGGCTCGACAAACCCAAGCCACCTAGAGCCACATCCTGTTCATCACGACGACGCTTCTTCGCCTCCTTCTTGTTCAAAGCGAGACGCTTGTAATTCTCTTCTTCGAATTCTTGCATGCGACGAAGTGCGCGGGCACGCGATGATCCGGAAGTGCCGATGGCACCATCGCCACCAACACCACCAACAGATGTTTCATAGGGGTTAGTCGACATACCAGCAGTCAAATCGGCCAACAATGCAGTATTGCGTGACACTTGGCGCTCCTTTTTCCGCGCATTGCGTGATACATGTGCGTCAGGATCGTATACGACAGGAGCAACCTTCGGCGGGCGGTATACGCCGCCGACAGCTGGGGATGGCTCGCCCGTTTCTTCGTCGGTCACATCTGATCGGCCCACTTGCGCAGAAACGAGACTTTCTGGATTGGGACGGAATGACAACATGTCCACATCTTCTTCCACATCTGTTTGCTTATCTCCATGAGCTGCGCCAGATGAAGTTTCACGTTCCACGGCCGCTAAGGTTTGCAGCAGCTTTTCCACCTGGTATTTGAGCCGAGCTTCCATCGGACGCATCTTTTCCAAACGAAGGCGCAGCTTGACCAAATTTTTTACATATTGGGAGCCCGTTTCTTCGCCCAAAGAATGCCCGCTGAGGCGATGCACGCACAGCAGGGCCAAATTCTGGATGTAAGCGAGCAGGGCATCCACCTTGACGGTGAGAATGGAAAGGCCTTCAGGGTGGTCCAAATCACCGTCGGCTACAGATTCTGAAATCTTCTTCACAATTTGAGATGAATCTTGCGAGTTTTTCCGCAGACTTTGAGCTAGTTCCAAAAACGGACGCGATTGAGAGCGCGGCAAGTCTGCTTCGCTGCTCATGGTGCGCAGCAAAGCGTACGTGCGACCAAGATATTTTTTAATACACGTGATAAAAAGTGGAGAGTCTTGCGATTGTGACATGCGTTCCTGTACCTAGTACCATTCTAAAATACAATGTATAGGATGTTTAATATAGGAAGACCAATAATCATTCCTGCCCAGAACAGGATATTACCCAGCACGGGCCTAGCACGAATGAACTGCAAACGTGCCATAAACATCAACGGGATTTGGCTCATTTGCAAGACAAACAAATAGCCGCGAATCTTACCGGTCACAATGATCATCACCAACTCATGAAAGACCGAACTGATGAGGAACGTCAATGTGGACGCCGTCTGCTTGGACATTCCATATCGAACCACCATGGAAAAGTAAACGTGCTGAAGAAGAAAGTGATGTACGGGACGGTTCCACTTCCTGGCGTATTCATCCATGGAGGTGGAGTTCCACCAGTCCTGGTAAAATTCGCGGTCCGCAAAGCCAGTTATCTCCGCAAACCCTTGACACACGCATTCAAACATGAGATAAAACAAAATACAGTAACAAGAAATCATTGGTGTCATCAGACGCAGAAAGATAGATAGAAGGCTCGACGACTTATCCTCCACGACAGGTATGATCCAATTGACCGTGATCACATAGGTTACCAAGAATGTACCAAACAAAGCGATACAGCGGTCCACAATGTACCATGGACGAATTTCGTTCCGACGCGGGTACTGCAGCTTATAAACCAGCGTAGGAACGAGCTGAAAGTCTAAAAAGTTAGCCAAGGTCACGTTATGTGGCCACATTGTGCTCAAGCCTTGTCCTGGAACAGACGCCGCGTAGAGAGACTCTCGAATGACGGCAATGTCATGAGCAAGTGACCGAATCTTGTCATCTGGATGCCAGATGAAGGGGTGCAAGTCGCGCAAATCCATTACCAGCTTGGGATGCGGGTAGGAAGCTGAATCAGAAACCATTACATCCATTTTGCGCTGGTCTTCGGGCACGGGTGTTCGACTGCGAGGAATATCGTTGCGGAGAAGGGGCAGTAAAACATGTGCGCGTTCATTGGAGCAGCCCGACTGAACACGCAAGTCCGCCCACTTGAAATAGACGTCTTTCAGCCTACTGTCGGCCGTATGCTCAGGATAAAGTTGGTCCAGCTGCTGGAGCGTGCGCTCTGCAGCTCTATGCCATGCCTTTTCTTTGTCACTTGGCACACCTGTACCATCCACTTCTACCACACGGTCGAGAAGCTGCTTTTCCGTATTAAGGAGCTTTAGGTGCTCTTCATTCATGGCAGAATTGACGTCCACATAACTGTGGATTTTCATCATTTGCACGATAGAATGGAGTACAAAGAATCCAGACTGAACCCAAGGCCAATCTCGGAAGCGAGTCCAGATGATGACATTTACCATAGTGGTTATATGCCATAGTAAAAGGATCGTTAAAATAATATAACGGTGTGTAATTCGGAAGTACCTGAGCCCATGCACCAAGGGCACACACAAGAATGTTTGTGCCACCAAAATGGCATCACTGAGAGCCAGAACATGTGTATCCTTACTCATGAGAGTAGCGAGAGTGAGACTAAGAATCTGACCAGTATTATCGAACGATTGAGTAAAGGCTGATAAGACCACACACGCAAGACAAATCCAAAACAAGTTATAGAAACCTCGAAATGGGCCGTTCATTTCATTCCGACTCAGAGAATCGAACATCGAAAAACGAGGCATGTACCGCACAAAGAACCTGTACCCTGACGTCTTCTTATAGTCTTGCGAAGATACTTCTTGGGACTTGGACTGTGGCGCATCGGGGGTGACCTTGCGCACAGACGCTGATGTCATATTCGAACTCACGCCTGATGCCCGTCCTGTGGACAGAGAGCTCGGTTCCACATTCGGAGAAACCGTTTCTGCATCTCTCGACATTTCAAGGGAACCTCGTTGTTGAGAGTGAGACTGGGTCTGTGGTTGGGAACAAGGTTTCATACATGTCCCGTACGCATTTGGATTCGACCCACGTGGCTATTCATTTAAGCCATGACGCAAGTACCATGTGTGATGCCGTTCCCTCCTATTTTTAGCGAGGATGCCTGCCGTGAAGTCTTCGCGCATCCCTTCGTACACGACTGTAAGGAATGTGATCGCTGATTTTGGGCTGATTATGGCTCTCATATTTGGTGGCTGCTGCAGCAATGCGCTCACACTAGAGCTGACAACAAAGCAGTTGCCTGCTTCAGGCACACTTCTTACTCTCGCACAGTTTGTGGCTACAACGGTCATTGCTCTGGTGGGTGAAGTAGAGATGCGCTCTGTTCGTGGCTGCTATGTCCCGTGCCTTAAGCGGCCAGGCGTTCCCCTTCGTCGTTGGCTCATTCAAGTGATCTTATACTATCTGACTAGTATCCTCAACAATTCGGCCTTTGCCTACAATATTCCCATGTCTGTACACATTGTCTTTCGCAGTGGTGGTATGCTTGTCAATATGTTTTTGGGGTACACGATTGATGGAAAGAGATACTCTTTGCTCCAGCTAATGAGCGTGTGTTTGGTCACGGTCGGCGTCGTTGTGGCAACACTATCGGCTGCCTTGCCGTCAGGCACCCAAAACACGTCTTCAAATGGAGATTATATGTTCGGCGTGCTTCTTCTTAGCATGGCATTGTTGACTTCAGGTGCGATGGGCATATTCCAGGAGCGCACATATACCAAGTATGGACGGCGACATTGGCATGAAGCGCTTTTTTACTCCCATCTTTTTTCCCTTCCACTGTTTGCGTTCCAGTCGCGCGGTCTTTCTGCACAAATTGCTGATGCTAATGCGACACCGCGTACACCGCTCCCCATGTGTCCTATTTGCACCAAGATGGGCCTCACTGTACCCTCTTATTATGTCAACCTCACCCTCAATGTCCTCACGCAGCTGCTGTGTATCAACGGTGTCAACCGTCTCACGTCCCGAGTGTCAAGCCTTAGTGTCTCACTCGTACTCGTTGTGCGAAAGGCCGTGAGTCTGGTTATTAGTGTCGTTCTACTGAACCGACAAACAGGCAGTGCAGGTCTGTGGTCGGGTGCTGCTGCTGTCATGATTGGCACGATTGGATACACTTATGGAGGGAGCAAGCGTCGTGTGCCGCATGCAAAGAGTGCCTAGAATGTACTATAGCATACCAATTACGAGAGTGTCCTCTCTGCCTCTTCGTTATCCTTGGCCACAGCGTCTCGCAATGCTGTGAGTGTCTCTAGCGTAGGTTCTTGCGCTTTGTAGGCCCGTTGCGTATATGCCAAAAATACCACACCGGGATCCGTGGTCATCGTGTGCGGATCAATAGCTTGAGCGTGTGTATCTTCTAGGCGCCACCACTGGCCGTTATGCTGAATGTATGCCCACTCTGACTCATTGGTTTGAAATACGGCCGCACAGAGATCGTAGGGCATTGTCTGCCATGCCGGATCGTTCCACCGCTTTTCTTGCAGCTGGGTCATAGTCGTACGAAGAGATGTGAGTTGTTCGTCTAGTGCAGAGATATGCGACCTAGCCTTTGATACTCGCTGCTCCAAAGCCTTCCTTATACGTGTCATCCAGTCTGATAAAGGCGAGTGTGCAACATGTTCCAGATACGCCTCCGATTGTTGGGTTGAAGATAGAGCATCGTGCTCGGTGAATGATGCGAGACGTGCAGTCCAATGCCGTTTTTCTGCTTCAGAAGCCTTGTACTGAGATGCTAGGGAAGCGCATTGTGAAGCAACATCATCCTCAGTGCGCTTGTTCCACAAGAATGAGTCCAAGTACACGGTTAGATCGATGCGAAAAGGCCCTGTCGTCGAGTGTTGCACGGGCAAACATAGCACAAGAGGCGCTCGGTTAATAAAATAGGCTTGTTCATGGTCCGTCAGTTGGTATGATAAGCACGAATATACGCTAGACTCGGTCGCTGTATGATCCAGCACCAGGGTCGACATGGAAAGCTCATCCGTAGGCGCGCTTGCGCTCGTGGGGACGACGAACATCTGAAAGAGATGGTGTTGTTCTAAGCACGTATTTGTTTTCCAGGCATGCGCAAAAAGATCAACGAACGCTTTTATGAGCGCATGCATATTTTGCTGCCACGATGCTTGAAGCATTATGTCCCGAGGCAGAATCGCATCGATATCGCCCGTGACGACGACGGCGCGCACTGTGTGAGTTGCAAAGAAAAAGAGCGTTTGTATGCGCTGGATCAACTGGGTATGTTGGGATTCAGCCGTGCACGGCCCGGATGGACTCACGCCGTTCCAGTACTGGGCAAGGTTGGTAATACGTGTATCGGGTTTGGGATACCTATACAAGGCTTGGCACAATGGTGTAGCGGCGTAGAGCGCCTGAAGGGCCCATGCCACAGCCTTGTAAGTGGGTATGCTGGGAACAAATACCACGGGCTCAAGCTCTTGGCGTCGACGCATCAAGTCGGGCCGTGCATGCGGTGCGCCCTGGACACTCTCTGCCAAGGCGCGCATGAGCTCTTCGTCCTCATTTGAAGCTGAAGGTGCAGCCGGATGCTGGACCATAGATGCCGCAACAGCACGCTGAAGATCAGCATCTTGTTCGTCCTGGGACTGTGTTGATGGGTATTCTGTATAACTGGGAGGCGCCGTCAAACTCCGCTCCGGGATAGGCAACGATGGTGGGGGCGCCGGCGATGCTGGTCCATCGAGAATGCGGTTCATGGCCCATTCCATATTACCTTGCGCGTCATGGAGTGCACTGCATGCCTGTTCGTATGTACAGCCAAGAATACTCTGAAGCTCCTGGACTTGTCCGTCCTCGACCATGGGAAAGATGCACCTCCACTAGAAAGCTATACATGCGAAAAACGATCGACTACGGTTCTAGGGCAAGTGAGGTGCTTTGGATGGCCATGGCGGAAAGGGTATCAAGCTGGAGCACTTCGATCAAAATCGGCAGCTCCATGGGGGGCGCAGGTGCCTGGCGTTGGCAGCGTTGCAGCGTGATAAATTCACGCACGATGTGCGACTTTATGCGAAGGCGATACACATTGACGAGTGCATCCCAGCTCAACGAGAGTTCCTGGTCGTCGTACAGCGGCATGGTGTTGGGCATGCCAGATGCATCAACAAAGCTAGCGAGCGAGTCAATGACCGATAGGTCGGACACAAACTGTCCAAAGAAAGGGACATACGGCGACGAACTCGTTGTCAACGGGGAAAACCGGCGCGAGGGGATGTTGGTCTCGATGGCCTCACGCATGGAATAGCGCAAAAAGGCGAACTGCTCGCGAGGCGAAGTGAAGCGACGCAGAGCCTCAAATGCACGCAGCTCCCACAATGAGACTTGTTCCCATGTCTGCTGCAGACGGGCGATCCAAGGCGACTGCAGGCCAAACATGATCTGGCACAGCGATTCCATGTTGCCTTGACGATAGCAATGCCAAGCGATCCGAATGAACTTGTTCACAATCGCAACGCGTTCTTGGATATTGTTGCTGCGCACAATGTGACTGGCGACCCAAGCACAGGTGCGGTTGAAGCGGGCAATCAACATGTGGATTCCCCGACCATGGATCGTCTGGCGCAGTGCATCTTTTTGTCCCTCCGACGGCTCATCATTCATCGTCTGGCGGATGCGGAACATCACATAGTCTTGGTACTCCAGCTGCCACTGTTCCTGTCGCACAGTGTGCTGATCCCACGAAGGCTCAGACAGCTCGGACCAGTCAATACTAGCCATGAGCTCACGCTCAATCATGCCCATTTGCCGAGCAATCGTACCGGAACGCTGTGACAGAAGCAGCGAATCGCGCAAAGCCATGACTGGTTCAACGTCGGCCGCCGAGGGCGTCGAAGACATGGGCGGCGCAGCCGAAGCACCGGGAGGCTTGGTCGTACGAGCCATCGACATGGACATTCGCTGTGCTTCTTTCCAAGACGCGTGGTTGTATCGCGGGATCCAATGGAACGGCCCATCAACGCGTGATTTAGACGCCGGCTGATGCAGGTCCTCGGCGCGTGGAATATCTCCTAGCGCCTCTTCCAACAGCTTTAGAGCTGCATCATGCTCTGTGCTCTCATCCCCGTCTTCATTGTCCGGTACGAGCGTTTCATACTTACGAATCGAATGACGCGGCTCATATCCCGAGGGATCGTCATGCTGGTCAGTGCGTGGCGATAGCATACTGCGCAGTCCACGCAGCGATCGATTCCGCTGAATTTGGCTAGGAAATGGGACATCGCGCGTTGCTTCCGCACTCGTGTCAGTATCGCCGCTCATGTTTGCCGCATCTTGTTGGGCAGCGGCAGCGACCGCTGCACTGCTGGACTTGCGTGAATGTCCGCGACGACTGTGACCCCCTGACAGCGACAGCATTCGCGAGATGGAGCGTGTCTTGTGTAAGAGACCTGTGCCGCGTCTTTCGTTTGCCGCCTCAGGAGGTGGCAGAAGGGTTTCAGGCACGAGTATCTCCACGAGTGAGTAAATCGATTGCATGCGCTCACGCAAGTCCCTTGGCAAGTGTTCCTCACCATCATACATCGTAGATGGCCATGAGGAGCCCACATCTGTAGTTGGCCAGGACTCCAGGCGCAGGTTTTGTTCGTGCGTCCACTGGACAAGGCGGCGAATAAGAGCCTCGTCATTGTGGAAGTCGTACTCGTAGTAATAGAGCAACCAGTGCCAAAGGGCCAACTGCGATTGTGATAAGACTCGCTGTGCCGTTGGAGCGACGTTGGGCAGACCAAGCTTTTCAATGGCCCATTCAGTGCGCTGAAGCAGCAGCTCAAGCAGACGATGCGCGCTAAAGTAGGGGCGGTAGCCCAATAACACATCCTGCAACAATCCCGGTGCCGACCCTGATGTCATTTCTGCGACGAGGCGGCGTGGCGTGGCAGCTAAGATAACGTGCGAGCTCATGGAAAATAAGGCGGCATTGCGCAAGCTCGTCGAGAGTGGGACAAGCCGCGCGACACTAGATGATAATGGCTGTGTGTGAGGGACCTCGAGCTCCAATGGAGTAGCGACATCAAGAACGTACGGTCCCTCTGAGGCAGGCTCAAGCTGCGAGGCAAATACGCTCAGGTGGAGCGGTACGCTTAGCGCCTCTTCGTTTGATGGACTCGTAGCCACGATGGCCGTGACATTAGCCGATTTTTGCCCGTTCGAGGGCTCCAAATACCAGGTGTCGTAGGTGTAGGCAACAGGCTTCGGGACATCCGATTGGACAATCGGGTCATTGCACACGAGAACGTGTGAGCCGAGCATGCATTCGACGCGGTAGTAGGATGCATCTGTTGGAAGCGCTGATACCGGAAACTCTGGATGGGACTGTATCTGCGGCAGCTGTTTGTCCTGCAACGCCAAGTGAGTCGAATTCGCAGGAGGCAGCGACTTGGCACCGTCTTGTGACTCATGCAGTGCTGGCTCAGCGGCGACAGTCGAATGATTGTCCGGATTGACAGATGTGCGCATCGTTGCGGTCCTTGCAGCATCCTCGTCACCCTGAGGCATCAATGCATCGTCAGTCGTAGGCTGTGCATTCTCTAGTTCCGGCAGCGTCCATGACTCCGGGCGGTTCACCGTTTCGTCCATGTTAGAGACATAAGGGTGCACAAGAGCATCAAACACCTCCTGCGATGGATTTATCGTGTCTGATAAAGAAGCGGGGCGCGATGCAGCTCGGGCCTGATCATTATACAGCCCGCTCGGAGGTACGGGTGACGCGATAGCGGCTGCTTCAAGTTGAGACGTGGGAGCCGTCACATCGGATTGCATGGCATAGCCCTGCATTGTCACATCTTGTGGATGGTCTCCCGGCGCTTCGTTTATGTAGTAGTAAGCATCCTCGATGTTTCGTACCGGGTCCGTATGGTACGGCGGCCATGTCGATTGAGACACCTCGGCATTCTCTGGCGTTTTTGTCGCCTCTGATGTGAGCTTCGTCGGTGATAGACGAGCATTGGATTCCTTGTGCATATATTCGGTGTGTAGTTCGCTCATCTGCGGGAAGACAGGAACAGACGGGAGCGGCTCACTAGCTGGGGCAGCCATCTCGGAAGGGAGCTCCCAGTCCAAATAGGGATCTTGTGCCACATTCGCATCCGTGCGCGACGGCGGTAGGCGCATACCGGTGCCGGGGGGCCTGGATGTTGAAAAGATGTCTGTCGACATCGCACTGTGGGGGCTGTACATTCGTGCGTGTGGGACAGGACGGGTGTCGCCTGAGGAACCAGGCATGCCTGGCCCTGTGGAATGTTTGATGCCAAGACCATGTGCATCGGAGAGCGGTGTGGAGATCGTGATTCCATCCAAGCGCGTTGCAGGCGTCTGAAGTGGATTCCTGGAGCTAGATTCGGGGGCAAAGCCAAGCCGGGGAGATTTTAAAAATTTGAATGATCGCATACTCTTCAATTTGGGCTTAGACTTTTTCATCTCGCTCCCGCTTTGCTGTGCATCCAATTTCTTAGACGAGCCAAGCACGTCGGTGGAACGAGACCTCCGAAGAAACATGCTTGAGTCTCCGTCGAAGATTGACAGGTAGGCGGGGTCGAAAGCCGACGGCAAACGAAAGCGTCCTTTATGCACTCCCGCCGCAAAAGCTTATGTCATTTAACATAGACCTCCACAACTTTTCTGCCAGGGTCCTCCTTGGTTCCGTCGACGTTGACGTATGGTCGCTCAGGTACACACCAAACAGCACACACAGCGGCACAAGGCGATTCGTGACCGTCCACATGGAAAAGATGCGAAACTCATAGCCTCTATGGCTTCTGGCGAGAAATTGTCCCAACGAAAGCGCGTGTTTCGGCCAGTGCTTACTTCACCGTTTGCCGTGTCCTGGCCCCGTATACCCAAAGCCGACGGTGACACTGTCTTACACACACTCTTAGAGATACTCTGCGATGAAGATGGAAAAAGGCCACAAAAATCTGACCCTGCGTACGTTGTAGGTGTGAATGCAGTTTCGCGCCAGCTCGAGTCTCACATTCATACTGTGCGGCAAAACATCCCCCTGGATCGCTCGTGCCTGCCTCGGTACTTATTCGTATGCGTGGCCGACATGGATCCACCCGTCCTCGTATCTCATTTGCCCATGCTGACCGGTGCCTACAATGCTATGTGTGCGGGAAAGCTTGCTAGCTCGAGCGACGAGACGGTTCCAACTCTGTGGCATCCATCAGAACGACAGGCTTTTTGCATACCCGCTGTAGTGCTGGTGCCTCTGCCACAAGGAGCCGAGTTTCTGCTGTCTACAGCATTGCGCGTGCGGCGTCTATCTGCGCTCATGACCACGACGGCCCTGCGTGGCGATCAGCAAGACCGCTTATGCACACGCATCAAACAGGTTTTGGGCGCAGACACGTGGCAGCATGGCTTCCGCGTGCCTTGGCTGGACCAAGCAGGGGGCCTGCTCCCTCCGCACATTAAGCACGTGGCATCCAGCGCTCCCGCCACCAAGGGGAAAAAGAATGCCGCCCAAGGACGTAAGCTTAGCGAACACACTCCCAAGGCCTAGTCTGTCCACCGATGACATGTCACGTGGTGGGCTCTACCTCGCTTCGGAACAAAATGAACCTCCACACTGCCGAGGCCCGTGCCGAGGCCTCACTCACAATGTCACAGCATGATTGGTTGCGCAGCCTTACCCCGTGTGCGCCTCATCCGAGATGACGGCGTCACCAGGGCCCTGTCTGCTCCGTCGTTCAACGGGACCGTGCCTATCGCATTATGGGCCGTAAAAAGATCAATATCCAGCCTATCCAAAGCGATAGAAATCGCAAGACAACGTATATCAAGCGGAAGGCTGGTCTTTTCAAGAAAGCGCATGAACTAGCTGTACTCACCAATTCAGATGTGGCAGTGTTGGTCTTTGGTCCCAACGGAAAGCTGGCTGAATTCTGCTCCGGTGAGATTGAAGAGCTTCTACTCCGATATACGGAGCACCATGGCACCATAGAACGCCGTGGACGTGAACACTTTACTCGTATGGATCATGAATCGCCTTGTCACGAACCTATTTCATCTCCACGAATTCAGACAAACCGTCGTAATACCAGTGTGCTGGCTACTATGCGGGGTCGAATCGACAGCTGGGTTGCCCATCACAGCCAAAAGGCTCATCAGACGACCGCGAAAGTCGCGCGAGCTGCTTTCCAACCAGTTGCTTCTCACGCTACCCAGGACGACCTATCTTTAGAGAAGAGGGCATGTCCCATGACAACCGAACACGCATCCATGAATGAGTCCAAAGATTGGGCTGCAGACTTACAACGAAATGTGCTTACGAACATGTCAAGCCACCCCTCTGACGGCGCGCCGACAGATCGGCCGATGCCGGAACATGTGCCCTTATCACGACGGTGGCCACAATCTGTCGATCTGGGCCTGTTGCTTTCGCCTGCCGACTATCTGATGACAAATGCGGTCGGCAAAGATCGTTTTGCTGCCGATGCACAGGCTTCTGTGTCGCAGCACACCTATGCACCGAATACAACCCAGACGTCTGCTCCTCGTTTGCACATCACGCCCACGACGAATGACTCGCCTGGTAATACACCGGCTGTCTCCCTCTCTATGCCAGCTTCACCAATGTCGCCAATACACCTTGTGCAAAACGTAGGCGAGTCATTGCTTCTGAACCGGTCGTGCTCATGCCCTCATACGACCTCGCCCTTCGTGTCGTCGCTGGATCATGCCGCTATACCCATTCCCCACACCTTCGCTATGAAATTGCAGCCGCAGCCACGTCCATGTCCCCACTCTTTGTCACCTAGATCATCTTGTCCAGATGGTGCGCCCAGATCGCCTCGATCGGCCGACCCATCCGACTTGTCTTCTCCCCAATTCAAGATGCAAGAATTGCCCCCGCCGATGTCAACCGTGTCTCCTCTTACGACGAACTTGGAAAAGCCTGGCCTTGTTCCCCAGGCGTCTTTGCATGCGCCGCATTCTATGACGCCTGCACCGATCCTACTCTCTCCATCACCTTATCCATCTGTGCCCCATGCCATGTGACGGGTCGCACATGTGGAGGTCCATAGACTCACGCCCAACCAAACCACTCTTTGTTCTCCCGACCCCACACCTGCGCTTATCGGCACCGCAAGCATGCACGGTGTTTGGCGTTGGCTGTGCGCATGTGTGCTAGCATGGACCCTAGTCACACATGCAGCCATACCCGAGGTCAAAGTGACCCACTTTCCTAATATGGCCGCTCAGATCCAATACTTTGAAGATTCGTCCGTGGTTATATGGCACGATGCGGTGGATGGTATCGTGTACCGAAGTGCGGATGAAGGCAAGTCGTGGGCCCCCATTAAGGGGCCTGTACAGGGTGAGGCGCACCTTTTCGTGCTCCATCCCTACGACAAGACTCAGGCGTATATTCTGTCGCGCAGCAATCAGCATTGGCGCACGTCGAACCGTGGCGAGACGTGGCAGTCATTCTCAACGCCTCATCCGCCTACGACCTTGAAAGCTATGCCTCTGGACTTTCATCCGACGCATCATGACTGGATCCTTTTCACGGGCCAGGCTTGCACGGTAAACTTGTTCCGCAAGGTGTGTCATGACGTGGCCTACTACACGACGGATGGATTTATCTCGGACGCTCATCTGCTAGTAGATCGCGTTGAGCAATGCCACTGGGCCAAAATGACGCCGCAGGTCGCTGTACCTGAGGCGCTTACACAACGCGTCCTGTGCCTGGCATGGGACGTTTCTATGAGTCGTAAGCGGCGCGACACGACGCAGCTCAAGATGTTTGTGAGCGACGACTTGTTCCAGACGCGGCAGGCCGTGGTGTTGGAGGACCTGCCCAACCCACGTGGCTTTGTGAATATGGGCAGGTCGGATCAGTTTTTGATCGCGGCCGTGCAAAGTGACGATGACGAGCTGCGTCTCTACGTGAGTCGTGACGCGGAAACGTGGACGCGTGCGCGATTCCCACATGTGGTTTTGTCTCACGAGAATGCGTACACGATTCTTGAGGGGCCCAAGTACCACATCGCGGTGGACGTGTATGACCATGCGAGTCGTCTGGATGGCCTCTTTATCAGTGACAGCACTGGTACGAATTTCTCGCTGAGTATCGCGGATACGGTGCGAGGCGCGGATGGTATCATTGACTATGAGCACATGACGCATATGGAGGGCTTGGCGATCGTGAATGTTCATGCTACCGGCTCGCCCGCCCGTGTCCAGACACGTATTACCCACGATGAAGGGGCGTCGTGGACCGACATTCCGGCGCCGACGCAGGATCTAGATGGCAAAAAGACGTCCTGCGTCCGTCCCGGATGCTCGCTACACCTGCATGCCGTCCTTGCTATCCGTAATTTGGGGCACGTATTTGCCTCGACAGCGCCCGGGATTATGATGGGGGTCGGATCGATGGGTGACCGACTTCGTCCGTACGGTGAGTGCGATACGTTTATTAGCACGGATGCCGGCCTTTCGTGGCGCATGGTGGCGCGCGGACCGCACAAGCATGTGTTTGCGGATCAGGGCGGCCTGCTTGTCATGGCCGCGGATGCACCGAGCATCGAAGTCGTGCAGTACTCGTTTGACTACGGCACCACATGGACCACACTGGCGCTGCCTGAGGCTATCGAGCCTGTCGTGCTCACGTCTGTGCCGGATGGGACGGCCCTCAAAATCCTCCTTCTGGGCGGCCGCCGTGCCAAGACGGCCCACGAGCGCTACGCCAGTGTGTTTATCGACTTTGCGGTTCTGTCCAAGCGCAAGTGCGCCCAGGCGGACTTTGAGCGCTTTTACCCTGCGACGCCTCATGGATCGTGCGTGTTTGGACGCCGGCAGTGGTATCTGCGCCGCAAGGCCCAGGCTGACTGCTTCGTGCGCGACAAGTTCCACGAGCCCCAAGGCCACGACGAAGCGTGTGCATGCACGCCGGCCGATTACGAGTGTGACATGGGCTTTGTGCGCAGTGCGAATGGGACGTGCCAGCCGACGATGCCTGTGCCCGCTCCGCCAGGCGCGTGCACGGGCAACGCCCTCACCTTCCGCGGCCCGTCCGGCTACCGCAAGGTGCCAGGCAACACGTGTGTGCCTCCGTCCGTGCCGCTGGATGCGCCGGTTCAACGGCCGTGCAGTGAGATGGCTCCAGCGACCGGCTCCGTGCGGCACGCTGCGTTCACGTTCCCCGCGTCCATTGCGCAGGTGCTGCATTTTGCGTCGTCGCCCCGCATTCTCGTGCGCCTGACCAACGGCCAAGTGTTCCAGTCCGCGGACGACGGCAGTACGTGGCATACGCTGCCGCTCCGCGTCCATCATCATCCACCGAGTACGGCGCTGCGTATCGTGCAGCACCCGTACGATGCACAGCGTGCGTTTGTGATCACGCAGGGCACACATGTGCACTATACCATGGATGGTGGGCAGTCGTGGAAGTGGTTTTCTGTGCCGCTGCTGGCGAATGGGGCGGGTGTCGAGCCCATGCAGTTCCATCCACGGCATCCGTCATGGGTGCTGTGGATCGGAAGTCCCGACTGCTTCAAGTATGCCTGCACGACAGAGCTGTGGTATGCCACCGTCGAGGGCTACGCCAAGTGGTCGCGTGTCGCGACGCACGTCCGCAAGTGTGCGTTTGTCGAGACGCGCGACTTTCCTGCGGAGGACGAGCGAGCGATTGTGTGTGAGAAGCCGCAGAAGCAGGGCTTTGACATTGTCGTGGGCGACGCGTTTTTCACGCGGCGGCAGCGCACGGTGATGCGTGGTGTGCTGGGCTTCTCCGTGTTCTCGCAGTACATGATCGTGGCGCAGCCCGTTGGCATGTCGCTGCACATGTACGTATCGATGGATGCGCGCACGTTCGCACCTATCAGTCTGCCGCACTCGTTGCGGCTGGATCACTCGGCGTACACGGTCCTGGACTCGGTGACGCGCGCTGTGTTCCTGCATGTCACGACGCAGGCAGCGCAGTGGGGCGACATTATCAAAAGCAACTCAAACGGCACCTACTTTGCCTCTTCGCTGGGGAGGGTGAACCGCGACGCGCATGGCTTTGTCGACTTTGAAAAGATGCAAGGCCTCGATGGCATCGCGCTCGCCAATCTCGTGTCGAATACGCACGAGGCGAGCCTCAGCGGCCGCAAGGCGCTGCGTACGGTCATTACGCACAACGATGGTAGCCTGTGGAAGTCCATTCCCGCGCCGCCCGTCGACTCGTCCGGCCGCGCATACGAGTGCCAACACGTCGGCTGCAACTTGCATTTGCACAATCTGCTCGAGCGCCCTGATCATCTGCTCAAGCCCACGAGCCCCTCGGCGACGGGCATGATGCTCGCGACAGGCAATGTCGGTCTAGCTCTGAAGCCGTACAGCGAGTGCGATACCTTTTTCACGCGTGATGGCGGCTTTACGTGGCAGGAAATGCACCGCGGCACGCACAAGTGGGAGTTTGGCGACCACGGCGCGATCATCCTGCTGGCAGACGACACACGCCTCACCGACACGGTGCGCTATACCCTCGACCAGGGCCTGTCGTGGAACACGTACCGATTCGCTCCCGCGATGCGCATTCAGACGATCGACACCGTGCCCGAGGACACCAAGCGGCAGTTTGTGATGCTCGGCGAGACGGCTGACGCCCGTGCGACGGCCGTGTTCCTCGACTTCTCCCACGTGCTGACACGCCCGTGTGTGTGGGATGCGCACCACGACGACCGCAGTGATTTTGAGCGCTGGAGCCCGAGTCAGCAACGTGCCGAGGCATGCCTGTTTGGCCAGCAGACGTGGCTCTGGCGCCGGAAACGCGATCGCATCTGCTACGTCGGCGAGCACATGCCACAGCGCAGTGTGGAAAAGACGCCCTGTGCGTGCTCGCTTGCGGCCGACTTTGAGTGCGAGTTCAACCACTATCGCGATGTGTCTGACGGTACCTGTATGCCGTATCCCGGCGCACAGCTCTTGCCCGACGACCCGGCCACGCAATGCGCGCGCGATGCGCCGGACTACGATGGGTTCTGGTATGAGCGCACCAACATGCGCAAAATTCCCCTCTCGCAGTGCCGTGGGGGCGAGCGCCCAGATCGCGGCCGCAGGCATCGCTGCCGCTCGTCGTGGCGCATCTCTTCGGTGATCTGGTGGCTGTTTGCGTGGCTGTGCCTAGGCGGCATGGGCTACGTGGCCTGCATGTGGATGGCGGCGCGGCGCGTGCATGCCACCAGCCCCATCTCGCTCGGCGATGCGGAACCGTTCCTCCGCGATACCTACGCACATCTCCAAAACGTCGCTCAACATGGGCGGCATCTCGTGCACATCGCGTGGGCGAACGTGATGGCGATCCTGCACGACCTGCCCATCACGCGCGACATCCTACGTCGCTACGAGCGCCCCTTCTCCCAATACCACATGCTATCAACGGACGAGGACGCCGAAATCCTGCGCGATGATGACGACATGGCATCGTAGTACATAGGCGCCGAGGTGCAAAATTGTCGCAGGAGCACGTGGCGCTGGTCTGACAGGGACCGCCAGGCGCCGAATTTTGTGCACCCAGGGACTGAGTCATATTACGTGGCGCAGTGCATGCGGTGGCTGGATCCTTCGAGGCATGCGCGGCGACGGCGTCGCATGTACACGTCGGCCATCGTCTGGCTGTACATAACGCTCGAGTGCGCGTGGGCCGTGGAATATGAGCCTCGGCCCACCACCGCCGCTCGGCCCTCTCTGTCGAGGGACACGTCCAATGAGCTTATTTGGGTCTGCCCGCCTCATTCAGACACCTGCATGGGTGTAACGAGCCCATTCGCGCGGTACATTCGCCGAAGCATATGGTTTGAGCGCAAAGCCATCATCATCACCGCCATCTTTTTGTCCATATTCATCTTCCTCTTCATTGGGACGGCCGTGTTCTTGCGCGATTTGCGTCACAATGGCATGGACGAGGAGGAAACGCTGTCTGAAAAGTCTGAATCAGAGGAATCTCTTCCATGGCCGCCCTCTGCTCAGCGTGCACGGCTCTTTATGCATCTCCGACACCGCTCGCGCGCATCGCGACACACGCCGCCTCGTGACCATTCGGACGCTGACGATGAAGACTCAGACACCGCCTCTGAGTTATCTCTTTCTGATCTCCCTTGCGCGCAACCTCCCTTGCTGAACGCTGTCCATATCGCCGCTCCGGTCAGGCCCAGGTCCCCCCGATACCCATCGCACTCAGAGGCCCCTGACGCCTCAGATATCCAAGTTGTGAATACCCTGCCTATGGAACCTGCCGCCACGCTGCCACCGAGCTACGGCACAGCATCTTCTCGAACTACGTACGACAAGCCGGAGCCCATATGCAATCCGTTCGAGGATCCCGATACCACTACCCTCTCGGCTCATGTCGCCACGGACGAAAAGGCCACATTGCAAGCACTTCATTTGGCTCCCAGTGCACCCGAGGTGGTCGACGATATCCCCGTGCCAAGTGCACCGGATGCCATCGATGATATCCCCGTGCCAAGCGCACCCGATATGCCACCCTCTTCCAGCAACGCGCAGCAGAAAGGCAAGGAACGCAGCAGTGCCATCGTGCCCGCACCACCCGCACCGTTTGTGTCGTCGTACGACGAGTACGCATCGATGAGCAAGTCCAAGGCACAAGAAGCGGAAGAAGAACGCGCCTGGCTCACGTCTATCCTTCCATCCATGCCAGGCCAGCCGCCAGACTCGCTCGATCTGCCCACCTACCAGCAACGTGCGAACGAGTTGTCCGAGGCGCCGATCCCCTCTGCTCCCGTCATGGAAGAGTAACTCTGTATCATAGTTGTATAGTTTGTATGATCATGTAAGCACCGCCAAATGATATACCACGACACGGCCAAATCCATCCGTGCTGCCCTCCAAACGGAGCGTCACCTTGCTGGCCACCTGTGCGCCACGAGCTTCGATGGGAAACGACTGTGGCATATTGCCATCTTTCGGGTAGACATCGGCTAAGAGCACGTCTTGGCCGTCCACGACGGCCGTCACGACCACGCGGATCGGCGAAAAACCTCCGCCAAACGTGCACAGCAAAGTGCGCAGCTGATGCATCGGCACGCCTGCGTCAAAAGTACAATGCATTTCAGCATACTCGCTCGTACTTGGCGAACTTAGATCCAGCGTCCAGCACGTCTCATCGCTCTCTTCCAGTGCTCGACGCGCTTCCTTGGTCGAGCTTCGCACCGCTTTGATTTTGCCCTGCTGTAAAATGTTGGTCATCTGGAGCGGCAGTGGAGGATCAAGCCTGCCTTTTTTTATGGAGCCAGGGGCCTTGCCACCTCATCATCTGCTCGGAGCATTCGAGCATGTGAATGTGTGTGCGCCCATGGTGCGGTACTCCAAGCTGCCGTTTCGTGCGCTCGTAGCACAGTATAACACCCACATCACTACGACTCCGATGATCCTCGCGGCTGAATTTAGTCGGCATCCACAGGCGCGCGACGCCGAATTCAGTACGAACCAGGCGGAGCGCGGCACATTTCGCCTGCCGTCGCAACACACAAATCGCGATGTCGTGTTCCGCGGCTCACTCGTGTGCCAACTGGCTGCGAGTGAGGCAGGTCCTTTAGCCGACGCCGCCGAGCTCGTGAGTCCGTTCGTCGACGGCATTGATCTGAACTGCGGATGCCCGCAGCCATGGGCGTATGCGGAGCACATTGGATCTTATCTGCTCCGTCAGCCAGAAACAGTACGCGATATGGTTCGTACCGTCAAGGACCGACTCGGCCACGCTTACTGCGTAAGCGTCAAGATCCGCATCGACGCAGACTTGCGGCGTACCGACACTCTTGTCCGGAATGCTTTGCATGCCGGTGCCTCCCTCATTACAATCCACGGGCGTACAATGCACGAATCGTCTGCATCAGATCCTGTCCACCTTGACGCGGTCAAGTTTGCGGTCGACTGTGCGAATGCGTGCGGCCTCCAAACAGCGCGTGGCACATCGCCAAACGATGCATGGGTATGGGCAGAAGATGGCGGATCAGGCGGGTGTGCTCCCTGCATTGTCAATGGCGATATCTGGACGAATGACGATGCAGTCGAATGGCGCCGATACACTGGTGCGCGCGGTGCGATGAGCGCACGCGGCCTGCTCGTCAACCCGGCCCTATTCGCAGGCGAACCACGCACTCCGCCCGAGGCCATTACTCGCTTCGTGGATCATGCCATGTCTTGGGGTCTGCCCACGTCCTTTCTACAGTACGTTGGCTCTACTAACCACAGCCGTCATCTGGCCTATATGCTCGAGGACCGCATGCCAAGCCGTGCCGAATCCATCTATTTCAACAGTCTAGCGAGTCCAGCCAGTATTCTGGACTGGCTGTCTGATGCGGGGTATGTATGATCATCCTACAGCGGTACAAATGCACTGCCGCCCTGGGACAACTCAGATTCTGGGCGATACATGGGTTTGGGAGTCGTCTCCACCGTCTCGGCCTCACCCTCTTGTGTCTGTGTCGTTTGCGTTTCGGATGCAGAAGGCTCGATCACGTTTTTGGGATTATCCCTGCAAGTCAGTATACCCCATCACGTACCAATTAATGTTAAAGCGCGTGACGCGTGGCTTGCTTGCTAGTACCTCGCGACAAACCTTGTCGAGCTGCACATCTTCGGGTGGGTTTTCTCTCAGCTCCTCTGACTCGTAGTCATTGTTGACGTAGTATCCTACACGAATGAACTCGGCATCCTTGTACGAGGCAGTAAGTAAAATGACTGTCACGCCGAGTAAATCAGAGGCAGGTATTTTTTCTGGAGACGGTGCTTCAGCCTCGAACTCGAAGGAATTCACACCTACAGGCACAGGCCCTACCATGCAGCTGTCCAGCTCCTGATCGTACTTTTCCGACTCCGCCGAGCCCACGTATATCAGCTTCCACTCAATGTCATCCTCCAGAGGCGAAATACACTCAAATGTGACCTTGAATATGTATGGGTCTGCGTAAGAAGCCACGACGTACCTGAAAACCGCGCATGGCTATTTATGATTTCCACGTTTTGCAAATGTACGATCGACATGGTAGCACCGCGCGTGGATGACGCGTGACGCTGACACGCCCTTAGCGCGTAGAGTGTCAAGCACGTGATCTACGAGAAGAGCGAACGCTCGGCCTCCCTTCACAGCTGGCGCAACAGAGAGCTCGCGCTGCTGCTGCTTTGCGCTACGAGTAGTTGATTCTTGCGCTTCTGTGCGTGTCAAGGCCTGGCTGCTACAAGGTGACCAAGGAGTCAGCCGTGTTGGTCTCGTCCTTGTTGCGTGTCGAGAATAGCGCAGCCTTCCGAGACCATGCACGCTTTCCACATTCGTCGAGCTGGGCCAGTTTCGCTGAGTTCGCCGCGAATGACGGGCATGCTGAGGCTGGGCTGCTAGGATCCACGTCGTGGAGCGGGAGGGCCCTGGCTTCTTATAGATCACGTGATATCCCATCGATGCCATGGGGCGTACGTGGCCGGATCAGGCCATTTCTCCCACAAGGCAGGGTAGTGCCATTGCCACGTATGTACAGCTTGCGTGCTGGGGGCCAGACGCTCATGATGAAAATTTCGCATCTTGACTTATTCATGGAGGTTTAAGCCGCTTGCGGCTTCCCATTCAAGTCCCTGAAGCGCTGGCCCCACAGCCCGCACACGGTGCTAGAGCTAACACCACGCAGGACATGTCGAGCGCTACAGAACTTCGTAACAAGCAGGGTATTGCCGACTATACCAAGTACTGGAATCCTGACTCGACCAAAGACACGGACAAAGATCAGAGTGCCCGTCTAGACCAGTACACCGATGTGGTGAACGCATACTACGATGGTGCTACTGACCTGTACGAGTATGGCTGGGGCTTAAACTTTCATTTTGCGCGGTACTACCCAGGAGAGGCCTTCTACCAGGCCTTAGCTCGTCATGAGCACTTTTTAGCGCACCGGATGAATCTGCGTCCAGGCATGCGCGTGCTCGACGTCGGCTGTGGTGTCGGCGGCCCGGCGCGTGAAATCGCTCGCTTTGCCGGTGTGACCATTGTGGGTGTCAACAACAATGCCTACCAGGTTGATCGCGCCAACAAGTACACGGCCAAGGCGGAGCTGCAGGACCAGGCCTCTTTTGTCAAGGGTGACTTTATGAAGCTGAAGGAGCAGTTTGGCGAAAACAGCTTTGACGCCGTGTATGCCATTGAAGCGACATGTCACGCCCCGACGTGGGAGGGTGTGTATGGCGAGATTCTAAGCGTGCTTAAGCCGGGTGGTGTATTTGGTCTTTACGAGTGGTGCATGACCGATGAGTATGATGCCGCGAACCCGGAGCACCGCAAGATTGCACACGGCATTGAGCTGGGCGACGGAATTCCAGAAATGCGCACGATCAAGCAAGCCCGTGAGGCGCTCCGTACCGTGGGCTTCCAAATCGATGAGGAGATGGACCTCGCCGACCAAGGCGACAAAATCCCATGGTACTACCCGCTGGAGGGTGATATCCGCAAAGTACAGACAGCCTGGGACGTATTTACGTGCTGGCGCATGACGTGGCTCGGCAAGTTTGTGACGCAGTCGGCCGTGCGTGCGCTCGAGTTTGTGGGTCTGGCACCCAAGGGCACGTATGAGGTGGGAGAATCTCTCAAGGTCGCCGCCGACGCCCTCGTCGCAGGTGGTCGCATGAAGCTGTTCACGCCCATGATGTTCTTTGTGGCACACAAGCCATCAGCATAGGTATACGTAGCTCTACATCGCTAGCGGTGTCGAACGGCGGGTATGGGGGCCGCGATCATGGAGGACAGCGGCATGGCGCGGTCCTTGGCCAAGTCCATGGGACCTAGGAGGGCACTGAAAGTGAGTCGATGGTACGTACATACTGTCGCCCCGAACGATATAGACGCCTAGCGGCACCTCCTCGACGGGGGCATCTTCACTGAACATGCGCTCGACACAGGACGACATGACGATCGTGCCATTGGAGTCGTACCCCTCCAGCACGCCGACAATCACGCGGCCATCCTGCGTCAAGAGCAGGACTTGGTGATCGACGTAGCTCTGCACGCCAGACATGACACTGGGCGGCGGCAACGCAAGGGACACGCACGTCGTGGGCCTCAGTCTCCTGGTGGTCCCCAGTCACGTGTTGCACCCAGGGTGGGCCGGCCAAGCCGTGCGCCCCTGGCCCAGGTGACGGCTCTTCCGCCGCTTGTGAGATGTCGATGCTGGCCTCGTCTCGCGCGATGCGCACGCTCGCACCACCGATGCGGTTTGCTCAGATGCGTGCTATGTCGTTCAGGTCGCGGCCGTCTGTGTCTCGCCGAGTCGCGTCGCGGCTGGTGACGGTCACGGCCGTGGTGGCCGGTGCCGCGTTCGGGGTATACTGCCTGGACTCGCGCGCAGGTGTTCATCGCTGGCTGTTCCCGCCGCTGATGCAAATGTGTACGGATCCAGAAACTGGCTCCAAGCTGTCGATCAAGCTGCTGCAGTACGGCCTTGCTCCGCGTGATTGTGGTGTGGATGACGAAGTGCTACGAACGGAGCTCTTTGGTCGGACGCTGTCGAACCCGATTGGTCTGGCAGCTGGTTTTGACAAGCAAGCGGAGGCTATTGATGGTCTGTTTGACCTAGGATTTGGCATCGTCGAGATCGGCAGTGTGACGCCCGAGCCTCAGCCGGGCAACCCGCAGCCGCGCATGTTCCGTCTGCCTCTTGATGCTGCGGTGATCAATCGCATGGGCTTCAACTCGGACGGTCATGAGGCGGTGCGTGAGCGCCTGCACATGCGCCTGCACCGCTGGGTGCAGCGTGTGCTGGCGGCCGGTCAGGGCCTGGTTTCGTCGGTCGGTGCGCCGGCGACCGATGAGAAGCACCTCACCGAAGCACAGCTCTTTGCCAAGTATCCCGACATTCGTGCGTCGCTGCTTGATGATGCGCAGGTGCCGCGCAGTCTGAAACAGGACCGTCTGCTGAGCATCAACCTCGGCAAGAACAAGACATCGCGGGAAGACTCGGTGGTCGACTATGTCAAGGGAGTGGAGACACTGGGACCGTACGCGGATATGGTCGTGATCAACGTGAGCAGTCCCAACACCCCAGGCTTGCGCCGTCTGCAGCGCCGCAGCGTGCTCGAGGGCGTGCTCCGCGACGTGATCGCGGCGCGCGACAGTGTCGCGCCGCATCGCACGCTGCCGCTGCTGGTCAAAGTCGCGCCGGACCTGTCTGATGCGGAGCTGGAGGATGTGGCCGATGCGGCGCGTGCCACCAAGACGGATGGCATTATTGTGAGCAACACGACTGTCTCACGCCCAGCCGGCCTGCTTTCGCACGAGCATGTGAACGAGGCGGGCGGTCTGTCCGGTCCGCCCGTCAAGCCACTGGCCCTGCATGCCCTCGAGGTCATGTACGCACGCACCGAGGGACGTATGCCGTTGATTGGCTGTGGTGGTATTCTGACCGCGGACGATGCTCTCGACTTTGCCCGAGCCGGTGCGAGTGCTGTGCAGCTGTACACGGGTCTGGCGTACCGCGGCCCTGGTCTGCCGCGTCGCATCAAGGATGACTTGGCGAAGAAGCTGCGTGCTGAGGGCAGGACGTGGTCGCAGGTGGTCGGCACGGGCGTGTCGCAGCGTGCGGCTACGTATGCGCCTGATGCCGTGGACCATGTGGGTTTGTACCCTGGCGCCCAGGATGCATTTGAGCGCAGCGTCGCGAGTGTGCGGCACGAGATCGAGCAGCTGCGTGAGTCGTTCCAGCACGAGCACGTACCCGAGCAGCGTCGTGCGCTGCCATTTGACGTCGAAGCCCACGACGACAAGTTCAAAGCCGTGCTGGCCGAGGCGCACAAGGTCACGGACGACACGCCGCAGTATTCGGACAGCGAGACACCCCACGCAGGTGTCCTGCCGCAGCGCGACTCAGCCGTGCCGGACAATCTGCTGCTTCTCGCCAAGGAGCGTGGCTTGACACAGGGCGAGATGCTTCAGGAGGCCGTGCACGAGTCCACGACCGTCCCGGAGGCACACTCGCAGGCACCCACGTCGGGCGCCACGACGCTGGGCGGCTTGCAAGCGCCGCTCACGCAACAGGTGCCCAAGGCTTTCCAGCCACCGAAACAGGAGCGCGTAGTCTAAATACACAAATACATTTAGCGCACCATGTCGCTACTATCGTCGTCGTCGTCGTCATCTTCCTCGTCACTGTCCGGCCTGTCGTCGTACGGGGGCACGACGAGGCCCTTTTTCAGGGGCGCCTGATGACTTCGTACGTGCCGGTTGAGCGTCGTGCGCCGCGTAAACATCTTGCCACACGATGGTACCGTACAGACGTAGGGCCGTCGCCCCGTGTGCGTGCGTCGATGACGTGCCAGAGAGCTGCTATCCGAAAAGCTCTTACCGCAACCCTCAAACTCACACTGGTGCGGCCGCTCACCACTGTGCACGCGTGAGTGGACCGTCAGGGCCGAGCGCTGGATGAAGCTTTTACCGCAGCCTGGAAACTCACATGGATACGGCCGCTCGCCCGTGTGAATCCGGCGGTGTCGCGCAAGGTCTGAGCGCCGGCTGAACGTTTTGCTGCACGCATCACACACGTGCAGCTTCGGCCCGCCTGAATCGCTCTCAGGCGTCTTGGCAGAGGCCACATGCGGCGGCGGCGGCGTTGGCACAGCGCCGGCCGTCGCCATCGGCCCAGATGGTAGCTGCGGCGCCGACACACTCATTTTCTCGTCACTCGATCGATCGTCCCCTGAGGAGGCGTCCGAGTGCGGCATCGATGTCGTCGCGGATGAGTACTTATACGGCATGCGGGCATATGCGTAGTACGGGTCCGCTCCGTACGGCATGGGCGGCCCACTTTCGGGGTACGTGTCGCCCTCATACTTGTGCTTACGCACGCCATACGCATCCGACTCGTACGCGTCATACTCCGCCACACGATACATGCTGCGGGCATACGCAGGCGGTGGCTGAACCGCGTAGGGCGACGACGACCCGGGCAAGGCAGCCGCGCGGTACACGGGCGAAGCATACGCTGCCTCAGGTCGCAACGGCGGAGGACGTGGCGCATAAGACACTCGCGGATCGTCTTCCGACGGCGCAGCCGGCGGCGGCGCATCACGCTCCTCGTCTTCCCCTGGTCCCGTGCGCATCGAACTCGAGGCGAAAGGCGAGTTCCGGTTATCGAACCAGGGCGACGCGTCGCCATTCCCACGCCCCGGCATGCGCCAGCCTGCAGACGGCAGCGCATGAAAGCGAAATACATCACGCTTGGGACTCGGCACATACATGTCATTGTATCGCGATGGCGAGTTCGTCGCATAATAATCAAAGGAGGCTCGTGTGCTGAGCGGGGGCGGTGGCCCGACACTGGGCGAATGGGAGCGCGATAAGGACGCGTCATCTAACGTGCCTGCATCCGATGCAGGCGCATGATTCACAAGCCGCGATGTATCCGATAGGCGCCTAGGTGGCAACGGCCGCGTGGACATGCGCGCAGCCGCCGACTGCGCGCCTGAACTAGGCGATGGCGAGTACGAGCGCTCCTGCACTGTGGACGGGGATGCAGGCCGCGAAGAAGAGGTGGGATACACGGTGGATCCGAACGATGCCTCACGCGTCAGCGCCGAGATACGGGGACTGCTCGTGCGAGGACTGCCGACAGCTGGGAAACGCGATGGCGATTCGCGGTACGGCGATAGGACGCCAGGCAGGTGATGAGGCATCACGGGACGTGGTGACGCGTGGGGCGATACAGCCGCTGTTGATCCATCCGACGTCACCAATTTGGAAACAGACGGCGGGGGATGACTGCCACTGGGGCCTCCGGGAGGGCCACTTGAGCTACCGCTGGAAGACGTGGATGCTGACATGCTGGCCGAAAAAAATCGGTTCATACGAAATAGCCTCTTGCAATACCGTGGAGATTCTGAATTCAAGTACGCGCAATGCTTAGGCGCATGACACGCTGAAAGAGGGGGGGTGGTCCGTACGTGTAAAAAAGAAAAAAAATCGGGCGCCTTGGCCCCGGCGTACAGAGGATATATGTGATTTTTTTTTCGCACCGTGCACAGGCCCATGATGGTCGCTCGGGGCACGTACCTATCTTGTCACGTGATAACTGGCACGTGCCTTGCGCGTGGTACTTTGATGCAGTCGTGTTGGGATCCCTCCATCCCTGACGCGTCGTGATGGAGCGAGTCGGCGTAGATCGGCGGCCGCCACCCACGCCGGCACGCTCACCGCTCAAATCAGTCGCACAGACACCTTTACGTCCACGTGCGACCCCTTTCAAAACACCTGGACGTAGACCACCGCCTGTGACGCCAGCACGTACCTTGGGACGCACGCCTGCGGCGCAGCCAGCGCCACCTGTACGCCGTCTCGTAATTCACAAGCTCGTGCTGCAGGATTTCAAATCGTATGCTGGCCGCCAGGAAATCGGCCCATTCCACAAGTCGTTCTCAAGTATCGTTGGGCCCAATGGGAGCGGTAAGAGCAATGTGATCGACGCGCTCCTATTTGTTTTTGGATGGCGCGCGAACAAAATGCGGCAAGGCCGACTCAGCGACCTTATTCACAATCGAGACGGCGCCACACCTCCCTCCCAATGCGTCGTGGAAGTGTGGTTCCGTGAGATTATTGATTTCCCAGATTCAGACGACTTTGATGTGGTACCTGACAGCGAGCTCGTGCTCAAGCGCTTTGCCCAACGAAATAATACCTCGCAGTACACGCTAAACGACAAGCGCTCGTCTTTCACTGAAATTACCGACTTGCTGCGGCATCGTGGGATCGATTTGGACCACAAGCGTTTTCTTATCCTCCAGGGCGAAGTAGAAAGTATCGCTCAAATGCCACCCAAGGGTAAGACAGAGCACGAAGAAGGCCTTCTCGAGTATCTCGAAGATTTGATCGGGACAAGTGACTACAAGACGCCCATCGAGGAGCACGCTAAGGCCGTCGATGCAGCAAATGAAGCTCGCAGCGAAAAAATCAACCGCCTCAAAATTGTGCAGCGAGAATTGGACGGCCTTGAGCCCCGGCGCAAAGAAGCAGAACTGTTCTTGCGCGATCAAAATGACCTGATGCGACTTCAGTCGCGATTGTGGCAAGCGCATATGTGGGACTGCCGCACCCTCATGGCCCACGCCGCCGAGTCACTCGCATCCGTACAACAGCGCATCGAATCTGAGCAAGCCAGACATACCGAAGCCGAAAGTGGACTCACCACTGTGCGTGAGCAACACAAGGCACACGCTGAAGCGTGCTCTCAGATGGAGAAACAGGCTCGTGAACTGACACGAGAATTGGAAATGACTGAAAAACACGGTGTCGAACTCAATGCTCGGCACAAGATGCTCAGTGGCAAGCGCAAAAAATTAGCCAGCGCGCTGTCAGAGGCCAAGAGTGCTGCCTCAGATGCGCGAGCCTCAGCCTCGACGGCTGCGGAAACGATCGCTGCCGTGCAACAGGAGCAGTCCGCGCATGAATTGGCGCTGTCGAAGGAAGAAAGCGCCTTGGAAAGTGTATGCGAGCGCCTCAAAGACAAGACCCAAGGATTTAGCGACGAGATTGAGCGAAAGCAGAAAGAGCTCGCTCCATGGACCGCCAAGATCAGTGAGCATACATCCGCCCGTGATGTGCTTCGACATGAACGCGAATGGCTTTTGTCTCACAACGATGAGGCCATGCAGCGAGTTGAAGATGCCCGCGCCACATTAGCCGATATCCAGCGTCATCTGCAAGTGCAAACGGAAGAAAAAGAATCACTTTTGTACGAGCAGCGTGCACTTCTCGACTCAATCGATGAAGATCGCGCACGAGTAACATCCATGCAAGAGGAAGAAGAGATATTACGCAAGAAATTCGACCAAGCGCGTCGTGCAGCTGACGATGCGCGACATGCACTGGAATCGAGCAAGTCTCGTGGTGAAGTGCTCAGCAGTCTCATTCGTCAAGCAGAGCTGGGTTTACTGACGGGATTCCATGGCCGCTTGGGTAGCCTTGGCACCATTGATCCCCGCTATGATATTGCCATCAGTACGGCTTGTCCAGGTCTGAATAACCTGGTAGTTGAAGACGTTACCACCGGACAGCAGTGTATTGAGCATTTAAGGAAGCACAAACTGGGTCGTGCTAATTTTATTTTGCTCAAGAGTCTCCAAGTGAATCCAAAAGCGATGGCACCTATGGCGACGCCGGAGAATGCACCGCGGCTATTTGATCTTGTTGCACCGAAAGATTCACGGTTTGTACCAGCATTTTATCACCAGTTAGGCGATACGCTAGTAGCACGGGACTTGGCTCAGGCGAACCGAATTGCGTACGGCGCCAAGCGATGGCGTGTCGTAACAGAAGATGGCCAGCTGATTGACAAGAGCGGTACGATGTCAGGCGGTGGATCGCGAGTCATTCGCGGCGCCATGAGCTCCAAATTAAGTGAGGACGTGTCACCTGAACAGGCGGCGCGGCTTGAAAAGGAGCTGGGTATCGCTCGAGGATCGCTCCAGTCACATTCCCAATCTATTTTGCAGCTAACAACTCTGCTGCAAAAGAACGAGACTCGAATTCCCGATATTGAGCGTCAAATTACTGTGCTTGATAGGGAAATACAGGCAACGACGCAGCGTGTGTCTGAAGCCGAAGACCGCCTTTATGAGGCTCAGACGCAAAGCGAGCCTGATCAAGAGGATGTGCGGCGTATGAAGGAGCTCGATCAGCAGTGGAAACACCACGATGAGCAAATCGCCACCCTCAAGAACAAGAGCGCTGACCTTGAACGGGCCATCCACCGATTGGAGGAGGACATTCTCGAGGCAGGCGGTGTAGAACTACGCACGCAACAGTCCAAGGTGCAGGGCATCAAGGATATGATTTCTTTGTGCGCGGAGCGCCTGTCCAAAGCGGAAGAACAGCATGCTAGAGCAGAAAGTGATTACAAGCGGCATGAAAAGTCACAAGCCACCAGCGAAGCTCAGCTCGACACGCTGGATGAAGAGCTACGGATTATCGGTGAAAATCAAACTGTTCAAACGAGTCAAGCGGCTACCCTTCGCCAGCAATTCGATGATCTACAGGCCGATTTAGAAGACCGTGCAGAAGCTCGTCGCCAGATCCAAGCAGAGCTAGATGGACACGAATCGACGCTACGTGCCTTCCGGGCCCTGATGATGGACTTGACTCAGCAGCGTGAAGATCACGAAAAGGCCAAGATAGAGAGTGAGCGCCAACTGGCGCAGTGGACGGCTAAACATGCGACTCTGGTCCTGCACCCTGTACCAACGGACGAAGAAAGTCAATGCGTAAAAAAAGAAGAGACTGTCGAATTACCTGAGCTCTCGGAGGAGGAGGCTCGTTCCGTGGACAAGAGTCACATCCAGGCCGATATGGCACGTCTTGAAGAGCGTCTGGCTTCGAATCAAGTCAATCTTGATGTGCTTGCGGAGTTTCAAAAGGTGGAAGAAACATTCTTATCGCGTGCCAAAGACCTGGAAGTAACGACTGAACAACGCGACGAGGTACAACAGCGTTTCGAGGCATTGAGGAAAGAGCGCTTGGATCGATTCATGGAAGGATTCTCGCAAATCTCGCTGAAACTGAAAGAAATGTATCAGACAATCACGCTAGGTGGAAATGCGGAATTGGAACTTGTGGACAGTTTGGATCCGTTCAGCGAGGGCATTGTGTTCAGTGTCATGCCTCCCAAAAAGACATGGAAGAACATCAGCTATCTTAGTGGTGGCGAAAAGACGTTGAGCAGTTTGGCACTAGTGTTTGCCTTGCATGCATACAAACCCACGCCGCTGTATGTGATGGATGAAATTGACGCGGCACTCGACTTTCGCAACGTATCTATCATTGCCAACATTATTAAGGAGCGCACAAGAGGAGCACAATTTGTGGTTATTTCTTTAAGGAACAATATGTTTGAGTTAAGCTCGCGCCTCGTGGGCGTATACAAAACCGCGCACTGTACCAAGTCTCTGACCATCGAAAACACGGACTTACACAAGTCAGAGGGGCCGCCTAGTGCAACAGCGTCGCCGTCCAGGCCTTTGGGGCATAGACCGCCTCTTCTCGGCTAGATCCATGCGCTGATGACTGCACATATACCAAGACTCAGTGCACCCCCTGCACCAATGAGCAGCACCACCCATCTGTCGTGCTCGATCTCTTTGCGCTCTTCAGCGAGCATCGTATGAACTTGCTCCAAAGGTGAGACAGGCATTTTGTGTTCCCATGCACTTGTTATCCACCTATCCATGTCGGGCCATGCCGTGTTAAATATTACAGGTGGCAGCGTGATGTATGCATGCGTTTGCAGCCAGGAAAGTATGTGATCGGTGGCGTTCACTTTGTTACCGATAACGCATCCGGCAAACTGCTGGACAGGATCGTGCAGCGGCGTATGACCCAATGCATCATGGACTGTGCCTGAGACGAGATCCCAGATACCATTGAGCACAGCATGTGCCTGCGGAGCACTCTCATTGACCCATCCAAGCATGTCGCGATTGACTTGTTGCTCTGTTGCCTGCCAAAGTGTCTGGATGTGGTGCGCCGTATGCTGCATGGTGGATGCCACATGTGTGTGTATCTGATGCGCACTGTCGGCCATCGGCGACAATATATCTTGCAGCGCTTGGGACGATACTCGGTCCAATACTTGTACCGCCATAAGAGTCATCTGATCATGCATGAGCTGAAGGAGGAGCCACGCGCTGGCTAGAAGGAAAGATGGCGAACTGAGCCATTTTTGTGTGCGTCGGAGCCATGATGCCGCCTCGCCGTCAACGTGTTTCGGTAAAGTTGAGGCCCACACCAATGTGAAGAGGGCGAGCGTTATACCTGCCATTATGCACATGACCAGTGCCTGGATGCTATGAGACGTGTGTGTCCACACGCGCGCGGCGTGCTCGAGTGGTGTCCAGTCGATCTGACAAACGGGCATTGGCGCTGGTGGCAGACTCACAGGTGGCGGCATGTGGAATTGAGTCAAGGTTCGATATACTTCTTTCTTGGCGTGAGAAATCGACAGCAGAAATGCCTCTTCTGCGTCTGTTCGCAAATCATCCACGGTCGGCAAGGACGAGCGCAACTGCTTGAATGGATCGATGAGTGACGCCGGCAGGGAAATGTTATTCAACACGCGCAAGGCAGCTGGCTCGGACCATGCATGAGTCTCGATCTTCTCATGTCCAAATAGGCCTAGAACACCGTTGACGGTGTCCATCAAAAGATCTTTGGCGCCGTCTGCCGTCTGAAGCACGGTGTCCAGGATCGTTCGGAGCGCTTGTGCTGCATCATGCACGGCCAGGTTAATAGCATGAGTGGCTGCATCAAGCAAGCTCAGTACGCCCTGTACTACAAGCTGGAGGACGCACATTGCGAGTGCCTTGTAGGACGATACCACCATGTGTACCATAACACGTACCATATCAAGAACCCCTATCACGAGACGCCCCATGTTTTGCACAACGTCCTCTGCAGCCTTTGAACTTTGCATTTGAGCCTGCGCAAGTATGTGAGCTGGCACATGCATGAGCGCTGATACGTGCTTCTCGACCTGAGCACAGGCATCCTCCGTGCTCGAACGCCATGCATATACAATGTTCAGCACTTGCCTTTGTCGAGACCGTGCTCTCTCGACAAAACGCACAGTCTGAAGAGCTCCTATCATCGCAATCGCGATGCATACAGGCACCATAGTAGCGAGGCGATGCATGCTAGGCGCTTCAACCCAGGCGCCATCGAGGTCATCATGGCCCCTGGCGTCCAATGTGGAGGACAAAGAGCCTTGTCGCCGTACAATGTCGGAGCCTGAGCAGGATGAGACACCTTTGAGGCATCGCTCGCATAAAGTCTATGTGTATCGCCTGACTCACAAGGTAACAGAGCGGCACTTGGAGGAAATATTTGGCTTCTATGGTGAGATTTCACGATTGCGCCTGTTCGCTGCTGTTCACAAGCAACCTCACGCCGTCATAGAATATGAAACCGAGGCCGGCGCAGATCTAGCGATCATTCATATGGATGAGGGACAAATTGATGGATCTTGCGTGCGTGTCACTTTAATGGAAGAACCTGAATGGTGCGTTCTGCCGCCTCGGCCTTCGCAGCGGCGCCAAGGACGTCGGGCGATCGACCATGGGTGGGGCCGTAGGGCCGACGTACGTCGTTCGCCTTTGCGTCGTTCACGCAGTGCATCACCTTCATAATACGTCTATTCATCTGTCATGGTAGATGCGTCACGTACCAAGGGCATGGCGCGCGGCATCACGAATTTTTCGTCATATTCACGCAGGACTTCCGAGGAAAGCACTTGCCGATCTTTGACGTGCGCGGCATATTCTCGTGCAAGAATAAATGACTGGGCTGAAAACAGGAACATCAGCACAAATGTTACAAGCCAGCTTGTCCACACTTGCAAACCCAACGAGCCAGCCACGGCCCACCAAACTGCATGTGCTGGTGAATAAATCCTAAGCGTGAGTTTTTGGCAACGTACGTGAATACCCATAAAGGAACCTCGCAAATGTCCCATACTCGCAGCGTATATATTCGCTCGACGGGCCTTGCAGGTGCGACGCGCACGGGGGGCGGCGGCACGAACCATTCGAGAATTGGAATCTGACGAGCTGTAGCACGCGCGGCATGCTTGGCCCAGGCTTGCCACGTACGCCGTGGCAGAGGGTCTGTCGGTGGGGCTTCTAGTGTTGCGTGCGGATTGTGCAGCACATCGCGCTCTTCGCGATACCATAGGCGGTATGTCCGTCGCTTCGCAAAGAGCACATACGCGTTGTACATCGACAAAACCAGCAAGGCAAGGGACAGCAGTCGCGACATGTACAAAAATCCAGCAGTACGCTGTTGAAGAATAAGTTGCCCGATATAGGCTGAATAGGATCCTTCCTGATGCTTGGCGCGAAGTCCACGATACGGCGCAAAGAGATGTGAGCGTGGATGCCGCTCCATCGAGTCGCGTGTATACAAAAAAGACGTACCTGGAAGCATGAGCTGAGATACAAGCGATCCAGCGTGTAGTACAGCACCAAGCGGCACACCCATTTCAGGTTCATGAATTAGATTCCCCAGGTCCATCCATAAGCCCTGAATATAGCCCAAGATGGCACTGGGCCACTGCTCCCAACGATCCTGTAGCGTTGGCTTACGCCCGGGTATCTCTGCATGATACGACGCATGGTCGTCCGTGGCAGCTGAAAGGCGAATGCCCGGACTCGACCAAGCACCTTTACGCTGAAGTGGGGAGCTGGACATGGTATTCCACACGCGTTGTTTGCGATGAGCGTACGGCGTCGCAGGGGGTGTATCTGTTGACGATGTATGGCGGCGAATAAACGGGGATACTTCTGCTTGCAGCGTGTCTGTGCGCCGCCGGATCGTTTCCCGCACCATGCTCAGCCAGCTTGGTGCCTGACGGTACAGAGCTACGGCAAAGCTACTCGCTCGGCACGTGTTGCATCCAACACTTTGGCCTGACTCCACATGTCCGTAGTGAGCCGCTCGAGCCCATGGGATAAGGACAAGAGTCGCGACACATGCAGGCAGCGTTGCAGGTCGTCTTGGTCGAAGCGGTGAGTACCACTACGGCGCATCTTCACAAAGTCATCTTGAATATGGTCTGAGACGTCCACAGGGATAGACAGCGTCTTTTGACGAATGTTGGTCAGGAATAGGCGAAAAGTATGCAGCATCGAAGATGACACTTTCATTTGAGGCGCGTGATGTGGCCGCGCATGAACATGTGCATCCACAGGAAGAAGTGATTTGCTCTGGCTTACAACAATAATGACTAGGTCAGTGGGTATGTCCAGCTCCGAAAACGGGAACACATAGGGCAGAGTGTGCTGCTGCAACAGGGAAAAAAGTGCGCGAATATTTCGCACACCTGCATCATTAAGTTTTCCTTCATCCATGCCAGATTCATCTAATACAACGCATGTGCCATGAGGAAGTTGGAGACGGCCGGCCTGTATGCCAGTGTCTGTGCCGCACACATACAGGGGATGAGCTGCGTCATTCAATTCGGCAAGAGTCAATGGCTGGCATACCACAGCAGGCATGATCTGCTCGAGTGCAGAGACGAGCACTTCATAGTGCTCACGGTCTAGTCCCGTCACATTAATCGAAAAGGGTCCGATCACGATGCCGTTTTTTCGTGCGTGTACTCTGCTTAACATAGCCAAGAGAATGTATTCAGCCACAAGTGCATCACCCCCCAAGACCTGAGTGAAATACTGTATGAGTGATGCTCGCACGTTCTCAGGAGCATTCAAAGAATCCGAATCGGCAGGAAAGAGAGGCGGCGCTGATCGTACATGCAGCGCATGCACGCATGGCAGAATGGGTGCCTCTGTCGACTCAGTTTCATCCAGGTGCCAATGTGCCTGGGGACAAGTGCCGAGATCTAAAAGACCCAAGACATCGATCACGTCAGACGTCTTGAATTGCTCGGCAGCATCCACGTCATACACTTTGACAAGCGCAGTTACACTAGGATGCTCGCTGCGTGGTGTTCGTGTTGTATCGTTGAGCTCCACGTTCAGCTCCTCCATAGCATGACTGAGTGATGCCGATGCACCTACTGTATGGTCATGTGCCCAAGCTGTTTCACCTGGAACAGAAACAGCAAAGAACACAGTGCGCTCACCCAAATTAGCAGTATCCATCGCAGCATCGTCCTGGTTCGCATGCGAGAAGTGCGCATCAGCACCGTACAAGCCACACACTCGGCGGCCATCTGATGAGAGAGTAGCAAGGCACAGCTCATTACCCATACCTGTGTCTTGAATCATGCAGCGCCAGCGCACAAGAATGCCATCTTTTCGCGAGTGATCATCTTGAAGGGAAGAAATCAGAGACGAAATTGAGCCGGGTTCCACGTACGGAATCTGCTCAAGCATCGATGGCTCAGTGAACACACGCGCATACTGTGTGCTAAGTGCATGGACCAGTGCCTGTGCAGGATGCTGCTCATACTTATCAAACGTATCCTGAATCACCTTGCGTGGCTGCGTGAGCAGACGCTCATTTGCTGTCATTATTGGCACCATGCCAAAACGGGCGATGGTGGCGAGTTACAAAATATGTCAACGACATGCTCTGACTCTTTCTCGCAAAAATACAATTCTACCGAACCAACGGCCGACTACATACTTTATAGCAATGAATGAATGCGTAGTTACTAGTTGCCGTGGAGAACGTGGTGCGCTTGGGACGCGTCGTTTTTGATCTTAGCGGCATCAGAAGGCTTGCCCTGAGGACCGTACTAAAGGTAAGTAGAGCACGTTGAGACGTACTTTGGCTTGGTAGTCTTTTTCACGTCGAAAAAGCAAGATATGAGGCTCGGGGGCTGTAAATGTTCGTATGTGCTGCTCAGTCACAAGTGTATACTAACCATGCACTTCATAATGCTCCCATCCAAGGCTTTGAGTGATACCAATACCACGCCATTCAGCGTCAGATAAGATCCGAAGAACACCAGGCTCTTCAGGATCAAAATAGCTTTTAGGGATCCGTTTTAGAAACGGTTTGGGCAAAATGACATGACTGCGCGAACATGTTAGAACCCATTCATACATGGAAAACACATACCGATATTCCCACTTGTCATCGGCATACTTCTCCGAGTAATGTATACTACCTGTGTTAAAATATATGGCATAGTGGTCACGTACCGGTCCACGTACTCCTCGTACGTCGGTTCATTCGACATGGTGTATGCTGGGGTAAGGACACGTGTTGTATAAAACACGACAAACCGCTGTCCAAATGCTCACTAAAAATGCTTCGCGAGACTTGCGCCTGCTCTCCGCGGAGAGTCGAGAACTTCGGCCACGGTGCCGAATCACATGACGTAAATCGAAACGGGATAAGGGCCATGTCCGTGCGAACCTTAAAAAGCCGCCCTAGTTCTGCCCGCTTGTTCATTCCACACCACTATGGTTGAATATCACCTCGCCCCATTTCAAACTCTTAACACTGGCGCCAAGATCAGTATGGTCGGTCTTGGCTGCTACAGCCCTGATGACCCCAAGGCGATCATCGATGGTATTACCGCCGCCACTAAGGACGGCTACACCCACTTCGACACTGCGTCTTTCTACGACAACGAAGAAGTCGTTGGTGAGGGTTTGCGCGCCTCTGGTGTTCCTCGTGAAAACCTATTTGTTACCACGAAACTCTGGAACTTTGACCACCACAATGTTGAGGAGGCCTTTGACAAGTCCCTGGCCAAGCTCAACGTTGACTACATCGATCTCTACTTGATGCACTGGCCGCAGGCCACGAAGTCCGGTCACATGTTCGTGGCTGACGACACGATCAATTTCATTGACACGTGGAAGGCTATGGAAAAGCTCTTCGAGACGCGTCCAGGTAAGATCAAGGCTATTGGAGTAAGCAACTTTAGTATCAAGACACTCACGGAGCTGCTTAAGCACGCAAAGATCGTCCCGGCTCTTAACGAGATCGAGACTCATCCATACAACCAAGAAAACGAGCTGATTCAGTTCTGCCGCGAGAAGGGTATTGTAGTATCTGCATACACGCCACTCGGTCAGGCGAACTCGCCAATCCTCAAGGACGCTGACATCGTTAAGATTGCCGAGGAAATTGGCGGTGATGTGACGCCAGCTAAGGTTGTTCTGAGCTGGAATGTTCAGCGCGGAGTGGTCATTTTGCCCAAGAGCTCTAACCCTGTCCGTGTCAAGCAGAACATTGAATTGATTACTCTCAGCGATGACCACATGCAGCGTATCTACAACATTTCGAAGGATCCTAATCGCCACCAACGCTTTGCTTTGGTCTATGACAAAACGACTGAAACTGTGTTCGGCTGGACTTGGGAGCAGCTTGGCTGGGAGAAGCCTACCCATGTGTCTTGCCTTGAAAGTGCATAGGCGCATCACACTCAAGATTCGGTTCAGCTTAGCTGAGAACGGGCCTGCTTGAGTAACTTGTGGTAGCGAAGTATTTGCCACCGGGATGCACGTGATGAATTGCGTGCGTCAGGTACCCAGATTTCTTTGAGTTTGCCCGCATTGTCCCCGTAGCTACCCAGCCGTCTAGTTAATCACTGCAATCTCTTTGTTTTGACACTACCATCATGACTGAAACCCAAACCCCGCCAACGACAAGGATCAACACTGGCACTGAAGTGTCAATGGTCGGTTTTGGTTGCTTCAACCCTGGCAACCCCCCGGGTATAATTCCTGGTATCGAAGCTGCCACTAAGATCGGCTACACCCTCTATGACACCGCCGCCTTGTATGAGAACGAAAAGGAAGTGGGCGATGTACTTCGCGCCAGTGGCATTCCTCGTGAAAAGCTCTTTGTTACTACAAAATTATTCAACGATTGTCACGACAATGTTGAAGCTTCCTTTGATCGTTCGCTCGAAGCTCTCAACCTTGATTACATTGACATGTTTCTGATGCATTGGCCTCAGGCCACTGTGCCTGGTCAAAAGTACGTGGCTGATGATTCTATCAGCTTTGTCGACACATGGAAGCGGCTTGAGAAATTGCTCGAAACGCGCGCTGGCAAAGTGAAGGCTATCGGCGTGAGCAACTTTAGTGTCAAGACTCTCACGGAGTTGCTCAAGCATGCCAAGGTGGTGCCGGCTATGAATCAGGTTGAGACGCACCCTTACAACCAGGACCGCGAGCTGATTAAGTTCTGTCAAGAAAAAGGCATCGTAGTAGAGGCATACACGCCTCTTGGCTTTGCCGACTCGCCCTTCTTTAAAGATCAGGACCTGTTGTCAATTGCCAAGGAGATTGGTGGTGATGTGACAGTGCCCAATGTCGTATTGAGTTGGAACGTCCAGCGCGGTGTCATTGTTTTGCCAAAGACCTGCACCCCTGATCGTGCCAAGGAGAACTTTAGAATCTTGCGTTTGTCGGATGCACACATGCAGCGCATATACGATATTGAAAACGACCCTAAGCGTCGCCACCAGCGTCTCTGCCAGGCGTACGACCCGAAGACCAAGACCGCGCTGGGCTGGACCTACGACCAGCTTGGTTGGAACAAGCCTATCCAAATGATGGAAAACTGAGTATTCTTATACAGTAGATAAAATATGACCGCACCTCATGCCTTGGTAGTATGAGTTGATGATTGGTGCGTTTCAGAAATGGCTTTCCCCGTATCTTGTTGGCTCGTGCACCTCGGGTTTTTCCTTGCACGTGAATGCAGGCAGCTATCCCAGCATGCTTCGCGTTAGACATCGTATCTTAGTACCATGACGTGTGACATGTATACGCCTGGATCTGCCAAGCTAAACAATGGAGCAGAGGTACCTTTACTGGGTCTTGGATGCTATGATCCAGCAAACCCTCACTCCATTGGTGAAGCTATTCTTGTTGCAGCGCATCATGGCTACCTGCATTATGACACAGCGAAATTCTATGAGAACGAGGGAGTTGTAGGTGAAGCTCTTCGTAAATCAGGTATTCCTCGCGACAAAATTTTTCTCACGACAAAACTTTGGAATACAGACCATCACGACGTTGAGGCTGCATTCGACGAATCCCTCGAAAAGCTGGATTTGGAATACATCGACATGTATCTCATGCACTGGCCACAAGCCACAATGCCAGACCAGCGATTCAAGTCAGATGACTCGATCGATTATATTAAAACATGGAAAGCTATGGAACAGCTTCTGAAGACGCGCGCTGGCAAGATTAAGGGCATAGGCGTCAGTAACTTCAGTGTGAAAACACTGACAGAGCTTCTGAAGCACGCCGAGATTGTGCCTGCGATGAACCAAATTGAAACGCATCCATACAATCAAGATCGCGACCTTGTCAGACTCTGCCAGGAGAAGGGAATTGTTGTCACGGCATATTCCCCTCTGGGTATGGCCCTGTCGCCCATGCCCGAAGACCGGGACATCGTCTCTGTAGCACAGGCTACGGGAGTGACGCCCGAACAAATTATTCTCAGCTGGAACGTGCAGCGCCATGTCGTTGTGATACCTAAGAGCTTGAATCCCGTGCACATTGAGCAAAACATGAAGATGGTCAAACTCAATGAAGAACAGACACAGAAAATCGACGCTATTGCCAATGATCCAGAACGCCGCTGCAGACGCTTCTGTCCGGCATACGACCCTCAAACAGACACAGTGGCGGGGTGGACTTATGAACAGCTCGGTTGGGAGAGACCATAGGGTTCTTATACTTTCGTATAAACACCAACACAAGACCCGCCTGCCACAATACGCTGCTCCGCGCGCGAATAGGTGCGTTCTTTCCCATCCCACGAAGAGCCACGCACTTTGTTACGTTCAACTAGTAGTATGCGTTGTGGTGCTGGTTGTTCTTTATCATCTAGGTTGGAAGGTGGTGTGTGTGTGAGTAATGAGGGGACGGCCCTGTGACCTTTTCCACCCATCCCAAGCTGTGATGCATCATTGTCGCCCCACACATAGACGTCACGACGTATTTCATCCTGGCTTAACGGAGGAGCGTCCATGACAAGGGCGCATTGACCACCAGCGCCTACTGTCAAGGCATGCACTTGAATAGGACATAGACGCTTTTCACGTTCCGAGTATTCGTATAGGCCTGACACGTTTTTTACTCGGGTCGGTACACCACACACCTGACTGCGCTGTCCATTACCGAGTGTACCACGTTGTCCGCTTCCGACTGCCAAAACATCCACTCGCTCCTTGGATAAGGCACCCTTTTCATCCGATAATGTTGGCGCATTGGAGCTTTGAATCACGAAAAATGTGTTGTTTCCGCCAGCCGCCACACAGCTGCATGAAGCATTTCGACCCACAATAGATACAGGCCATGCTACTTCACTCGGCACGGCTACCGTATCAACGGAAATATTAGCACCGAGACCGAGTTGTCCGAATCCATTATAGCCCCATGTCAGCACGCGTCCTTCAGCGGTGCGGGCCACAGAATGATTTGAGCCCACGTCGATCTGAGCAAATGTGACGCCATGGAGAGAGGGTACAGGGCGCAACTCAGGCGCATACCGGATGTTAGATGAGTCCACAATATCCTCATGAGGGGTCTCTAAGGCATCAGGACGGCGCCTATTAAGGACAATTCGAGGCTCAAGACGTGCCTCGACGCGTTTGAACGAGTCGCGTTGTGTGAGGGATACGCTTGAATATCCTAGCTGACCAAATTCATTGGCCAAGTCGTCAGCAGGAACTGAGTACACATGTCCATCACGACTAAGAGCCAGAACATGATGCTCACCTGCAGCAATATCTTTAAACCTTTCGTTAGCCTTGAGTTGGATATAATCAAACGGCGATGAAAACCATGAAGAAGTGTCGCGTATGAGCTTGGAGCGCTGCGTCGAAAAAACATACACATGGCCGGAACGAGACAATGCAAATACTTTAGACCCAGAGATTTGCACATGCTCAATATCAAGTCCGGTCAAAGTTTGGCTTGGACATGGCGATACAGGGTCAAAGCCGGTGCCCCACTGCAAGATGTTTCCAGAGGCATCAACAGCCACACCTACATCATTCGAAAATTGGACATCACGTAGAGCCATTCCATCGAGTGCCTGAAAATTTTCAGGAACTCTTACCACAGTATCTTTGAGATGTGGTGCTGCGACCTTATTCTTGTTCATTCCCCATGCAAACAGGGAACACAAGGGAAAGCGGTGCTCGGACGCCGAACCAACATGGTCTAGAGGGGAATCAAGCAGGTACGGTGATGAGACACAGGCGATTCCTGTCACAATTGCAGCACCTCCTATTACAACACGCGATGGCGCCGCGGTTCGCCATATCGTGCGCCAGCCGGCAGCGCGAAGCATAGTGTCACAGAGTCCGGCCACGTGATTGAGATGATGGTGTTAGACGAGCGCCCTGGTGAGCATCACATGATCACATGACAAAAGACCCCCAAAGACGTCGCTAAGCAATCGTTTCCTCAGTGGATGCTCACTGCGGCTTGGCGATCAACGATATTGCCCAAGCAAGTAGCCCGTACGATAAGCGTTACACTCCAAAGAAGTATGGCAACTGCAGCAACACAGGACCCGAGTCTGGTGAAGAAAGATGCGCATCCCTTTGAGCGCGCCCAGCTCGAGGGTCTGATGACGAAGCGTTTCTTCTACACACAGGCGTTTGAAATTTACGGCGGCGTTGCGGGTCTGTATGACTATGGACCTAGTGGTGCATCACTCCAGGCCAACATTATTTCGCACTGGAGAAATCACTTTATCATTGAAGAAGATATGCTCGAGCTTGACACGACAATTATGACGCTCTCTGATGTGCTCAAGACATCTGGTCACGTTGACAAATTTGCAGACTGGATGGTCAAAGACGTCAAATCGGGTGATATCTACCGTGCTGACCATATGATCGAGAACGTGCTCGAAGCTCGCCTAAAGGGTGATGAAGATGCGCGCAAAAAGGAGGCAGGCGTGCAAACATCGTCCGAGGCGGCGCCACCAGCCGAGGATAAGAAGTCGAAGAAGAAGGCCAAGGCTGTGGCTGTCAAGCTGGATGATGCTGTTGCGACTGAGTACAGACACATTCTTGCGCAGATTGACGATTTCAGCGGAGAACAGCTCGCAGACCTGATCAAAAAGTACGACATTCGTGCCCCTGCGACAGGCAATGAAGTATCAGAGCCAACAGAGTTCAACTTAATGTTTGAGAGTTCGATCGGCCCGACTGGTCAAACTAAGGGTTATCTTCGTCCTGAGACTGCCCAGGGTCACTTTGTCAACTTTGAGCGCTTGCTTGACTTTAACAACGGCCGCGTGCCATTCGCAAGTGCCCAGATTGGCAAGAGTTTCCGCAATGAAATTAGTCCACGTGCAGGCTTGCTTCGTGTGCGTGAGTTCACTATGGCGGAGATTGAGCACTTTGTTGATCCTGACAACAAGTCGCACCCGCGGTTCAAGGAGGTTGCGTCGCTTGCCCTTCCTTTCCTCCCGGCGCATGTGCAAAAGGGTGGTGAGACGACTGTGACCAAGAAAACGATCGGTGAGGCTGTGTCGAGTGGCATGGTTGACAACGAGACTCTTGGTTACTTCCTCGGTCGTATCTTCTTGTTCCTCGAGGCCATTGGAATCAACACGGAGCGCCTTCGCTTCCGGCAGCACATGGACAATGAGATGGCGCATTATGCTAGCGACTGTTGGGACGCTGAAATTCACACGTCGTACGGATGGATCGAGTGCGTTGGTTGCGCCGACCGAAGTGCCTTTGACCTCACGATGCACAGCCAGCGGACAAAGCGTGATCTTATGGTACAGGAGCCTTTGAAGGAACCGCGTGTCTACCAAAAGTATGTGCCAACGATCAACAAAAAGGTATTGGGACCCTTCTTTAAGAAGAACGCCAAGGTCATTGAAGACACCATCATGTCCATGAACCAAGATTGCCTGCAAAAGCTGCAGAAAGGCCTCGAGGCTGGCAAAGCGACTGTCAGCGCAAATGGCGAGACGTTCGACGTGACCAAGGAACACGTCGAGGTAGAGTACAAGACCATTAAGGAAAGCGTGCGCAACTTTATTCCCAACGTGATTGAGCCTTCTTTCGGTATTGGCCGCATCTTTTATGCGCTGTTGGAGCACGCTTTCTGGGCCCGTGAAGAAGACAAGGAACGTGGTGTGCTCAGTCTCCCCCCGCTCGTGGCTCCGTTCAAAGTGCTGATTGTGCCCATCAGTTCCAATGAGCAGCTTTCGCCTATTGCTCGCGATATTAGCAAGAAGTTGCGCTCTTACGGCATTGCTTCGCGCATTGACGACAGCAGTGCAACGATTGGTCGTCGATACGCACGTAACGATGAGCTTGGAACGCCATTCGCCTGCACGATTGACTTTGCGTCTGTCAGCAAAGGCACAATTACGCTGCGTGAGCGCGACACGACATCTCAACGCATTGGCTCCATCGACGAGGTGCTTGAAGTCATCACCAACCTGTGCCACGGCCGTCTTGATTGGCACGGCGCCTGCCAGATCCTCCCTGCCTACACCGGTACCCAAGATGTGGACGCGCAGTGATCCTGCGCCTATAGCATGCTTCGGCCGAAATGACATAGCAACACGTCCGATGGAACACGCGCCACACTGGAGAGCAACATCAGGTCCAATAGTTACGTCACGCCCGAGTGGCAGGGAAACTTTTGAGAACGTCACCGCAACACAGTGTTTCACGATCGCCAAGCTTCGCCACAGAGCGGAGTTTCAGTTTCATGTCCACGCCTATCCGTGAGATTGAGGCTGGCATTGACGCTGTGAAAGAGCAGACGTATGCCGCTGGTCTCCTCGGGCAGGGTCTCTTGGAGCACCAGCGCATGCTCGAGGCACTGCTCGAGGAACTCAATGATCCAAATAAAGGTGATCAATCCATGGAAATCGCGGAACGCGTGCAAGCAGAACTGCAGGATCTCCAAGAGCAGCGCGATCGGCTCTTCCAGGAGATTAGCGTCGCCCTATCGATCAGCGGCCCGCGCCACAGCAATATCACGCGTCAATTGCAGTTTGGATTCTCTCCAAGTCCATCGTTTCAATCTCGTGATGAGCTAGAGCGTATGCGCCAGGGGAAAGTAGACGCGGAAAAACATTTCGAGGCTATGAAGGCACGTGTGCTTGAGCTGGAGCGGAAGCATGATGTCTTTAAGCAAGAGAACTGGGACCTGTATGTGATGCAGCAACAGCTAGAAGAGAAGCTCGCTAATCGTTCATCTGCTCAGACTAAGACAGAAATGGATCGACAGCGCTTGTCCAAAGAACTCGAAAATCTGCGAGAGTCATTAGAGCAGCAGCGTGCTCAGTTCCAGGAAAATGAAGAAGCTTTGAGCAAGCTGCGTAAGCAACGGGAGATGGAAGATGCTCAAGGACGTCGTGAACGTGCTGGATTTCGCCGCAATATCTCTGATCTGCATGGACAGCTCAAGAAGCTCCAGTCGGACTCTACCCCTCATGTTCCGAGGCCTCTGGCATCGTCTGATGGTGTGGATCACATAAGAGAAATTGTGCATGAAGCGCCCAGGGCATTGGAACATGCCTCAATCATGGAGGAAGAGGCCAGTGATCGTGCTACAGATGCGCTTATGTCCCTGCCCAGCAATCCGGAGGCAGATGAATTGCGTGCTAAGCTGAGCGTGGCGATCAAGCGACTTGGCCGTGATACGCAGCAGCAGCGTAAGCTGCGTGAACAAGTGTCAGAACTTCGGAGGCTGCTGTCCAACGCTGGTGTTACCGTGCCGCGAGACGACTCTAGTGATAATGAAGCAGACGACGACGATGCTTGGGTCTCTTCCGATGAGAAACCCGAGTCCCCCCAGAAGCGTCGCTACTATCCCAGTGATTCGCGTCGTGTTTTGTCCCATGGTGCATCAATGCACGCGATGGCGTCAGGTGCGCCCGCATCTGAATGGGTGGACACATCTACAGGCGACGATAGTGTGGTGATCAAGGAGCCATCGCTGGATCCATCACTTGCCAACTTGCTAAGTGGCTCTGCGATGCCGCGTTCAGAGAGCATGAGAAAATTACCGACGTCCAATGGCGGCCTGGACATGGAACTCGACGCGGGTGGTTATCATGTCAAGTCAGACATGCTTGATGTCGACACCATGACAGATACGTATCCTCTCGAAGCAGAGCTGAAGGAAGCTCGTGCTCAATTTCAGGCTGAGATCGAACGTCTTGCTAATGACCATAAAGCAGAGTTGGATGAAGCCCATGCCAGGCATAGTCATGCAATTTCTTCGTTGTCCACTGCTCACGAAAAAGCGCTCGATGACAAGTCGACGGAATCGTCAGCGACATTGGAGCAAATACGCACGGCTCATGCATCTGAGCTGGATCAGCTTCGTTCTAAACACAAGGATGAGCTCCTCGAATTTGAGGCGTCTCGTTCCAAGGCATTGTCCGCCTTGGAAGCCAACCATACTAAGGCCATTCAAGATTTGAAACAGGCTCAAGCGGAACAAATTAGCTTGCAGCAAAATACTCATGCCGCGGCGGTCGAAGCATTAAAGCTGCAGCACATCAAGGATCTTGATGCACGGACGGCGGATCATGAAGCTGCGTTGAATAAGCTGTCAGAGGAGCACAAAGATGCTGCTGCACGCCATGAGGCAGCTCTGGCAGCGCTGAAAGCCTCGCATGCCACGGACCTGTCAGAGCAAAAAGTCGAGGCGGAGCGGCAACTTTCCAAACTCAAAAAAGAGCACGCGGAGACTCTCGCGTCTCATGAAAGTATCTTAAAACAAGTGCAGGAGGAGCATGCGTCAGCTCTTTCGACGCGTGCCAAAGCACATGAAGAGGCGATAGCCAAGCTCAAGGATGAACATGCTCAATCCTACAAGGATCTCGTGACCCGGCATGAAACAGAATTATCTGACGCGAACAAGGCATTGTCGATGCACAAAGAGCAAATGGCCATAATGCGCGATGCACATGCTTCCGAGCTCAAGGCCAAGATTTCTGAGCATGAAAAGACAATTGAAAGCCTGAAAGTAAGTCATGCTAAGGGACTTCACGAGCTTGTTGAGAAACATCAAGCTGAACTTGAACAAAAGGAAGCTTTGCACACGAAGGAGGTGGAATCCAAAATGGCTGAGCGCACCAGGGCATTTGAATTGCTCTCTAAGGGGCATGCCGCAGAGCTTGAAAAGCAACGTAATGAATTCGCTGAGGATCGCTCTGCACGCAACAAGACATATGGCTCGATTCTCGATAAGCTAAAGAAAGAACTCTCGGACAAGGTGGCCGAGCACGCTCAAGCAGTCAAATCACTACAAACTTTAAATGACCAGCACTCTCAAACTATTGAGGAGCTTTTGGAGAAGCATAGAATTGCTCTTTCATCCAAGGACGCAGATCACCTTAATGAGAAGGATGCATGGCAAAAATCTATGGATATGCTGCAGACCAAGACTGACGAGTACCAGGCTGCTATCCAAGCTCTCGAGGAAGAGAAGCAGACTCTATTAGATGAGCACGCCAAGCGCATCGAGGAATTGACACAGTCGCATGAGTCCAGACTCTCTGCTCAGCGCAGCGAACATATTAAAGTCCTCGATTCTGACCGACAAACTCTTATTAACGAGCATGCCAAGGCTCTTGACGCATTGAAACAAGCTCATGCTAAAGAATTGAGTCAATCCATTGCTGCTCATAATGATGCTCTTGCGTCACTCGAGAAACGCATCAAAGACGAATACGACCAGTCTATGAATGACCTGCGTGCCAAACATGCTTTGGAGCTCGAAACGCTTAGGCAAAGTGTCGCGGACGAACAGGCCAAGGCAACAGAAGCACTTCGCGCTGGGCACGCTAAGGAACTCGAGAAGCTACAAAAGCAATTGGCTGATGAGAATTCGCGCGCATCAAAAGCGGAGGAAAGTCTTCGCGCTAGGCATACCGATGAGACCAAGGCACTAGAGCAGCGCTTGGTTGAAGAGCAATCTAAGGCTGCAGAAGCTCTTCAAATGTGCACGGAAAATGCCAAAATTGAAGCCGCAAAGGCTGCAGAAAATCTCCGTGCCAGTCACATGAAGGAACTTGATGCATTAAAGAGGTCTGCACACAACGAATCTACGCAGAGCGCTAAGGCCTTGGAACAACTTCGCGCGAATCATGCGGATGAGCTGGAGTCTTTAAAGACAAAGCTGGCCACTGAAGCATCCAAGGCTGCTGAAGCTGCGGAAAAGCTTCGTGCCGAACATGCTATGGAAATAAAAAGACTCCAACAAAATGCAGCCGATGAAGCGTCCAAGAGTATTGAGGCTTCAGAGGCTCTCAGAGCTAGTCACGCGAAAGAACTTGAAACCGTCAAGCAACATTTGGAGCAAGGACAGGCTATCGCCATGGAAACTCTCCGTAACAAGCATGAAAGAGAGCTTGAGACGTACCAAAAGAAAGTTGCGGACGAGAAGGCCAAAGCTGTTGAGGCTACTGAACAGCTGCGTGCCGAACATGTCAAAGAAATTCAGGCCCTTAAGCAGAGCTTGATGGATGAAATGACACAGGGTGCTGAGAAACTAGAAAAGCTTCGCTCTGAACAGGAAAGTCAACATAATGAATTTGAACGCGAGACAAAAGCCAAATATGCCGCTGAAGTAGCATCTCTCACAAAGAAGCATGATGAGCAAGTCCAAGCCCTTCGAGAGCAGCTTACAGAACAAAATGAAAGGGCGAATAAGTCAATGGGACAGTTGCAAACCGAACATGCTGAAGCTATTAAGGCATTACAACAAAGTATGGCTGCCAATTATGCCCGTGATCAGGAAGCTCTGCGAACTGCACACGCAGCAGAGCTAGAAAAACTGAAGGAGGCAATATCTGCCGAGCTGCAGTCTAAACATGCCAAGGACCTCGAGGCTCTTCAGCAAACTGCCACGAGCGAGCAAACCACAGCCGCTCAAGCATTTGAGGCACTTCGTGCCACGCATGCGCAGGAGCTGGACACATTGAAGCAGCATATGGCTGATGAGCAAACAAGAGCTTTGGAAGCCATTCGTGTGCAGCACAATAAAGATTTGGAGGCCCTGAAGAACAGTGTATCGTTTGCGGAAGGGCGTCGTGACGAGCACGCTAGAGAACTTGAGGCACTAAGGCAAACACAGTCAGAAAAAGAAGCGCTTCTTCTCAGTATTCAATCTCAGCTGAATGAAGCACAAACTGAGTACCAGAGACAGGCTCAAGCACATGCAACAGAGCTTGATGAACTTCGCCGCAAACACGAAAATGATATCCAAGCCCTGCAGCGCACCCTGGACACTGAACGCGACCAGTATACTACTGAGCAACGAAAGGCTATGGATGCACTGCAAAAGGAACATAAGAGCGCGGTAACAAGCCTTATTGTCAAGCACGAGTCCCGGATTGCCGCTGCTCAGAATGAGCGACTTAGTTCGGCAGAAAGCACCATCAACCTGCTACAATCGCGGCGAGATGCTGCCGACAAGGAACATTCGGCAGCGCTGGAAAGCTTGACTGGAGAGTATGAGCAGAAGCTGGGCGCCCTAAAAGAGCAGCATGCTTTAGCTTTAGAGAATTCGCTAGCGGAACACGCGAACACAAAAGCGGAGCATGAGGCTGCATTGGCATCACTTACCCGAGACCATGCCAAAGCCATCGAAATGATGGCCACGAAACATGCCGCTGATCTCGAACGGGCTCTTCACGATGCCCGTGACGCTCATGCAACTGAGTTGAATGATATGCGTGCATCGCATGAACACGCGCTCGCTTCAGTCTATTCCGAACACGCGACGCATCACAAGGCCTTGCAGGACGCCGAGTCTCGTTTGCATATTTTGACAGGCAAAGTCGCTGAGGCGCAAAATGCACTCACTTCTATGCGCTCGGAAGCTGCTGAGTATCGTGCTGCAGCGGAACAAGCTCAGGCATCGCTTGAAGAGCACCAACAACAGCTCGCCGCTCGAGAACAAGATGGCGACGATACGTTACGGGCTGAGCAAGCATCTGAAATGCAAGCGTCTCGCCTGCAGCACTACGAGGCACTTTCTGCTGAGCTGCGCAAGCAGCTTTCTCTGAAAAATGCTGAAATGGCTGCTGCGCTGCGTGCCAAGGAACGTGATATGGAAGAGCCTCTAGCGGAGCTTGCCGTATCCCGTGCTGAACGTGAACGTCTCATGCAGCAGGTATCCGACTTGACGGCTCAGCTGCGTGAAACACGCGCGGCGCCACCACTGACTTGGACCGCTGGCTCTCAAACCCCACTTACGCGGTCCCCGTCCGTGGCTACGAGTCACTATGCGTCGCCCATAAGCTCTCGAGGTGACCAGAGAACCGTTTCGGAAGTCGATGACGACCATGCGGTCGGGGAGGTTCCCGCTTGGGTCGGTGCAGCGGCTGCTCCCGTTGCGTTGCCGGGACATATGAGCAATATTGATCCGGAGGTGGCTGATGCTATCATCCAGTGCATGCGTGGTGAATGGCTTTACAAGTATGCGACGAGCATGTTTGGTACTGAGCGACGACACAAGCGTTTCTTTTTCATCAATCCATTTAATCGCACTATACAATGGACCTCCGAGGAGCCTCAAGCGTCGACTGCGGGGCACGTTGCGCGGTCCAAGAATGCCTTTATTGATCAGGTCGCTCTGATGGACGACTACAACATGAACCCGTCGGGCCTGTACTACCAGACGATTGTGATTCAGTCAGGACACCGTGAAGTTAAATTCACGGCGCCCTCCAAGGTAAGACACCGAATTTGGTGCACGGCACTGGGATATTTGCTCCAATCTACTGATTCGCCAGTAATGGGCTCAACAAACGCGCCTGGCGCAAAGGTCTCCATCCCTCTTGAAGCGGGCAATACTGTTACATCCTTTAACAGCAGCCTGACTCCGGTGAGGCCCAAGTCTATCTTGTCTCACTCACATTCGAACAACGATTCCTCATCGCACGTCTCAATTATTTCGCGCTCTATGCATCATGCACCACTCACTCGCCACTCCACCGTTCACGCTACGCCCCCCGTGCCACTGATTTCTCGATCGACGCGCCGCTCTCATCCAGACAAGCGCGTGCTCAGTGGCCCAAGCGCACAGCCACCACTGCGTGCGGCCGGTCTGATGGAGGGACCTGCTACCAAAGCGATTTTTAACCTGCCGCAACCTCCAAATGCGCCACCAGCTGTTATTTCTATGTCGACGCCGTCTAAAGAATCTCGTCGGAAATCCACAAGGTGGTGGTAAACATACACAGCTTCTCTTGCTAATGTCTGCTACACATGTAGCCGTTATATAAATACAAATTTGAATGCAGATGTATTTATGCCGCACGCGCAGGCTGCGAAGGCAAAAGACCGAATCGCTTCTTGATTGTGATGCGGTGCCGCGAAAATTTGTCATCCGGCGAGAAACGAGCAGGATGAGCCGAGCGGGTCATAACACCACTTTCTGTCACCTTTTTTAAAGTGTATTGGCGCTTTCCGTCCTAAAAATGTTATTCAGGTCAATTATACGTACCGGACCAAGTGTGTACATCAAATGCATGTCGGCTTGTTGGTCGTCGTTGCAAGGTAATAGAGACAAGCGATCGACGAAGAAACTTTGCTGCCAGAACTTAGATTAGTCAGCAACATGAAGTGTCTGTCGGGCAACAGCCTTCAACACAATACACACACGCACGACAAAATGTGGCGGAGGACTTCCTTCGTCGCGTCCCTGGCGGTATGCCTCGTTGCTCTGTTTCAAGTAGTCTGTGCCATCAAGTTTGAACTGCCTGCTAGTAAGCACCCGAAGCCTCTCTGTATATGGAACTATGCCCTGGCAGATACGCTAGGTATTATTTCGGTCAACGTCGTGCCGCGTGTCTCCAAGACAGCCGACCAACAGAACGTCGAGGTACGAATCGTTGACAGAACGCACCACAACGTGTATTTAAACAAAAAGGGCCTCAAGGGTGAGACACGACTTGCCATCAATACCCATCACAACGCTGATTTGGGCGTGTGTCTTTCCAACTACGGCAACGACGACCTGGTATCAGATATTGATCTCGATGTGCATCTAGGTGGCGATGCAGTAGACTACAATGCTATTTCTAATCAAGAATCCTTGTCAGGCATGGAGACGGAGCTTCGCAAGCTGGCGCTAATTGCTGATGAGATACTCGAGGAAATGGAATTTCTCAAGTTGCGTGAAATGCGCATGGCCGATACACAAGCCTCAACATTAAAGCGGGTGCATGGATTTTCCTGGATCATGATCTTTTCGCTAATTGGCCTCGGGATATGGCAAGTGTATCACCTTCATGGCTTCTTCAAGCGCAAATACCTTATCGATTAGCGTTTCGTTCTCTCCCGTCGACTGGCTAAATGCTGTTCGAAAAAAGCACGAACTGTTTCTTCACTCACGAGTTCATGATTTTCCGCATATGGCCGGAGATGGTCAAATAGCGCATCTCGCAAGTTTTGGTAGGCATGCAGCGACTCAATCATTTGCAATCGTGGTAAATGTGAGAGCGCAGCGACCGCACGGTCATAACTAGATGAAGTGGACGCGTTAGAATTCGTATCGTCAGTCTCTTCCGGTTCTGAAGGTTCATAGGTCTCTTCTTCCTCAAAAACAAACGGGTATATTTTTTGCCACTTTTGGGTGCACCCTGCGCATCGACACAGTGCTTGACGAAATTGTGAAGATAAATACACATCCATGCGATGGGCGTGGGCATGAGGATCCACTAATGGCGTTGGTTGTTGACATGTATCGGAGTCTAGGCGAGCACGCTTTCTTGATGCTAAGATTTCGAGATCTGATGATGATCCTACCACTTCCCAACCGTTCTTATCGGGAAGAACCACGAGCCAGCCCGGCTGACCAAGGTAGGCTTGTAGCAAAGCAGTTTTTTCTTTTCGTATGCAAGCATCGCATATCATGGTATCGAAGTCATCTTGGGAGATAAGGGGTTTAGTAGCACCTTTGGGGTACAAGCTCGTGCATGATTCATGTAGCCATTCTTCGCATACAAGACATTGAAACATATCCTCTTTTTCTGTCTCCGGATCATAATGTTGACCACGTTGGCAAACACAAAATTGGCCATCAAAATTCTTTGTATACACATTTTCATCATTGGGAATGTCCCAGCCTTTATTAGAGTCATGAAGACGCAAACTGCATGGCTTAGCTCCTTCTGGATATCCCGTCTTTTGTTTATAAGGTGTCATGGGCCTGTGGCGATAAAGGTTTGGAGTCCCGCAATCACAACGAAAGTGCCTGCGATGGAACAATTCCACAAGGTCATGATCCGAATGGCACGATACGCTGCAGCCTACGCAAACACCGCCGCCGCCACACGTTTTGCATGCGTATATTAACTGGCGTACATATCCACGAGTATGTGTACATACGTCGACCTGGTAAGGAAAGGCTTCATTCGCCTGAGCTTCCAGACGCTCCTGATGATCAATGAGATCCTGTGCTGTGAAGCCTAATTCCGGGTCAATGTTAGGTGCCGCTGTGCTAGGGTCCGGCAAAGCGGGGATGGGTGACGCACGACCCTGATCCATTTCACGTGTTGGGCCCCGGTGGACTGTGGGGATAAGATGCGGAAGAATTTCCCGAGCCCAAAAAAGTGCCACATATTCGCACTACCCCAACCTCGATGCAGGTACGACTCTTCGTTTGGGCGCTAAGTGTGGCTATTCGTGCAATTTGTATGGAAAACAAAGAACAAGTTGCGCTCCAGGCGCGTACATTACTGCTTGATGACACCACATATTTTGTGGGTGCGTTAGGAACAGTGAAGAATGACGCAACTGCCTTGGTGGCGTACGAGTACTTTGCACCATGCTTTGACTCAAATGACAAGAGTTCCTCTAACCCTGGCGATCTATTGCTTTTGGCACTTCCAGCATCAGAACAGTGGCGCGTGGCTTTAAGACCCAATACTACGGCGACGCTGGCCGTTGCGTCGAGCCCTGACATGAACACAGTCGATGTGCGACATGGTCACATGTCGCCTGCAGGACGCTTACATTGGCCTGAATACAGACCACAATGGCGTCGCGGCATGGCATCCAAAGGGCGTATGACCATGTATGGACATATGCATCTGGTGACACACTCGGAAAGCATCGACGCTCTAGGCAATTGCTTTGTCGCTCATCACCCTGACGCTGCTGCATGGGTGCCTGGCTCTCCAGAGAGTCCTCACATTGCCAAATGGGTGCGTTTCTCTCCTGCAAAAATTCGCTATGTAGGCGGTTTTGGCGATGAGCATTTTATCGGTTCTGTGGATATGGACTTGTACCGCTCCGTTAAGCCTGGCCTCGATGAGCACAGAGCGCCTGGCTTGTACATGCAGACTACTTGAACAAGGGCGCTAATTCGAGCATACAAGTACTCTGGCATGTAATTACCCAGTGAATTTGTGAATATATAATTCCACTCTATCATTAGACACCCAATACAGCAGGCTAGCATTCCATTGAGCCGTGCGACGCAGGAACACGACCGTTGTCGATGCCTCACTCGGCCGAGAGACCTAGGCTTATCGTGGACGCGTGGCTACTCCGCATACCGATTCTACGTGGTTATGTCGGGGATTACACCGGCAGCCAACGCATCATTGTCCATATCCGCCCGGCTTGCGGTGGTTGTATTTCCTTGCCTAGTATGCTGGTGGCTGTACAATACTGCAACTGAGGCGGCGATATTGGCCCCATTGGTGTTTCTCCCCACATTGTGCATGTTCGGTGCATGGGCTTGTGCGAATCATGCAAAGCCGGAACGTCGTGGTCAGCTCGAGACGATGGTGTGGATATACTTCTCCGTCAGTATTTTTGGAACTACCTTACTCGGTTTAGCTCAGCTTTTGACCTACCTGATTGCTGTGTCGTTAGTCATGGGACCACATGCGCCAGAGTATTGGACCGAGTTTTTACGTGGAACGGTCGATGGCATGACAGTCGAAGAACGTGAGCGCCGAGCTGAGCTTGCTGGTACTTGGAAAAACTGGTTTCTTATTGTCTTGTTTTCTTTCGTTATGGCTGGTGGCTTCGAAGAGATTTTAAAATACTTGCCTGTGGCTTATGCCCGGTACCTCGAGCAAAAGCACAAGTGGAAGCGCGAAAGCGCGTACATTGACTTTGCCTTGGCTGGATCGCTCGGGATGGCTACCGTTGAATGTATCGGTTTCTTGCACGATACATATGCTGGTGGATCCCATGGTCTCCTTGCGCCTATTGTGACATTGGTACAACGCCAGATTGCCGGTACAACTGGCCATATGACGGCCTCAATGCTAACGTCATTGCGTGCGACCCGCTCTGACTTTTATGGTCCAGTTCATTCATGGCTCTGGATTATCTCGCCATCTATGATCCTACATGGTATTGCGATCATGACTGTATTTATATCGTGTACTTTGGATGGTCACGTTGGATGGGTTCATCCTACAGAACTGATCTCTATTGCTGGTATGTATGGAAACTTCTTCTGTGTCGTCTGTGTCGTTACAGTTCTCGCTTATCGTGAACACAAGATCCTCAAGTCGCTTGGGCTTCATTCGAAGTAATTCGTACCTTGGCAAGGTCCACGGCCACACCAGCGGACAAAAGCGCATCCATCCACACTTTTTGAGGTTCATTCAATCGATCTTTCGGGCTCTTGACCTCCACAAAGCGCACTTGTCGGTCCTGATACCGCCAAAGGGTAAGATCAGGAAACCCAGTCGCACTGGCACCATTTTCACACAGTATGCGACACAGTGCTGCTAGTGCAGTACCTCCGATGCACTCGGCTACTTCCATCACGTCATGGATAAGAAATTCGTCCCATCGGCAACCGATGGCATGCGTTCGTTTGGGACGCTCACGTGCATCCACCCGATGTATTATATCACACCCACCTGTTTCTTGTATTCGATGGAGTTGTGCCTCAATGGCCTCTTTCCGCGCTTCCAAAAATATATCTGTGCCCAAGTCCATTGGTGCGCGCTGATACGGTGTCTCGAATGCACCCGGAACAGAAAGAAAGAGAACGTCCCACATGAGCAGTACAAACACAAACAATAAAATGCCTCCTTCACAGTGATACCCACGATATCCTTGTAGTGCGTACTGTTCTAAGCAATACTGTTCCACGGTACATGATGTCCCACAGGTACTTTGCCATTGCGTGCGTCCGCCAGATTTGCGTTCCTTCGTTGTCGTCGGCTTGGGTATACGTGCATCGAACGTCAGCACGGTTTGTCGAAGCATATTACGAGGCTGAACTAGGCGCCCATTCACACGTACGCCCTCGAATTCAACAACTCGAGGCTCGCGATGAGCTAAAACAAACGTCTGACGTGCCGATTTGGGTATTTTGAGCTGCGTTTCCAGTCGAGCAATGCGTCGCTGGAGACTGAATGTATATGTTACATGTGTGTCTGGGTCGTGCAGTGCCTCTTGGCATATCACCAAAGCATGTTGTTTGGAATCGTGCCGAGCAACCAGAATGGAAAGTCGCTCGTACCAAGACCCTCGACGCCCGCGCCAAAAGTAGCGCTGGGATAAAAGTTGTTTCAAGATATGAGATTCTCGATCATGCATACCTAGCCGCGCCAAACATTCACAGCCTTTGAACAGGACGCGTGTCAATGCCCAACCATAATGGAACCGCAGAAGATGACAGCGATCACGCGGAACACAAACAGGGTATACGGAACGCATTTCGTGGGTGGCTTCACGCCATGCTGGTTCACATGTGTCTAAAAGAGGGAGACACGCACGAGCAGAATCAAGACTCGACTTCATACCTTCCACAAAAGCGTCCATGTGCTCGACCAACTGCGTAGCCTCTTCGTAACGAAGAAGACAATCACGGTCAGGAAACATACTTGAGTCTCGCATGTACACATACGTGGGAAAAGTATATTTTCCAGTGCGAGAAAGCACGGCAGAGGTCAACAACGAGCCCAATACTGGCTTGCCGCGATAGTACACGAATGCAAGCCGTTCCATGAGAGCATAGACAGTGGAATCCAAACAGATGCAGCCACCATGCATAATGTCGGCCATGTACGAAAGAAGTCGATCGTGAGTTGGTTGCATGTTCATAGATAATTTATGCTGCTGGGAAAATAGCACAGCATTTGTTGGCTTGGCTGTGAGGGTCTTCAGTAACGTGTCACGGGTGCCCGAACTTTTTTTGCCAAGACGCTTGGCTAGAAGTTTGAGCTCGTCGACGGTCAGAAGTTCAAGGCGCCATAAAATATTGCCCTTTATATCGCCATCCATCATCGAAAAACGATACGGTTCGATTTGATTAGATGCAGCGAATGGCTGAGATAGTGCGCGAGCAGCACTGGAAAGATCTTCCACATCTTTGTACTCCAATTTGTCCAGACGATACCATTGTCCCTTTTTGCGTTGCAAAAGCCGAACAAACAAGTAGCGCGCGTCGTAATGTAATTGAAAGAAAAATGAAAAGCAGGCATGTTCACTTGCTGTAAATAGATGGCTCTCCTTTTCCAACACAGCTCGAAGCATGTCTTGAAAGAGCTCGACATACATCGACTCTTGCTGGTATCTGCGCTTTAACACACGATCAGAAGTGTCGTTCTGGGCATCGGACCCGTGCATCGCGCTTTGCACGGGTCCCTTTCCGAAAAAAAGAACGCTGCTTAGCGTGCGAAGCGGTAGGTTCGACTTGCTTGGCATCGCGTACAGGAGTTGAAGGTCTCTGCGTGTACGCACGTATAACTTCGAGAGGATCTTCCCTACGCTTGCGCTCTTCATCTCTAAGCTTTGCTCGCTCAATTTCGTGTTCACTCTTCTTCTGATCAAGACCATTTTTCCTGTCCGCTTGCATGTACCAGGGCTGAAGCTCTAGTTTGATCGATGAACCTGATGCATGTTGAGATGATTTCAGTAGCGTCTCAGCTTCAGAATAGCGATCAATATGTTCATAATCTGATAATGTATTGATGGGGTCCTGTCTCCCTGCGGTACCGTCGCGCTGCCGCCGTAGCTGTATAAGGCGGTCATGCCGATTTCGTGCAGCTACGCGCTCTTCTTCATCCACGCCAGCTTTATATGCCACTTCTTCATCTTTCTTTACGCGCTCTATATTTTCGCGTCTGTATGGATGATAGCTCTTGTGTTGTGCAAGATGCAAAGGCATGCTACTTGGTCTAGACGCCACCAAGGCAATGAACAACAAGTTAGGATGATGACACCCTGGTCGAAATCGTGTGGAGATGTGGAGATGTAACGTATACGTGCGCTGATTGGTCAAATGAGGCTGGTACAAATAATACGCCTGACCTGGCGCGCGCCTGGCTGGCTGGCGCGTTGGGAACAACACAAGACCGTCAAACCGACCATATTCGTTTGTCGACATGAGCCAAAATATGGGCATCTTTCCGTCTGACCCGGACAGGAAAGATGTCTGGGTGCCGGACAAGGTACATGGCTATATTGCTGCGTACGTTGTCCAAGAAAAGGACGACCAGAGCCTGTGTTGTCTTGCCACGGGAAATACTGTCACGGTGCCCACCGCATCTCTGAGCGAGATGAATCCTCCAAAGTTTGATAAAGCCGCAGACATTGCGGATCTAACGCATCTGAATGAAGCTAGTGTCGTGCACAATCTGCGCCAGCGCTACTTTAGTAATTTGATATATACGTACAGTGGCTTGTTCTTGGTGGCTGTGAACCCGTACCATGCGTTGCCCATCTATACTGAGCACATTATTGAAATGTACAAAAACAAGCGTCGCGAAGAAAATCCACCGCATATCTTTGCCGTGGCTGATGGTGCTATGCAGAATATGCTAAACGGACACTCGAACCAGTCTCTCTTAATCACGGGTGAGTCAGGTGCCGGCAAGACCGAGAACACCAAACGCGTCATCCAGTACCTTGCAGCCACAGCGATGGACGCCGATGCAGCTGGACCTTGGCATGCGGGCGAACCGCTGGGACTACTAGAGCGCCAAATCCTCCAGGCAAACCCAATCTTGGAGTCATTTGGAAATGCGCAAACTGTGCGGAACAACAACTCGAGCCGTTTCGGCAAATTTATCAAGATTGAGTTTTCTGCGACTGGCACAATTGCTGGAGGCAACATCGAATGGTACCTCTTGGAAAAAAGCCGAGTTCACAGTCGCAACGCAAACGAGCGCAACTTCCACATATTCTATCAGCTTCTCCGCAGTCGTGACCAGACACTGTTGCAAAGCTTAAAGCTAAGCTGTTTTCCTGAACATTATGCGTACCTTGCGAATACCCGCAAGGATGTGGAAGGCATTGATGACAGCATCGAATTTTCTGGTTTGCTGGATGCTCTGCGCACCATGGGCTTTACTATGGCTGAAGAACACGATCTTTTCCGTGTTATCGCCTTGATTTTACATCTTGGTAACATTGAACTAACAGAAGATCGTTCCGGTCAGGCTCGCATCACGAATTCGGATCAGCTCTCGTTGGTGAGCGAGCTGATGGGCGTTGATGCGGCTCAGTTAAATACAGCCCTTGTTCGGCCCACGGTGCGTGCCGGCCGCGAGGCTGTGTCACAGCAGCGTACCAAGAAGCAAGTCACAGAAGAGGTCGCTGCACTTTGCAAGACCATGTATGAGAAAACATTTGGTTGGCTGGTGGATAGGATCAACCTAGTGTTGGATCGCCCGACTAGCAAGTCGCAGTTTATTGGTGTGCTGGATATTGCAGGTTTCGAGATCTTTGATACCAACTCTTTCGAACAGCTTTGCATCAACTACACGAATGAAAAGCTTCAACAATTTTTCAATCACCACATGTTTATGCTAGAACAGCAAGAATATGCGCGTGAGATGATTCAGTGGGATTATATGAATTTTGGTCTAGACCTGCAACCAACCATTCACCTTATCGAGTCGACGTCGCCTATCGGTATTTTAGCTGCTCTGGACGAAGAGTGCATCATGCCTCGCGCTAGCGACGATACATTTACGGAGAAGCTTACAAGCACATGGTCGCCGCCCAAGTCTGGGCCTGATGCTGCTTCATCCAAGTTTCTGCCATCGCGTCAGGTCAGGCGATTCATTGTGCGCCACTACGCAGCCAACGTGGAGTACAGCACCGATAACTGGCTCGATAAGAATCGCGACCCGCTCAATGACCATGTTGCACGTGTGCTAGCGACTTCTGCACAGCCCTTCATCTCGTCTCTTTTTGCGGGAATGGCCGAAGAGAGCAGTAGTGGTGCCCCCAAGAGTCGGCGTGGCACGTTCCGTACTGTTGGCCAGCGGCACAAGGAACAGCTTGTTTCGCTGATGGCCCAGTTGGACTCAACGCAGCCTCACTTCGTCCGCTGCATTGTACCCAACACTGAAAAGCGACCAGGTCGCATGGAACTTCCATTGGTCCTCGATCAGCTACGGTGCAATGGTGTGCTGGAGGGTATTCGTATTGCGCGACTCGGCTTTCCGAATCGATTGCCGTTCACTGAATTTGTGAGTAGATATGCACTCCTTGCTTCGAGCGCATATGGCAAGCAATCTATGGATGGCCGTGTACAGTCGGGCTACATTGCCGAGTCTATTGGTCTTGATCCTGCATGTTACAAGATTGGTTTGACCAAAATCTTTTTCAAGGCTGGTGTGCTTGCTGAGCTGGAAGAGCAGCGCGATGCGTATCTGCATGATGTATTCACCCGTTTTCAAGCATCATGTCGCGGATGCGGAACGCGGCGCATCGTTCGTAAAAGACTTCGTCAACGCGCTGCTAAGCAAGTGCTTCAAGAGAGTGCTCGAGAATACAAGAAACTCGAGTCAAATGCTTGGTGGCGATTGTACATGCGTCTCCTGCCTCTGCTTGCCGCATCGCACGATGATGACGAAATTAAGCGGCACGAAATGGAAATGGCTGTCGCTCGCGAGCGAGCTTTGCGTGACGAACAAGAAAAGGCGCGTTTAGTCGAACTTGAGAGCAGGCTGACAAAGCGATGTGACATGCTCCAAGAACAGTTAGATGACGAACGTACGAACCATGCATCTACACATGATATTCTCAACGCTACAAAGCAACGCCTGGCAGAAGCAGAAGCAGAACTCAATGACATCCAAGCTGAGCGCGAGGGATGGTCTCGTGAGGCAAATGATCTACAGCGGCAGATGGACGAAGGAGCACAACGCGAAATGGATATTCAAGCTGAGCTTGCAAGTGTTTGTGAACAATTGAACAAGCAACTGTCGTCGCGTGCTGCGCTTGAACGTGAGCATAGTGAGGCAGTCGATCGCGTTTCATCGCTGGAAACGATGCTGGATCAAGCCCGTGTTTCTCTAGACGAGCACGTTCAACACGCTGAACGGCATATCGAAGACTTGGCGGCTAAGCATGAGGCTGAATTGCATGGTGTTCGAACAGACTTGGAACTTGCGCGACATCAGCTTAGCAAGTCGGATGCATTGAGCGAACGTCTGGCGATGTTGGAAGCAGAACGGCAACAGCTGCAGGAGGCGCACATATCTGTGCAGGCCACACTAAGTGAGCGTGAGGCCCATTTCAAGCGCGAGGAAGAAAAGCGCGAGGCTCTACAGGGAGCATTGGCAAGTGTCCAGTCAGAATGTGCCATGCTGCACGAAAAGCTCAAGCATATGAGCGAGAAGCTGCATGAAACTAACCAGCTTCGGGACCAAGTCAACGAGACGTATGCATCCGAATGTCGAACAAGCAAAACCATTATGTCTGAGCGCGACAATGCGCGCTCCGAGCTCTCAGCTCTGCGGCAAGAATATGCGAAGGAAAAGGAAGAGATGCAGCGTGAAATTGCTGACAAAGGTGCTGAACTTAAGAAGGCACACAGCAAAGCGTATGCCTTGGAATTGGAGAACCGTCGCCTTGAGACGATGCAAAATAAAACAACGGTGGAACATGTGCACGTGTTGGAAGAGGCCAAAAAGTATACAGACCGTCAGCTTTCCGATGTACAAAACGAGCTGCAGGAGCTGTCTACCTACACGCGTTCTCTTGAGCGAACGCGTGCGCGAATGCAGCAAGGTCAAGAAGTGCTATCGCGCACGGTGGGTGGTCTTAGTATCGAAGAGGCCATTTCGCAACGTGATGAGGCCCGTTCTGCCTTGGAAGAGGCCGAGAAGACGTCTTCAAACCAACTAAAAATGGCACGCGCCGAGTACGAAACACGCATCAAGAAGCTGGAAGACGAACTGCGTCGGATGTCCAAGAACCACCAAACAGAAAAGGCACTCACATCTCTCGGAAGTGGACGCAAGTCACATGCTGCAGCCGCTAGGCAGGTTCTGGCCGAAATCCAAATGGAAACTGAGCTTCTCGCAAAAGACCTGGCGCGCGCTAGTTCCTTGCACACACCATCTCAGTAGATCGAGTACAGTCGAAGCAAGCTTGTATATGTTTAGTCATTATATCGACGCGCCGCTTACGCGCCATCGAGACGCGACCCTGGCTCATTACAGCGTTGCCAGGGGATCGAGCGCGAGAACCTTCAGGTTCATATGTGCCTTGCACAGCAATGAAAAACACTGCGACTAGCAAGAAACGTGAGGGAGATTCCAAGGCCCAAGCTCGTCAGAAGGCGCGGGAAACATGGCGACTTTGTGCCTTTTGTTTAGGCACGGAGGAGCAGAATCGACACACGAACCAATCGGAGCCTCTCGTCGAGTGTAGTGAGTGTCACAGCTGCGGCCATCCAACATGCATGGACTGGGATCGAGAAGGCAAAAAATACGCCATTGTGCGCTCGTATAAATGGCACTGTATGGAATGCAAGACATGCGAACGATGCCATGGCAAGGAGAATGACGATCAAATTATATTTTGCGATCGATGTGATCGGGGTTGGCATATCTATTGCCTGCGACCTGCTCTCAGTAAACTACCTCAGGGTACGTGGTTCTGTCCCCTGTGTAAGCCGGTGGAAAAACATGTGCCTGCCTCACCGGCCCCCCAGTCTCGCGCACCTTTACCAAAGCGTAAAACTGAGTCGGCTGCTCCCTACAAAAAAGTGATTCGAATAAAACGATCCAGCGCAGGGGAAAACGAAAAGGCATTACAGACCACCTCATGTGCTGATGATGCGCCTTTTAGTGGCCTGTTACAAGGCGATGACGCTGAAACCAAGATGAATGAACCAAATAAAGATGATATGGAGCGGTTCGAGCGCAGTAAACGCGCGGCTGTGAACTGGTTGGGTGGTTCTTTAAATGCACAGTTTTCAAATTCAAAGCATGCGTCTGGCGTCGATACCGTTTCCACTAACGCCAATGCTGCCCACACTGGTAAAGCCTTGCCTATATCCATGATCCGGTTTGGAGCCTTTGATATTAACACTTGGTTCCAGGCGCCATTCCCTGAAGAATATAGTCTTGTGCCTGATGGACGTCTGTGGATGTGTGAGTTCTGCCTCAAGTACATGAAAAGTCGATTTATGGTGACGCGACATCGCATGAAATGCATGATGCACTTTCCTCCAGGTCAAGAGATTTATCGCGCTGGCAGCATTTCGGTATTTGAAGTTGACGGAAGCAAAAACAAAATCTACTGTCAGAATTTGTGCTTGCTTGCCAAATTGTTTCTTGACCACAAGACACTGTACTATGATGTTGAACCTTTTCTGTTCTACGTGTTTGTGGAGAGCGATGCATATGGCTCGCATTTCGTGGGGTACTTTAGCAAAGAAAAACGTTCGCCCATGGACTATAATGTTAGCTGCATCATGACCCTTCCCATTCATCAACGCCGAGGATGGGGCTATTTTTTTATCGAGATGAGCTACTTGCTTTCACGGAAGGAAATGCGCCGGGGTTCCCCAGAAAGGCCGCTCTCTGATCTTGGTTTCCTAACATACCGCAGCTACTGGCGCTTGGCTGTTTTTCGTGTGCTTGATGCTGACCCATTATGCTCACTTGAGGACATTTGTTATCGCACAGGCATGAAGATGGATGATGTCCTCTATACCCTTCAAGACAACAATATGTTGGAGGTATTCCACAATGAAGCATCGACTGGTCGACTTCCCACCGAATATGAAGCCTCTAAATTTGCCGACGAAAAAAAGGTCCCTCCAAATGATTATCGTATTGTGTGTGACTCGGAGCACATACGCGCAAGCCTAGCAAAACACGATGCGAAAAATTACGTGCGTGTGGATCCCACCAGATTACGATGGACGCCTTTTATATATAAGCGTACTGGACTTGAACCCATAACATCGAACGAACTGCCGGGATAAATAGCATATACGTATACATTTCTATGTTTCCAATGAGTTCGGTTAAACAGGTATAGGTGCAGAAGATGTTTCATCGATATGACTTGCATCGGGCATATCGCCCTGGTCAACATCCATTGTATCCGTTGCAGCTCCTGTGGTTGCCATCTCTGTTGGTGGAGCATCAGAAGCCGCGGATGAAGCAGCACGGGCAGCTTTAGCGCGTTCTCGACTCTGTGCTGCCGCTTCAGCCTTTGCTGCCGCATGCTTTTGTTGCAGGTCACGATACGCCTCGAGTTGTATGCGGAGCTCCTTACGCATAGGAGCGGGGAAATCAAGCTCGCGCATGGCATCCATAACATTATTGGCAGAGATGGTTTTGCTTCCGCGAGCAATGGCGACGTCATGCGAAGCGGCGGCTGAGGGTTAGACATCGTGCGACGTACTCAAATAGCTCACAAATACGGAGGCTGACTTCACAAGAGCTGTCATAGTGTCTTTACGCAATTGCATGAACTCGGGTATCTTCGTAAGCTTATATTGGTATACGTACATCAGTTCGCGCAATTTTAGCGATAGATGCTTTGGGGAGTTCAAATTGATCCAGACCTAAGCCAAAGGTGCCGCCAGCAGCATTCGTGGCGCTCATATTTCGCGCAGAAAGCTCTAGATTTTCTTTCATAGATTCAGCTTTTTCGTGCTCATCTACCTCGGGAGCTTTTTCGTTCATGCGTTCTGTTGCATCTGTGCCCATAATGCACGGTGAAGGTCGTTCAACGTTGCGACGCGAGACGCGCATTGGGCGACGCGCACCTGCACACATAATTCCACATCAACGACACTTGAGACCAGTGCGCCTGTGTTTTTCGTTCACATTTGCACAATGGCAAAAAATGGGTATCTAAGTCATAGAAAGGAATGTATGAGAGTATATTAGGGTGCCCAGATTTTTACGCCGAGATCCACAGAGCCTGTAGCGACGACATTTACAGGCTGCATGTGAGATTCAGGGGAAGCCGACGAGGACGTGTCAACGTGCGTGCGGCCCCATGCCATGCACGTAGCAAAATGATTGTGGCATTCAAAAGCTTTGAGGCATCGAGCTGTTGATAAATCCCACACACGCATGGTTTTGTCATCCGAAACAGACAGCAGAAACTTGCCGTTGGGAGAAAAGGCCACGGCACGTACCCAGTTGTCATGGCCTGACAATGTACGAAGGCACTGGCCCTGTTGGCTCCAGATCCGTACAGTCTTGTCGCGCGATCCGGAGGCAAGATATCTGCCTGGCTCTGGCTTGTCCGGAGATCGCATACCTAGAAGTATTTGGATAGACTCGTACGAAGATGAGGGCGCGAATGCGACGCATTCTACAACATGCTCATGACCACGCAATTCATGACGCAATTCACCAGACGCAGTGTCCCAAATGCGCACCCCTTGGTCACTTGATGCACTGGCAATCCATCGGCCGTCAGATGATACATCCACTGCACGGACCCAATCATGATGGCCTAATAACGTACGTGAGCAAAATCCGGATGTCACTTCCCAAATCTTGAGTGTCTTGTCGCGACTGGCCGTGATAATATGCTGGTCTCCGGGCATAAACTGAATACCAGACACACTATGTTCATGGCCATGAATGGTGCGCACATTTTTCCAATCATTATTACCGTCCCAAATTTTTATACTCAAGTCAGACGAGCACGACGCAATATATTGTCCTGAATGGTCGAAAGCAATGCCTTGAATGGACTTTGTATGGCCCTTCAACGTTTGTTCTAGTTCTCCTGTTTCCCAGTCCCAAATCTTGATGGTAGAATCCTCACTAGCCGTGGCCACGAGCGAGAAGCTTGGATGAAACGCTACACTAGTTATAGGCTGGCGATGGCCTAAGAGCACATGACGGGCCGGTGGTCGAGGGTACCAATCCTGCACAGAAGCACCACGCCGTGCACTAGGAGCCGTCTGCAATTCAGCCTCCAATTCCGACACCTTGGCAGATAAATCCATGTTCTTTTTCTGCAAACGGATGGTGCTGAGCCACTTCTTCTCTAAAAGGTTGGCATATTTACCCTTTGCGTCAGGCTCGTACGCTGCAAGGGACGCATCGCGCTTCAATGCTTCGAAGGTCTCAAGGAAACCAGACGAGTGCAAGTATTCGAGTAAGGATTTGTGCCTGAGATAAGTGTTTATCAAACGTACAGCTCGTCACGTTGACGATCAGACAAGGCACTATTCATAAGCCCCCACGAGCAAAAGAGCGCGATCTGTGACCGTAGACCCATGCTCCGCAAGCAGCCTACACCATAGATTCACGTGGCGCCACGTGGTGTGTTACTCTGAGGTCGTGTTGGTCTCGAAAGGAGCGACGTCTACGATTGCAACACAGCATGGCGCGAGAACGTGACAGTGGCGACTCTGCTCTTTCGGCCGTGCAGGTGGCTGTTCGTATACGACCAGATGCAGTGGATGATATCACGCAGACGGTTTCTCGATTCGCGCGACCCGCTGTAGAAGCGACCTCGACCACAAGTGTGGTACTAGAGCCATCGGTTCTACCGGTGGGCATGCGCGATTCACGGTACACTTTCAACTTTGATCAAGTGCATGCATTTGATGTAAATCAAACCGAACTATACCATGAAAGTGTGGAGCCCCTTGTGCGCCGCTTTATGGACGGATTCAATACGACAATCTTTGCTTATGGACAAACTTCCAGTGGGAAATCATACACCATGGGAACGTCAGAGGCAACGAATAGCATTTGCACAGATACCCCTTTTATCGATATGGACTCACATGTGGGAATTATTCCACGCGCAGCGCGCCAGATTTTTCAGTCTCTTCAAGAGATCAACGCTGAAGGCGAGGAGTGTACGGTGAGTGTAAGCTTTTTAGAACTGTACAATGAGGACCTGATCGACCTCTTGTCTGATGCATATGGACAGCGGAATAATATTCAAATTCGTGAAACACGCACAGGCGATATTGTGTGGACGGGCCTTGCTCAACGATCCGTATCCAACGCACAGGATGTTGTAAAGCTATTGCAGGATGGGATGGCTATCCGGCAAACACACGAGACGGAAATGAATGCACAGTCTTCCCGTTCGCATGCCATATTCACGATTTCTCTAATCCGTAAGCATCGTGCAAAACCTGGTGCTCAAACGGAGCGTGCCTCATCCTCATTGGGGCGCGCAAGTCCAGAACGTGCATTTGCTACACCACGCACACCTAAAACAAGTTTGCCCACGCTCGGTGTCCGTGCACCCGTTTCGCGTGCAGGCTCACCGACTCGGCCACAGACGCCCACGCGCCCGGTTGTACGTGGTACGCCATTACGTCGAGCTCCCGTGGAAGACACCGTCGTTGTTACGACAACGAGTAAGCTGCATTTTGTTGACTTGGCCGGCTCAGAGCGCTTGAAACGCACTGCTGCCACCGGCGACCGCGCTCGCGAAGGAATTGCGATCAATTCTGGCCTGCATGCATTGGGTAATGTGATCAGCGTCTTAAGTGATCCAGGAAGGTCAAAGCGCCCGATTCATGTGCCATATCGAGACAGTAAACTCACTCGGCTTTTACAAGACAGTCTCGGAGGTAACGCACACACTCTTATGATCGCATGTATTTCTTCTACTGAAGGTAACGCGGGTGAAACTTTGAACACGCTTCAGTACGCACAACGCGCCCGTAACATTCGCAACAAGGTTGAGCGAAATCAAGTTGAGCCTGGCTGGGACAATGTCGCGTATCTGCAATCGCAGGTGCTCTCCCTGCGACACGAGCTAGGACTTGTGCACAGTTCCAGGGAGCTTGTGGCGTCTTCACCGAAGCGAACCACACAACCGATGCCCTCTGAGCACGAGCGTGAGCTTCTTGCCTGGCAGGAAAAGTGCTCGGCACTTAGCCAGAAAAATGTCCAACTTAGCTTTCAGCTGGTGCAACATGAGCAAGAGCAGCGACATAATTCGTCGTCAGTCGACTTCTTGCAGGCGGCAGAGCCTGTGATTGTCGAGTACGAAAAAACCGTGGATGCACTTGAGGGACAGTTGAGTATGCTCAAGGCAGCTGTAGCTCATTTGGAGCACTCGGTACAAGAACAGGTGTCAGAGAATGTGGCGCTGTCGGATCGGGCTACGAAGGCTGAAAGGCAGGTGGATGTGTTGCGAAGTACGATGCGGGATTTGCATGAGCGCCTGGACGAGCGAAATGCGCGCGTCGAGACCCTCGAGACCGAATTACGGCGTGCATCCATGTCTACATCAAGCACAACACCTTTATCTTTCTCGCGCTCGTCACGAAGCAGTTCCATGTCATCAGATCCGGGCGTGTTGCCGCAAAGGCCTTTTGGCGGTATTCTGGATTACAAAGGGCGAAATCCGAGTAATCGAACTTACCGTGTCACCACGACACAGTCTCGAGCAACAAGCGATGTTGATACATACCCGACGAGTCAACTTGGCCTGCCACGCAGTCCATCGTCCCTGGAGCAGCAACCGCTGTCGAAACGTCATGCCTCAGAAACAACAAGTCTGGATGAGCTTCCGACTGTACATATGCATTGAGCCACTTTTTACATTCTACTTGCTTAAAGAAGCCAGTACCCCATCGTTGTAGCCTGGTTGTGGGTCGGGCGACTGAATCGTATCAGGGTTCACAGGCTCGCTAGGGCCCGATGGAAGTTTGGCACGGCGAGCTTGGACTCCAGCGCGCAAAATGTCCAGCGCCTCTACAGTCATGTCCCAACCCATGCATGCGTCAGTAATCGACTGGCCGTACGTAAGATAGTTAGGACCTTCGGGTGGCACGTTCTGACGGCCTTCGACCAAGTTGCTTTCCAGCATTACACCCATAATGCTCTGGGCATTCTCGTCTCCCACAGCAAGTTGATCTGAAATGCTGCGAGCCGCCTTCAGTTGGTTTTCATGCTTCTTTTCACTATTGCCATGACTGCAATCGATCATGATGCGAGCTGGAAGACCAGCTTCCAAAAGTGAAGTGCGAGTTTGCTTAATGTCTTCTGGATGGTAGTTTGGCCCCTTGTTGGAGCCACGAAGAATAACATGGCACTTATCGTTACCTTCTGTCTCAACGATGGCGGAAATACCCTGTTTGGTGACGGACAAGAAATGGTGTGAGCTAGAGGAGGAACGAATAGCGTCCACAGCAATCCGTACAGAACCATCTGTACCGTTCTTAAATCCGACAGGCATGCTGAGTCCACTCGTTAATTCACGGTGTACTTGCGATTCGGTCGTTCGTGCACCAATTGCACCCCACGAAACTAGGTCCGCCGTGTATTGAGGAGTAATAGTATCCAGAAACTCTGTGCCCGCAGGAAGACCAATGTTGGCCACCTCCAAAAGAAGACTACGGGCCAAGCGAAGGCCCTTGTTGATTTGGAAAGAACCGTCGATGTTTGGGTCATTAATTAAGCCCTTCCAGCCAACGGTCGTTCGTGGCTTTTGGAAATACACACGCATAATGATGTGAAGGTCATCCTTCGCTGTTTCAGCGTATTGATGCAGTCTTTTTGCATATTCGATTCCGGCGCGCGCATCGTGAACAGAGCAAGGGCCTACAATCACGACCAGACGGTCCTGTTTGTTACTGAAAATGGCCTCCAGGTCGTTTCGACCCTTCGCGACAGTTTCCAAAGCCTCGATAGTGAGTGGCAGTTCCTCCATAATAATTTGCGGTGGAACGAGCGGCTTTACATTTTTGATATGGCGGTCATCCAGTTCATTGATTTTGTCTGCAGGCGACATGGCGACAAGAATGTAGTGTGCCAGTGCATTGTCCACCAGATGAAATAGCTTGCGTATGAGTCAGAGTGGAGCATCACGTGATCCAGTCATGTCGCCCGGGCGTGACGCTTCGTGCAGCTAAACTAGACATGACGGCCGAGAGTAGTAAATCAGCCGAGGACCAATGTGCTTAGTAGCTGCATAAATACCGCCTGTTACGGAAGCCCAACGTGGACTTGTGCAGCTGGTGCCAAGTATTTGGCAAACAAATTTCGCGACGCGTCTCACCGCGTTTTATGCACGATGTCGGATGACGAGCACGACTACAATAGCACGGGACCTCTCGATGACGAGGATCTCTCTCTTCCAAAGGCCACAATCCAGAAGCTGATCCAGGAGTACCTTCCAAAAGATCTTAGCTGTGCAAAAGAAACGCGCGATCTTCTGACAGATTGCTGTGTGGAATTTGTTCATTTGGTTTCAAGCGAAGCAAACGAGGCATGTGAAAAGGACTCAAAAAAGACGATTGCACCAGATCATGTAGTCAAAGCCCTCAACGACCTGGGTTTTGGCAAATATACACAGGAAGTACAGGATGTACTGAATGACCATCGACAGCATCAAAAAGAACGTGAACGCAAGGCATCTCGATTTGAACTCAGCGGCTTGTCCGAAGAGGAGCTGCAGCGACAGCAGGAAGAACTTTTTGCCGCTAGCAAGGCGCGTTTTGAGGCGGCGAACTAATCAGTGCTTCGGTCTATATCTCTATCTTAATCGATAACGCGCCATTTGTAGTGTAGGTTGATTGATGCGCCCGTCGTTGTTCCATTCTATCCAGCCCAAGACCCTCCATAATATAGTGCATAATTCCCATGTTCGTTTCATGCCTTGGCAGTAAGATTGGTGCGTACGATTCCGGCATCAATATATGCGTGTCGGCCTTGTGCCTCTCTCATTATATAGCAAGAGAGCATTAGTCCTTCTACACTTTGATCGCTTAATCCAATTCCAACGCTGTATTATGAGTGTATCTGCACCGCTGGATAAGCGCATAAATGGAACGCAGCTTGCTGGTTCCATTCGACAATCCGTTGCGGAACGTGTCAGGTCACTCAAGGGAAAGCACATCGGCTTTCAACCGCGGCTCAGCATCATTCAAGTGGGTGAAGATGGCGCGTCATCCACATACATTCGTATGAAGAGCAATGCGTCAGCTCAATGCGGTATTCGTGCGGATCACATCAAGTTACCTGCTGGCTCAACGGAGGCGGAGATCACAAATAAGATCCGCGGCCTGAATGAAGATCCGAGTGTGGATGGTATTCTCGTCCAGCTGCCTCTCGGTGACCACATCGACTCGGAAGCTGAGCGACGGATCACTGAGGAAGTCACTCCTCGCAAAGATGTGGATGGATTCCACACGATTAATATTGGGCAATTGGCATCGAGAGCCTGTAACCCTCAGTTTGTGCCATGTACGCCCGCTGGCATATTGCGTCTCCTCGAGACAGTCTGCTCAAATGACCTATCTGGCAAGTTTGCAGTCGTAATGGGCCGCAGTGATATTGTCGGTAACCCAGTGTCTCATTTGCTTCGTTCGCGAAATTGCACAGTGACTCAGATGCACAGATACTCGACCAATGTGCAGGAAATTCTGGCTTTGGCTGATATTGTGGTTGTCGCCATTGGACAACCTGGTTTTGTGCAGGGCTCCTGGCTTAAGAAGGGAGCTGTGGTTATCGATGTCGGTATCAACTATGTGCCTGATGCCACCAAGAAGTCGGGTGAGCGCCTCATAGGTGATGTTGACTTTGCATCCGCGTTACCCGTCGTGAGCGCCATCACGCCTGTGCCTGGTGGTGTGGGCCCTATGACCGTCGCTATGCTGATGGAAAATGTTCTCATTGCTGCTACACGCCGCGCAGAGTATGAAGCCTCGCATCCACGCGGAGTCACAACCTTAAATCCGCTCACAATCCAGCGCCCCGTGCCTTCTGATATTGAGATCGCACGTGCGCAGGTGCCGAAGACACTCAACTCACTAGCTCGAGAGATTGGTATACTACCTAATGAACTGGAGCTGTACGGTAACACAAAAGCCAAGGTCTCATGTGAAATATTAGACCGCCTTTCTTCTCGCGTGAATGGAAAGTACATTGTCGTGGCAGGTATCACGCCGACACCGCTTGGTGAGGGCAAATCTACTACGACTATCGGACTGGCTCAGGCTTTGGGTGGTCATTTACGGCGACCCGCCTTTGCTTGCGTCCGTCAGCCATCTCAAGGACCCACATTCGGCATCAAGGGTGGGGCCGCTGGCGGTGGATACTCGCAAGTTATTCCTATGGAAGAATTTAATCTGCACTTAACGGGTGATAACCACGCAGTTATGGCAGCAAACAACTTGCTGGCTGCAGCTATTGATACACGTATGTTTCATGAGGCTACTCAAAGTGACACTGCTCTGTACGACCGATTAACCCCGTGTCAGAAAGGCGTCCGCAAGTTTGCGCCTGTGATGCTCAAGCGATTGCGTAAGCTGCAGATTCATAAGACTGATCCAGATGCTCTGACAGAAGACGAGCGCCGCCGCTTTGCGCGTCTTGATATTGACCCGGCTTCTGTGACATGGCGTCGTGTCGTCGATACTAATGACCGGTATTTGCGTCAGATTACTATAGGTGAGGCACCTACTGAAAAGGGCTTCACGCGCAAAACAGGCTTCGATATAGCCGTGGCGTCAGAGTGTATGGCTGTGCTAGCGCTCAGCCGCGATTTATCGGATCTGCGTGAGCGTCTCGGAAATATGGTTATCGGTTCAAACAAGCAGGGTGAGCCGATCACAGCTGACGATCTTGGCGTGGGTGGTGCGTTGGCCGTGTTGATGCGCGATGCCATTAAGCCGAACCTGATGCAGACTCTTGAGGGCACGCCTGTATTTGTCCATGCTGGTCCATTTGCTAATATCGCTCACGGAAACTCATCAATCCTCGCTGATGCCATTGCTTTGAAGCTCGCAGGACGCGAGGCGGATGAACCAGCTGAAAGTGCGGGTTATGTGATTACTGAGGCAGGTTTTGGTGCAGACATTGGCATGGAAAAGTTCTGTAATATCAAGTGCCGCGAAAGTGGATTGGTACCGGATGCCGTTGTGCTAGTAGCAACGGTGCGTGCACTAAAGTCACATGGCGGTGGTCCAGACGTCTCTCCGGGAAAACCACTCAGCGACGTGTACACAAAGGAGAACATCGAACTTCTCGATAAAGGGTGTGGAAATTTAGCGAAACATATTCAGAATGCCAAGCAGCACGGTCTTAAGGTGATTGTGGCAGTTAACAAGTTTGCCACTGACACTGAGGCCGAGTTGGATTTGGTCGCGAAGCGCTCATATGAAGCAGGGGCGGACGCTGCAATACCATCAGATCACTGGGCCAATGGTGGAGCGGGAGCTGTCCAACTCGCTGAGGCTATCGTGGAACTACTGCAACACAGCGAGTCGCAGTTCAGGTTCCTTTACGACCTCGATCAGCCCATCGAGGCCAAGATTGAAAAGATTGCTCGCTGCATGTACGGTGCAGACGGAATCGAAATCACACCAGATGCTCAAAATCAGATATCTACTTATACTCGCCAAGGGTATGCACACCTACCTATCTGCATGGCCAAGACACATCTCTCTCTTTCGCATGACCCTGCGTTGAAAGGCGTGCCTACTGGATTCACGGTGCCTATACGCAGTGTGCGTCTTGCTGCAGGAGCTCGATTCTTGTATCCTCTTTGCGGTGCAATGCAAACCATGCCCGGCCTCAACACCCGTCCCGGTTACTATGACATTGACCTAGATGACCAAGGACAAGTCATGGGATTGTTCTGATCTAGTAACATAGTGGAGGCTCGTTGTGCACTACACGTAGCCCACGCCACACTTCTGACTAAGCTTTTGTCGTTCCATGGAGGTGTGGCAGACGCCGCGTATCCCCGGTCGGAGTTAGGCTGGGCATCCAGCCGACTCACCACTTCTCTACTTTGGCTGAGAAGAAAATAGTAGGCAGGGCCTAAGGTGGGGTGGCAGTAGCTGCGTAGACTTGTGAATTCGTGTTCATCATGCGTTCATCTTATTCTGCCGGCATGCGCAATTCACCATCGCCTTCACCAGATCAACAGTCTCAGCGTCCGACCAGCTCGATGGGAAATGCTAATGGACTGCGATTCTCACACGGCAACAAGATGGGCTTGCCAAATGAAAACCTCATGCGAATGTCGCAGTCTTCCCAGGAATCACCGCGTGTCATGAACTTGGGGAATGGCGGGCATATGACAGGTTTAGGCCGAGGCAGCAACCTGCGCCCAAGTTCGGAGATGCTTCCTGTCGGGCAACATGGTACACCTGAAACGGACGTTATCGACAAATGGTTCGAGGACCTTCAAAATTACGAGGCTACATTAGAGGAAATGGCGGCAGCATCTCTTGACCAAAATTTTAAGGAAGAATTGAGTGCGATTGAGCAGTGGTTCCGTGTATTGAGTGAAGCAGAGCGTACAGCTGCGCTGTACAGTCTTCTTCAGGAGTCAACACAGGTCCAAATCCGCTTTTTTATTACTGTTTTGCAGCAAATGGCTCGAAACGACCCTGTCGGTGCATTTATTTCGCCCAATCCTTCAAACCAATCTTTGAACGACCAGTTGGAAGCGAAAATGGCACAGCTGGGTATTAAGTCTCCCACAGCCATGAAATCTCCTTCCACTAATACGCGAGCATTTCAGCGCCAAAGCACCGGCTTCCTTTCGCCCAATTCGGCGTCATTGTATGGCTCTGCTAATCCCGATGTCTCCGCCGCGCTGGCCGCGCAAAGGAGCAAACTAAAAGTGAATCGAACGTCGGCTCCTGGTATCTTACCTATGGAATCGATGACGTCTTACCATGGCAACTCTGGCTTAGAAAACGTCCAAGAAAAACTTCGGACCAACACAGGGAACCCCCACGAGCGTCCACACTCATCGGATGTCTCCCGTTCTCCTCGTGCTAGTGGATCTATTGAAGATGCCCTTTCACCCATAAGTGTGGGTGGCAGTTGGGCTAGTATGGTCAACACGCCTATCATGTCAATGTTGGACAACAACAATAATTCCCGCTCAGACGATACCAACGCTAAATTAGAGGCTACAGCAGCTCAGCTGGCTCAACTCAGTCACCACATGTCTGCGACGCAAGCAGAAACTCCCGACTCTGCTCGCATGGCTCGCGGTAGTAGTGCTCCAAGCAACACCACTCGCGGTTCTGCCAGTGATCAGGCTGCCAGTCATGCCAACCTTATGAACACGCCAGCCAAACTGGGCAACAGCCCCCCGTTCAATATTCCTGCAATGAGTCCCAATGCCCTGGCCGGTTTGCAAAGTCCCTCAGGTGGTATGTCTAACCCAGCCAATCTTCAAATGATGAATACGATGGCCGCTATGGGTGGTTTGAATAACATGAACTCGGCACAGCTTTTGGCGCTTCAGCAACAGATTCTTCAGCAGCAGCAGCAACTGAACATGGCAGGCTTCGGAGCACAAGGCATGCGCGGTGCGGGTCGCTCGGGCCATCGTAATTTCGGTGGATTGCAAAGTCCACCCATGGCTCCACGTAACTTGGCTGGATCACCTCAACCGTCTTCACATGTTTCAGGAGCTCAAGCCGAAGAGGAGGTAGCGGATATCTCTATTCTCAACGATGTGCCTGCTTGGCTCCGGCATTTGCGCTTGCACAAGTATACGCCTAACTTTGAGGGTTCTAACTGGCGTGAGATGGTCATGATGGATGATCGTGCGTTAGAAGAAAAGGGTGTGGCAGCGTTGGGTGCACGTCGTAAGATGCTCAAGACATTCGAGGCCGTTCGTCAAAAGTATGGAATTGACCCGCCGGTCAACCCCCAGCCGGCGAGTACTGCCTCAGAGGGCAAGGCTTCTGAGATGTCCTCCGAACCAAATGCATAAAGACAATGTGTCCATCATAGTTGTCTATTGGCAAACTAATAAGTCATTTCGAATAAGTAGAGCTTCAAGGTGGCTTGATCATGTTTAATTGTCGCTAATTGAACTGTCACTGGCATGCATCGTGAAGACCACGTGGTTGGTGCAGATACGCGGTCGTTCAGCTTGTGCTGTAAGCCGAGGAACGGCAACTACGTTCTTCAAGTGCTGTTGCACGGGCAGCATCCGATCCATATTTGTAGCGAGGCATGGATTCACTTCATGCGAGGGTTTCAACATGTACACCCTCCGCTATGGATAAGGGTTTTAATGCCCCGCGAGCGCATAGTAATATTGGCAAGGTCAATGCGACGCCTCTTAAAGCCCACGTAAACGTTGGAACATGCCAAGAGCTTTTTCATTCTAGGATCGATCGAGAGTGTCGAAACGCGCTACCAAAGAAGGTACACCCACGCTTGCGAAGTGTATCATCACAGCCATCATTACCTCGTACAGCCCCGTCAGCTACGTTATCGACCCCGTTATCGACCCATGTCAAGACGAGCGGCCGGAAAACAGTTGCAGAGACTCCAAGAACAAAGCATGAATGGTCTTCTGAGAAAGGCTTCTTCATATGTGCTAACACTATGCATGCCTCTGTCGCGGAACCAGAGCCACTAAAATCAATACCCTCGCTCCTACCCCCTGGCAAGATTTCTGAGCCAGTATCAAGACCATTATCTGTTCGTGCAAGCACCGACAAGGTAAATAAACCTGTTCGTGTACATGTTAATCAACGGCCTGGACCAAAAATGTTGCCATCAGCCTTGTCGCCAAAGCAGGCGGTGTCCACGGCTTCTAAACAGAATGTTCGTCTTGGGTCTTTGTACCCGCAGCAAGACTCCGACAAGGTCCAAAGTGCCTCGCGCTCTCCCTCGCATGAAACATGCCATACGGGGCACGGTCCAACTACAAGCACCTCTCTTGTTCAAGCAAGCTTTATGAAAGATCAACAGGAACATACATCAGCGTCATCCCCTATCCCGTTTTCAGTGCTAGGTATGCGCACGGCGCCGGCCGCATCCATGTTACCTTGTGATGCTAGTAGTGCATGGACTGATCATAAGAATCAATCAGCCCCTGGGACGCTATCACCACTTAGTCTCGACCAAAGGATGCATAACCAGTTGTCTTTTGCATCGTCGACACCAAATGAATTGACAATGGAAGAAGCCTCACATATCCTTGATGCAAGGCATGCTCGAAAACTTCTGGATCTCGAAATATCGAACAAGAGTCTTCTGGCCATAAACGCGACTTTGGAATCAAGTAAGGTAAAGCTCACAAAAGAGTTACGCGAACTGCGACATAATATGATGGTAGGAAAGACCAACTCTGAAGCAAATCACGAAGAAATATCCGGTTCCATTCGAACCTCATTAGATGAATTACTCCATCCTATGTCTGGTGCAAACAAGAAGGATAGTCTCGGTGTGGAAGTGTTACGGATCTATACTCAACAGGACCAAGAAACGGATACGATCTACAGACGCTGTTGCGCAAAAATTGATGAATTGCTGAAGGAAGCACGTTCCGCGATACTGGCAAAGCCAGTTCCAGACGCAGCTCCGGGCGGGAAAATTCTTCACCCCTCAGAATTGCGACATGATACACTGGATGATACCCCTGTAAATGCTACTTTAACTGAAGGTCATTTGATGATGAGCTTAAAGGATAACTTGTAAAGCAATATACCCATGGTTTGTAGTGTGGTACATGATCTTCCTCCGTCGTTAGCCTTCATCTTCATGTTTGACAATCTCTTCAACTCGAGGACAGGCTCAGATGATGGTTCCCAACGTAGTAACAAGTCTACGGCATCGCGACAAAAGCCATGTCACTACATAGAACTGCCGAGATTACAGCTTAGTTGGACTGCTTGCTGATCTCTTCGGCCTTGGCAAGCACATCGCTGATGTTACCAACCATGTAGAAGGCAGCCTCAGGGAGACTGTCGTGCTTGCCAGAAAGGATCTCCTTGCAGGCGGCAACAGTGTCCTTGAGAGCAACGAGACGACCCTCAATACCAGTGAAGACCTGGGCAACAGCGAAAGGCTGCGACATGAAACGCTGCATCTTACGGGCACGCTCGACGGTGAGCTTGTCCTCTTCAGACAACTCATCCATACCCAGAATGGCAATGATATCTTGGAGCGACTTGTAGTCCTGCAGCAGCTTCTGCACACCCGAGGCCACGTCGTAGTGCTCCTGACCGACAATGGCCGGGTCAAGCATACGCGATTGAGAGTTCAGAGGGTCGACAGCTGGGTAGATACCAAGCTCGGCAATGGAACGGTCAAGCACAGTCGTGGCGTCAAGGTGAGCAAAGGTCGTGGCCGGAGCAGGGTCAGTCACATCGTCGGCAGGGACGTAAACGGCTTGCACCGAGGTGATCGAGCCCTTCTTAGTGGTGGTAATACGCTCCTGCATGGCACCCATGTCCGTCGAAAGCGTAGGCTGGTAACCGACAGCCGAAGGAATACGACCAAGCAAAGCCGAGGTCTCCGAACCAGCCTGGGTGAAACGGAAAATGTTGTCAATGAAGAGAAGCACGTCCTGACCCTGCTCGTCACGGAAGTACTCAGCGACCGTGAGACCAGTAAGGGCCACACGGGCACGGGCACCCGGAGGCTCGTTCATCTGTCCGAACACGAGCGACACCTTCGAGTCACCATCGACGTTAATCACACCAGTCTCGATCATTTCATGGTACAGGTCATTGCCCTCACGGGTACGCTCACCTACACCGGTGAAGACTGAGAAACCACCGTGAGCCTTAGCAATGTTGTTGATAAGCTCCTGAATCAGCACGGTCTTACCGACACCGGCACCACCGAACAGACCAATCTTACCACCACGGGCATAAGGAGCAATCAGGTCGACGACCTTAATACCAGTTTCAAGAATCTCAGCGTCCGTTGACTGCTCCACAAACGACGGAGGCTCACGGTGGATAGGGCGGTAAGCATCCGTCTTGACAGGGCCGCGTTCATCAATGGGCTCACCAATGACGTTCAAGATACGTCCAAGCGTGCCGTCACCGACAGGGATGGTGATGGGAGCACCCGTGTCGACGACCTTTTGGCCACGGACGAGACCCTCGGTACCGTCCATGGCAATGCAACGAACGGTGTTTTCACCAAGGTGCTGGGCGACCTCAAGAACGAGTCGGTTGCCACCCTTCACATCCTGAACCTCAAGAGCGTTGAAGATAGCAGGGAGGTCTTCGGAATTGAAGTGAACGTCAACAACGGCACCGATGACGGCACGGATGTTACCGACTTGGCCAGCACCCGAGGCGGACTCAGTAGCAAGACCACGGGCTATTTCTTGTTAGATTTTTGTACAGTAGGGTAGATACGTACCAGGCACCTTAACAGCCTTGGCAATGCTAGGGACAGCACCCGAGCGGACCGACGGGGCGGCCAAACGGGCGGCGGTCGACAAGCCAGCTGCATTCTGGCGAGCCACACGGCTGGCCATGCGAGATGCGCGCGAAACAGCGCGAACGGCGGAGCGCTGAATGATAGGCATAGCGCTGGGTTTCGCTCAGACAATGAGGTGAGGGGACAAGAAAGATGCTGAGGTAGGCGCTGGAAAGGCCTATGGCCCGGGTTGGCTGCCCGGCCATGCACCAAGAGGTCCCATCAGCCAATTGCAGTCGAAAAGCTGACCGAAACCACCCGGTGTGCGTTATGTGCGTCAATTGCCAGCAAACTGATCTCGGCCGAGTCAAATACTACCGCGGCCACGAGTCCCGCGGCACAGGGGAAAGTTGATACATCGACTGGCCGTGCGTGTCGATCGTCATCGGCCGAGGATTATTGTTGGTGGGGGGGCATGGATGGCTGTGGTACGGTAGCTGATCCACGGACGATGTAGGCTGTGTCGTTCGCCATATTACGCGCCTAACATGCAGTTCCGTGACAATCGACACGAAGCTATCGCTCTATTGTATACAAGAAAGTTAGGATCATGTGTCTCGTAACATAGTATCGAAAGCCCGTGCCTCAGACAAGACTTGCCTTTGAAACGCGGTCTCCATCGTGACCCTTATGAGTTGCGTTCCCTCTTGTCGCGAGAGCACGTAAGCCAGTAAGCCTCCTTGATCGCCTATAATAGATAAGTAATAATGTATATCACTTGTTCATTCTTTGTTCTTAGCGCCCACGGTGTGGATGCGCGGCGCCTAAAGCGAGGGACAAAGTCAGGGGCACAAGCATCATAATTTGCCTTCACGATAGACTTGTCAGTTCATGTCCAGATTCGTGTTCCCGAATTTAAATTGGAACACAGTATAAAGCGAGCTGCTGCGCACTGGCTCAGTCCTCCTTAAAGCCCGTGCGCCAGAAAAGGGAGCTAGCAAACTTGCTCCAAATGTGGTCACGTGATGTAGAGAGATACGCGAGAGCGACGGGCGCGTGGATGGGAGACACCGGTAGCAGAGGCCCATTTGGACGACCATGACGGTGCCAGAGCCTATGCCTACGCCCCTTCATGGGTATGTGGGTTTCGACACCATGACGAAGCAAGTGGAGCTTAAAATGATGCACCGTGGCTTCCAGTTCAATGTCATGGTCGTTGGCCAGACGGGAATGGGAAAGAGCACGATGATCAACACCTTGTTTTCGTCGCGCCTGCTCGAAAGTAAGGGTCGATTCGACCCGTCGGATGACATGCCTAAGACGACAACCATTAGCACGGTGTCACATGGTACGTTTTAAAGTACTTACGACAGTAATTATCGAGAATGGCGTGAAGCTAAAGCTTAACCTGATTGACACTCCCGGCTACGGCGATCTGATCAACAACGAGCACTGTTGGGAACCTATTGTCAAGTACATCAAGGATCAGTACAGTATTTACCTGCGCAAAGAGCTCACCGCTGTGCGCGAGCGCCACATTCCCGACACTCGCGTCCATGTGGTGCTTTTCTTCATCAATCCGTCGGGCCACTCGCTCCGCCCCATTGATATTCAAATGCTCAAAAAACTGGGTGACATTGCCAATGTCATCCCGATCATTGCCAAGGCTGATACGCTTACAATGGAAGAGCGGGAGGCATTCAAGCATCGTGTACGCAATGAGCTGCAAGAGAATAGTATTCGTGTGTACCCCTTTGACCACGAAGACTATGATGACGAGGAGCGAGAGCTGAACAGCCAAGTACAGGCCATGTTACCTTTCGCTGTAGTTGGCTCTACCAAGGTATATGACGTGGATGGTATGCCCGTGCGTGGCCGTCAGTCGCGGTGTGGCATGATCAATATCGAAGACCCCTCGCATTGTGAGTTTGTGCAGTTCCGCAACTTTTTGTTGCGCA